>Ga0209018_1002494_pt1 | contig 12904 bp, 11 predicted proteins | sample YNPBryBLVA2012_FD_185814 | JGI IMG/M metagenome (GOLD analysis project Ga0209018, IMG submission 185814) | Anoxygenic and chlorotrophic microbial mat microbial communities from Yellowstone National Park, USA - YNP Bryant BLVA 2012 (SPAdes)... ...
CAGTCAGGATGTGGCAAGCTGGCTCGTGCCGGGCCTGATGCTGCGCGCCGACGGCGTAAATCCCCTCTATGACCTGGAAACAGTCGCCGATGTGGAAAGTTACGACGCATTGGTGACGGCCATCTATAACGAAGATTGTCAAGCAGGCGGCGTGCCGCATGGCTACCTGGACGATGTAGGAGCAGAAGTCGCTGCCCTGGAAGACTTGAGTGAGCGCGTACTGGTGTTGGATGTGTCGCCGGAAATCCCCTACGACATCCTGGTCTACCCGCAGACGGTGCCGCTGAACGTGCGCATCCCCCTGAACGACGCCTTTATGCAGATCGCAGCGGAACGGCGCAGTGCCCGGACGTTGGCGATTATCCTGAACCAGGATCGCCTGGAACGTGTGGACCGCTCCAATTTCGCCGCTTTCAACGCTTTCATGGCTTCGACAGGCCTGAACTTCGCGGCATTGGGACAGTGAACATGGACTTGGCCGTCGTCATCGTCACCTGGAACGTGCGCGACCTGGTCCTGGCGGCGCTGCGCACACTCCAGGACGACCTGGATGCCTGTGGCCCGGCGGCAGAAACCTGGGTGGTAGACAACGCTTCTGCCGACGGCACTGTAGAGGCGATCCGGGCGCGGTTCCCCCAGGTGAAGGTCATCGCCAGCACGGTCAACCTCGGCTTCGCCAGGGGCAACAATCTGGGAATGCGGACCATCGGATTCGGGGCAAACGTCCCTGCCGACTCGCTGCCGCACGCGGTCTTTCTGCTGAACCCCGACACGCTGATCCAGCCCCACGCGGTGCGGACGCTCTACGACACACTGATGGCTGATCCGCAGGTGGGAATCGTAGGGGCGCGGCTGGCTTACGAGGATGGATCGTTCCAGCACAGTGCATTTCGCTTCCCCGGCGTGATCCAGGCGTGCTATGACCTGTTCCCGCTGCCCGCGCGGTTCTACGAAACACCGCTCAATGGACGCTATCCGCGCCGCCTGTACGATAGCAACATCCCCTTTCCGGTCGATCAGGTGCTCGGCGCGACGATGATGATCCGTCGGGAGGTGATCCGACAGACGGGTATGTTCGACGAGCAGTTCTTCATGTACTGCGAAGAGATCGACTGGTGTATGCGCGTCCGGCGGGCCGGCTGGGATATTCGTTGCGTACCCACTGCCCGCATCACCCACCTGGGCGGAAAAAGCACGTCGCAGGTCCGCCCAGAAAGTTTCTTCAACCTGTGGCAGAGCCGCTTTCGGCTGTACGAAAAGCACTATGCGCCGCTCAAGGTGGCGCTGCTGCGGCAGGTCGTGCGGCTGGGGATGCGACGCAAGATCGCGCAGGCACAGCGCGAGGCAGCGTGCGGCATGATCACGGCGAACCAGCGGGACGCGCTGATCGCTGCCTATCGAAAGGTAGCGGCACTGTGACGACACTCGCCTGCATCATCCTCTGCCACAACGAGGTCGAGCACATTCAGGACTGTGTGAAAAGCACCCTGTTCGCCGACGATGCGCTTGTCTTCATCGATGCGCGCAGCCCGCTAGCCGACGAGATCGCCCAGCTGGCCGAATCCGCCGGGGCGCGTACACAGCGCCGAGTCTTCGACAACTACGCCGCGCAGCGCAATGCGGCGTTGGAAGCCGTTCAGACGGACTGGGTATTGTTCGTAGATGCCGACGAGCGCGTGACGCCGGAACTGGCCGAGGAAACACGCCGCGTGATCGCAAGCGGGAATGCAGTAGGCTATGGTGTTCCGCGCGACAACTACATCTTCGGCAGGTTAACCCGTCATGCGGGCTGGTATCCCGACTACCAGACCCGTCTGCTGCGACGGGGCCACGCCTCCTACGATCCGGCCCGCCCGGTGCACGAGGTCGCCGTGCTGGACGGCGAAAAAGGCTATCTGCAAAGTGCCTTCATTCACTATAATTACCGGGACCTGGGGCAGTTTATCGCCAAACAACGTGCTTACGCCGACATTGACGCTGGGATTCTCTACGCTGAGGGCGTCCGCCCCCGCGCCCGCGACCTCGTCCTGCAACCGCTGCGGCAGTTCCGCTGGCGCTTCGTCACCCTGAAAGGGTATCAAGACGGTCTGCACGGCCTGCAATTGAGCGCGTTGATGGCGTGGTATGAGTGGCTCAAGTATCGCAAACTGGGCGTGCGCTGGAAGATGAAACCCAAAATGCCCGACCAACACCCCGCCGAATAAAGACGCGCTACCTGCCTAAATGGAGCGCAGCTTAGGAGTGCATCTTCTCGATAATCTCGATCAGCGCGTACAGCCCGCCCGCCACGACGCTGTGCCCGCCCAGAATCACCGGGATCGGCGCTTCGGCAGCGGCAGCGGTGAACTCGCGCAGCCAGGGGTCCTGAATCGCATCGACCAGGAACAGGTCGGAGGCAAAGCGGTCCGCGTCGCTGGGCCACACGCCCTGGGAGGCCATGATCGGGCGGCTGTCAATGATCGCCGCATCGCACATCCCGGCCAGCGCGTGAAAAAAGGCCCGCGCGCCCTGTTGCCGGATCATCAACCCCAGGAGCGATTGCACCTCGCCGCGCTCGATTCGCCCACTGGCAACCATGCCGCGCTCCTCGGCATAGACGCGCACCCAGCACTGCGTCGCCCGGTTGAGCGCCTGCCATGCCGCCGGTGAGACGCGCCCGATCAGCGCCAGATGGCTTTCGGGCGTGGCAGCAATCGCGGCGATTTCCTCAACCGGCACAGCGCGCAGCTGCTCGTCCTGCACCACCTCAGCCAGATGCGGCAGGCAGCCGGGATGATGGGCCATCAGTGCCAGGTCAGAAGGCGTGTCCAGGTCGAGCGATGCGGCAGGACGCATCCCGGCGATCACGCGCACCTCAAATTCGCCGCTGTTATGCAGCAGCCAGGCCAGGCTGTTGTCGCGGTCTGCCTGCCGGATGATCGGCAGGGCATCCGCCAGATCGGTCAGCGCCAGCCAATCGCTGGAATGCAGGTTGTTGGTCAGCGCGATGTGGGAAGGAATGCCACCCGGCCCGCCGGCACCGGCGCGGCAGAGCATCCCGGCGATCACATTAACCATACTGCGATCCACCAGCGGCGCGCTGCCGCCGCCAAAATACATGACCGGGGAAAGATCATATCGGTCAACTAAGGCCGCCAGCCGCCGACCAAAATGGAATGGCGCCCCCGGCTCATCCACCTCACGGATCACGTTCAGGTCGGCGGGCAGCCAGTCGAGCGAGGGTGCTGCCACGACCACCGGTGCGATGGCCTCCGCCTGCAAAACATCGATCAAGTCCAGAGCAGCGGCACGTTGGCCCCGCAAGACGAGTTGCTCCTGCGGACTGTCCCCACCGCTACCCAGCATCATCACTGCGCCGACCGTTGGCTGATACATAGGAATCCCGATTGAAGCAGCGCGCCGAGGGCCGCAGCCCCCGGCGCCAGGATATTCAAACACAAGCTGCGCCGCACCGTCTAACGCGGCACGGCGACAACCTCCGGCTCCAGAATGCCGTAGTTGCCATCTTCGCGGCGGTAGAGCACACTGACCAGGCTCGTTTCCGCATCGAAGAACACAAAGAAATCGTGTCCCAACAGCTCCATCTGCTCGATGGCCTCTTCCTCGCTCATCGGCAGGAGTTGGATAGACTTGCGCCGGACGATCTCCATCTTCGGCTCGAACTGATCAGCCGCCTCCTCTCCAGGAACCGGCTCGGCAGCTGCCAGTTCAGGTTCCAATTCGGCAAACTTTTCGCCACCACGACGGCGACGTTTGCCTTTGTAGCTGCGAATCTGGCGGTACATCTTGTCTAACACTAGGTCGATAGCAGCGAATACATCATCCTGGCTCTTGTCTTCAGCCCGAAAGATGATGCCGCGACGGTTGCGCACCGTCAGTTGAGCAACCGCCCTGTCGCCGCCCTGCTTGCGATGTTCGGTCGCCAGATCGAGCTTCACATCCATGATGCCCGGCAGATAGCGGTCCAGTTTGCTCACTTTCTTATCGATGTAGTCCTGCAAGCGAGGTGTGACGTTCACATTCTTTGTGCGAGTCTGGACCTCCATGACAAACTCCTTTCCGATAGCTCGATGCGAAAAGGACACACAAGCTACGACGGTGGCACGGCGACCCAGGTGGCTGCGCCAGCCTGCCCGGCGACCACTGCCCGGACTGCACGCGCCCCGGCCTGTAGCAGCGCAAGGGCGCACTCGCGCATCGTCGCACCGGTGGTGTATACGTCGTCCACCAGGATCACGTCGCAGCCTTTCACCCGGTCAGGCGTCGCCACCGCAAACGCCCCGGCGACGTTCTCCTGCCGTTCCCGGTATCCCAGCCCGACCTGGGTGCGCGTCTGGCGCACTCGAACCAACAGGTCTGGCTCCTGCGTCCAGCCCAATCGATCGGCGATGACCGCGCCCAGCAGCGCCGCCTGGTTATAGCCACGCTCACGCTGTCGACTGGGATGTAGCGGAATCGGGATCAGCAAGCTGACGGGCCAGGCGACCTCACGGATGCGCCCGGCCATCAGATCGCCAAGCGGAATCGCCAAGGCCGTCAGCCGATCATATTTCAGCGCGTGAATGGCTGTCTGAAGTGGGCCACAGAAAACGCCCAAAGCCACTTTATCGCTCAGAGGAGGAGCAGCACGGCTCAATTCGACAGTCAGGGGCGTAAAATCGGCCACACAGCGCTCACACAGGAGCGTTCCAACCCGTTCGCAGGCCACACACACAGGCGGAAAGAGCAGGTCCAGCGCCGGGACAATCACACGGCGCTCCACAAACTGCCACCCCGTGCGGATGAAGCGTGCCCCCCCGGCTGTCTGCCCGACGGCATGAGGTTGTCGTGTCAAGCTTTGTCGTCCTATCCAAACAAGGGGCTGAGCGCCCCTTGTACCCAAGCAGTTGCCTGTTGCTTTTCGGATAGGCGCTCAAAACATGCCGCCGATGCCCGACTCCATCAAGATGATCACGGACGGGCCAAGCAGCACAATCCAGATCGATGGGAAGATCAGCAGCACCATCGGGATCATCATCTTAACAGGCGCTTGCTGCGCCTTTTCCTGGGCGCGCTGGCGGCGCTTGACGCGCATCTGGTCCGACTGGACGCGCAGGATTTTCGCCATGCTCACGCCGAGCTGGTCCGCCTGGATGATTGCAGCGACAAAGCTAGTCACGTCGGGCACGTCCATCCGGCTCGACATATCGCGCAGGGCCTCGCGGCGCAGCTTGCCGAACTGAATTTCTTGAAGGACACGTCCGAACGCCACCGCTAGGTCGTTGTCCCATTTCTCATATACCTTGCCCATAGCGGCGTCGAAGCCCAACCCGGCCTCAACGCAAATGGTCAGCAAGTCCAGCGCGTCAGGTAGCGCCTTGACGATGCCGTCCTGCCGCTTAGTGATTTTGCTCTTGAGCCACAGCGCAGGGAAGAAGAAGCCCAGCGCCGCCCCGCCGACCGTGTAAAGTAACCCGTTAGGCTGCGGAGAGATGATGACAAACAGCAAAAACGCCATCACGCCGAGGCCAATCGTTGCGCCAACGCGCACCCCCAGGAAGGTAGCCGCATCCAGGTTGCTGGGGTTGCCTGCCAGTTCAAGTTGCCGCCGCGTCGATTCCAACTGGCGTTCCGGTGTGAAGCGCGTGACGATGTCGGCCAGTTTGCGGAACAGCGGCCTGAGCACACGCTCCTGGAACGGCAACGAGAGTTCCAGTTCTTCCAACGAAGAGGGCAGGTCACGGTCGCCATACTCGGCCAAGCGAGCCTGGAGGGGGTCGCGGTCGCCATCATCCCTCATGCCATAGTAAACCAGCCCGGCCAGCACCAGCAGGGCGAAAGCCACAACGATGACAATACCAATAATCGGATCGGGCATTGTTGTTCTCCTGTAACCTCTGAACTCTAGTATTTGATGTCCACGATCCGCTGGATCGCCGCCGTACCGAGGCCGATCAGGCCCAAACCAATGCCGATCATTGGCCAGCCGCACATGCGGTTCTCGAACAACCCGCCCATGTAGTTCGGGTTAATCGCCATCAGGAACAGGGCCAGCACAATTGGCAGGCCGCTGATCAGGTAGCCGGTTACGCGGCCCTGGGAGGTGAGCACACGGATCTCGCCCTTGAGCTTGATGCGCTCGCGGATGGTATGGCCGATGACTTCCAGAATTTCGGCCAGATTACCACCGACTTCGCGCTGGATGTTGACAGCGGTCACGATCAGGTCCAGGTCCTCGCTGACGACGCGGTCCAGCATGTGCTGAAGCGCATCCTCCATTGAGACGCCCAACTGGACTTCCTGCACCACACGCTGGAACTCGGTCGAGGTCGGTTCCGGGGCTTCCCTGGAAATCGCTTCCATCGCCTGGAGCACACTATAGCCAGAACGCAGGGAGTTCACCCACAGGCTAATCGTATCGGGGAGCTGGCTTTCAAACTGTTGCAGCCGCTTGTTCTGTGCGCGGTTAACGTAAATGCGCGGGGCAAAAAACCCGACGACCCCCGAAACGATGCCCATGATAGGATCGCGGAACAGGATGAACGTACCAAGCAGGAAAAAGCCGATGACGCTAATGACGTGCAATGCGGCATATTCGGCAACAGTGATTTTGAGGTTCGCTTTGGCGAGTGAGGCTTTCCACTTCTTCCCGAACGACCGCTGAGACAGGGCTGCGTCGAGGGATTTGGTTAGCTGGCTCGGTTCGTCACGCTTTTGTTCGGCTTGGGGAATCTCGACATAGGTTTCGAGTTCGGTATAACGGCCCAGCCGCTCTTCAATCAGGTCTTTCCGTTCAGAACGGATGCTGATGACACCCACCACCAGCACGATCAAGGCAATCACCCCAGCCACGCCTGCGATGATGACTTCGGTTGGCATTGAATCCACTCCCCTAACTTATGGGCTGTCGTGTGGAATTGGGTCGGTCCGGCTGGCAACACCTTTCGTGACGACTGACCTTACCCAGATTATAGCACATCTTGCCAACGGTCACGGGAAAACAACAGCGGCAGTGCAGGTACATCATCGGCCCAGCCTGCCGCTGCCCCTGACATTTAATAACGCTGACCGATGCCAAACACCGACGGCGGCAGGTGAATGCCGGCCTGTTCGATCTTATCCATGAACTTCGGACGCAGGCCGGTCGGACGGATACGCCCGATCACCTTGCCGGCCTCGACGCCGGTCTGCTCGAACTCGAAGATGTCCGAGAGCACGACCACGTCACCTTCCATGCCCTGCACCTCGGTTACTTTCGTGACCTTGCGCGTCCCATCGCGCATCCGCTCCTGGTGGCAGATCAGGTCCACTGCCGAGGCGATCTGCTCGCGGATAGCGCGCACGGGCAGGTCCATCCCGGCCATCAGGCACATCACTTCCAGACGGGCCAGGGTGTCACGCGGACTGTTGGAGTGGGCTGTCGTCAGCGAACCGTCATGGCCGGTATTCATCGCCTGGAGCATGTCCAGGGCCTCACCTGCGCGGCACTCTCCGACCACGATCCGGTCGGGGCGCATACGCAGACAGTTCACCACCAGATCACGGATGGTGATCTCGCCCTTGCCTTCAATATTGGCCGGGCGGCTTTCCAGTGTCACCACATGTTCCTGGCGCAGTTGAAGTTCTGCCGCGTTTTCGACGGTGATGATGCGCTCATTTTCCGGGATAAAACCGGAAAGCACATTGAGCAGTGTTGTTTTGCCGGAGCCGGTGCCGCCGCTGACGATGATATTCAGACGGGCGATCACACACGCGCGCATAAACTCAACCACTTCCGGCGTGATCGACCCGAAGCGAATCAGGTCTTCAACCGTGAGCGGCTTCTTGGAGAACTTACGGATGGTGATCGTCGGCCCGATCAGCGAGATGGGTCGGATGACGGCATTCACACGGGAACCGTCCGGCAGGCGGGCGTCTACATAGGGCTGGCTCTCGTCTACACGGCGGCCCAGCGGCGCGACGATGCGGTCCAGAATACGCAGCACATGGTCGTCGCTCTCAAAGGTAATGTTGGTGCGTTGGAGCATCCCTTTGCGCTCGACGTAGATGTTCTTCGGCCCGTTGACCATGATCTCGGTCACAGTCTCATCGGCCAGCAACGGCTCCAGTGGGCCAAAGCCCAAAATTTCCGCGACGATCTGGTCAAACAGGCGCTGCCGTTCGGCGCGGCTGAGGACGATGTTTTCCTCAGCCAGGATGGTCGTGAACAACTCCTCCATCGTGGCGCGGATTTCGGCATGGCGAGACATGTCCATCGAGGGGTCCAGTTCGGCCAGCAGCTTGGTCTGGACACGGCTCTTGATATCCATGTAATTTTCGTGGGGCGCCACGACGCCACCTTGGGGAACAGCACGCTGGCGGACGCGCATCTGGGCCAGCTTGGATTCGTCGTCCTTGTCGCCGCCGCCAGCCGCACCGCCGCTCGCTCCCCCCGGCACTGCGGTAGACGGAGAACTCTGACTTCCTTTTTCAATCCGGCGTAACAGAGACACAGTAACTCACCTCCCAGTCTGTTGGCGATGTGATTCACGATGGACGGCGGAACAGGCTGCCCAGGCCGGTCTGCTGTGCGGCCTTCACTTGCTGCGCCTTCTCAGTCTGGTCCCCGCTTTCTTCTCCGACCAGGGCGGAGCGCACTTTCTCCGCCATTTCGGCCAGCTCTTTGGCCGGAGGACGGCTGCGGTCCTTATCGACGGCGATCACCGGGACGCCCCGGTTAACGGCATGGAGCACCACGCGCTCTTCCAGAGGAATCTGGGCCAGGGCTTTGATCTTGAGGTTTTTCTCGATCAACTCGGTGGGGATCGTCACACGGCCCCGGTCGCGTTCCTGCATCACGCGGTTGAGCACCAGCAGGGTCTTATCCGGCGGATAGTCGAACTTATCGAACAGGTCCACCACAAATCGCACGTTCTTGACCCCCGACAGAGTCGGCGTGCACACCAGCAGAATCTTGGAAGCCAGGTCGAACAGGCCCACGTTCACTTCGTCCAGGCGGTTGCTGGTATCCACAATCACAAAATCGTAGCTCTGCGATAGCTTCTGCACCACGCCGATGACCTCGTGCGGGTGAATATCATCCGCGTATTCGGGCCGGGCCGGGCCAAGCATCACGCGCAGCCCACTGGCATGAGACACCAGGACATTTTCTGCCAGTTCCATGTCCAGGTCTTCGACGCGCTTGCACAGGTCGGCCAGCGTGGTCTGTCCTTGCAGGTTCAAGAACACGCCCACATCCCCAAACTGGAGATTGGCATCGATGAGCAGCACGCGCACGCCTTCGCGCATCAGCCCGGCAGCAAGGTTGGTGGCAATCGTGGTGACGCCCGCGCCGCCCTGGGGACTGTAAACGACCACAATCTGGCCCAGGCGCTTCTCTGCCGCGCGCATCCCGGCGACAGCCGCCCCGGCCCGGTCGCCGGCGACGAAGCCGCCGATCGGCAGCGTCGAGATCATCGCCTGTTTGCGCTCGTGAACCTTGCGAATGGTGCTGTACAGGTCATCGCCGGAGATCGGTTTGGTGAGGAAGTCGCTTGCCCCCGCCAGCATGGCCCGCCGCAGGTAGTCAGCCTCACTCTGGACCGACATCATCACGACGGCAGCCGTCGGCACTGCCGTAGCGATGGCCTCGGTAGCCTGAATGCCGTCCATGTCGGGCATGTTGATGTCCATCAGGACAACATTCGGCTGGGTCTCCTTGGCCATATCCAGGCCCTCGCGCCCGGTTCCGGCGGCCCCAACCACCTCGATGTCCGGCTCGAACATCAGCAGCTTCTTGATGTTCTCCCGTGTTTCCGGGATGTCATCGACCAGTAAAACACGGATTTTCTGCTGTGGCGCGCTGCTGCTCATACAAACTCTTCCTGGTATGTCTCAACATGACCAATCTCTGGCCTGAGTGAGGCACGCTTACTGTTGCGTGCCGCCGCCCGGACGGATCAAGAAATCATCGCTGAGCATCAACTGGCGAATACTGCGGATGGGCGGTTCAAGCGAGTACGGCAGACGTTCGGGCACAGAGATATTGTAGTTGCTCATAATGTACTGGAGCGTTACCGGTTGCGTTGGAATCTGCGAAATGTCCGTCGCCGCACGCAGCGCCAGCGTGATCGGAAAACGCGACTCAATGGCCCAGACCAGGACCAGGGCATCCTGGGGCGTTACGGCCAGGGTGATGATGTTAGGTGGCGGGAGTGGTGTGGGGGCCGCGACGGGCCGTTGTTCGCCCTGCTGCTGTTGCTGATCGGCGGGCGTGGGCGACGGGCGCGGCGTAGGCGTGTTGCCGATGTAACCGCCTTCCAGAGGGAAGTCGCCGACCCGCAGCACCCAGGCCGCCTGCACCGTCCGCTGCGTCAGCAGGCGTGGACGCTGATCTTCCGACGGGCCGACCACCACCGGCGACCCGCCCAGGCCCACATCCAGGCGACCTTCGATGCCCGACGCGCCGGGAACGACGTTCCCCTGCTCGTCAAAGCTGATCAGGGTGATCGTATTCGGCAGGATCGACTGGAATTCCTCATCGATGTCCACGAACAGAAACGACATGATAACATCGACGTAGTCGCCTTCGCGCAGGGCGTAAGCCACGCCGGTCAGACGGTCCATCGGCAGGGCAACAGCGACGCGGCCTGGAGGCATCACGGCGGCGGCGTCTGAGCCGATGTCAGACATATCCAGCAGGCTGTCCACCAACATGGTCGAGAGGATAGGAGCACCGCGCGGAATGTCCGTTCGCGCGATCTTGCCGACCACATCTTCGATGTTGGTGTAAGCGTTGAACGGGGCCGATTCGACCGGCCACCGCTCGATACGCACAGCGCCCGCTTCGGGGTTATTCGGGTCCACCGGCGGGATGCGCAACCCGCGCGGAAGTTCCTGGATGGCGACAACAATCTCGACCAACTGGATAGGGGTTGCAGTCGGCGCTGCGGTTACTTCAGGAGGCCGGGTCGCCTGCCCACCTCCGCCCTGAGAACCCTGGATCTGCGGCAGCAAAACCACGACCCCAACCACGCCCAGGAGTATGATCAACCCCACCAGTATGAGCAAGCGGCCACGTCCGCGCATAGATCGCCTCCAGGTTTGATGAGTTGTTGAACCTAGTGTAGTCGCTCAAGGAAAAAAGTCAAACAGGCATAATGTCCTATGGCAAGTTAGAACCCGGCTATAGGGTTCCTCACAAGAATACAACCGCGTCACGACGTCAGATCGAGGGCGGTTTGCCGGCCGGAATACGGACGGTGATTTTGGCGCCTTTTCCCTCTTCGCTCTGCACCTCCAACCCACCGCCGATCAACTCGACCCGTTCCCGCAGCGTCTTCAAGCCGAGCGCCTTGTTTTCGCTGGGAGCGGCGCTGTCGCTCTCACTGGCAAACACCGCTTCGGGACTGAACCCCTGGCCGTTATCCTCCACAATACAGGTGATCGTGTCTGCCCCCATGTCGAGCGTGATCGTGATCTTGCTGGCTTTGCCGTGATCGCGGGCATTGCCCAACAGTTCCTGGATGCTGCGGAACATGACCACCTCGCGGTGCGCTTCCAGGCGACGCTCATCGCCGAGGATATGCAGGCTGGTGTCGATGCCGCTCTTTTCCTCGTAAGCCTCGACGTAGCGCCGGATGGTGGGGATCAGGCCCAGGTCGTCCAGCATCATCGGGCGCAGGTCGAAGATAAAATCGCGCACCTTTTGGAACGTGCTGCTGGCGACCGTCTTGAGATTATTCAGCTCCTCGGCGGCGCGGTCGGGATTGCGATCAAAGAGCCGCTGGCAGATTTCTGCCTGGAGGATGAAGTTGGTTAGCGATTGGGCAGGGCCGTCGTGCATCTGGCGGGCCAGGCGTTTACGCTCGTTTTCCTGCGCCTCGATGATACGGATAATGCTCGTGGCCGAAGGGCTACCATCGTTGGCCGAGGCCGTAGCCTCGGCCATCAGCACACTTGGAGAAACACCTTCCAATTTGCCGATCAACTGGGTCAACACCTCGGCCAGGCGTTCCAGTTGTGTTTGATCGCCCTGGAGCTTTTCCAGGTTGCCGCGCATGGTCAGCAAGCGGCTGCGCGCATCCATCGCCTCGTTATAGGCCACGCGGATGTCCTGACGCGGCACGCTGTCGAAGTTCGACTCAACCTGGTGCAGGCGGTTCGTCACCAGAGCATTCCGCTGCTGAAGGCGCTCCACCTCATTATGGGTCTGTTCGATCAGGGCCTGCAATTCCCGAAGTTGGGTTTTGGTCTTCTCATAGTGCTGGTGGAGAAAATCAAGCAGTTCGTCGCGCGGACTCAGCGCTGCCTGCGGCGCTTCGGTCATGGGCGCTTCTCGCTGCCGACGATTAATCGCCATAAGTACGCCTCCAGCGCCGGAAAACCCGGCCTAATCCCTTATTCCCTCAAGACATCCTCAGCAGACGCACACCCCGGCCTACTTGGTCCTGACCCGCACTTCCGGCGGCTCGGCTTCACTTTCGTCCAGCGTATCCTGCATCCGCACCCAACCGCGCCGCAACGCATAGACTGCCGCCTGCGTGCGATCCTCGACATCCAGTTTCTTGAGGATAGACGTCATGTGATTCTTGACCGTCTGATGACTGATGCCCAGTTCCAGCGCGATCTGCTTGTTGCTCATCCCGCGCGTTACGAACTGCAAGATTTCCATCTCACGTGGGCTAAGCGGGACAAAGTGCTCGCCCGGATCGACCATATAGGGGCCGGTGGCCGCTTCGACTCCGGCGTTCAACCAGGCGTTGAGACTGGTTTCATCAAACAATTCATCGCCGACGACATAATAGCCCTGCACCACTTTGCGGACGACCTCGATCAGAGTCGAAGGCTCCACATCTTTTGGATAGTAAGCCGACGCCCCAGCACGCATGGCGTGAAGCACCTGCTCCTGATCATGATAAGCCGTCAGCGTGATGACGGCAATGCC
>Ga0209018_1002495_pt1 | contig 12896 bp, 6 predicted proteins | sample YNPBryBLVA2012_FD_185814 | JGI IMG/M metagenome (GOLD analysis project Ga0209018, IMG submission 185814) | Anoxygenic and chlorotrophic microbial mat microbial communities from Yellowstone National Park, USA - YNP Bryant BLVA 2012 (SPAdes)... ...
CCGCGTCTCCCCCTCTCCCCTTCTCCTCACCCTCCTATCGGGCGTGATCGCCGCCGTGGCCTTCCGCCTCGCCCAGCCGTATGCTTTCACGGGGCCCGGCTTCTTCGGCCTGCATCTGAACGAGCAGTGGCTGGCGAACATGGAGGAAATCCAACGCCTCATGTCCGGCCAGACCGACTATTTCCCCGGCCACCAGTGGGCCAACCGGCCGCCGCTCGTCTTCCCCTGGGTAAACATGGTCTTCTGGGGGCTGGGCCTGCCGCTGGGACTGGTCGCCTGGGCCGGCTGGGGGGCGCTGGGCGTCCACCTGACGCGCCGCTGGCTGCGCGGGCGCGAGATCGCTCCTGCCCTCCTCCCCTGGCTGTGGGCCACCGGCTACTTCCTCTACCAGGGCGCGCAGTGGGTCAAGAACATGCGCTACCTGCTGCCGGTCTACCCGGTCTTTGCCATCTTTGCCGCCTGGCTCGTCATCTCCCTGCTTCAACGTCCAGCGTCCAATGTCCAACCTCCAACCTCCAACCTCCAACCTCCAACCTCCAAACGCATCATCGGCATCACCCTCGCCTCCGTCACCATCATCGGCGCGCTATTCTGGGCGCTGGCCTACACGTCCGTCTACACCCACTCGCACACGCGCCTGGCCGCCTCGCGCTGGATCTTCCAGAACGTCCCCACCGCCGCGACGGTTCACCTGCGCACGGCGGACGGCGGGAGTCAGATCCAGGTGACCGTACCCGCCGGCTCGCTGTTCAGCGACGGCGCGCCGCTGGTCACCCGCTTCGAGAGCGGCGTCACAGCGGAGGCGACCGGCGTGACGCTGAACTACGCCAGCGATCCGCAGGGCGACGCCGGGCCGGAGCGCTTCCGCGTCGCCCTGGCCGCCGACCCCGCCGGCGAGCAGGTGCTGGCCGAGGCGATCGTCGAGGCGACGCTGCCGCCAGAGCGGCGGGGAATGGCCCTCTCCTTCACCTTCCCGCCGGTGCACCTGACCGCCGGCGACGCCTGCTACCTGGTCACCGAAGCCATCGAGGGCGGGCCGGTGCTGCTCTCTAGTTCGGCCCTGGGCATCGAACATTGGGACTGGCCGCCCCCGCTGCGCGTGGACGGACGCGACCCCTTCGGCGGGATGTACCAGGGGCTATCCAGCAGCACCGATGGGACGATGCAGCTCTACCACGAGGACACCCCCGAAAAGCGCGAGGCTCTGCTGAACTGGCTGGACGAGGCCGACTACATCATCCTGGGCAGCAACCGCCTCTACGCCTCCATCCCCCGCCTGCCCACCCGCTACCCGCTGACCATCGCCTACTACCGGGCGCTGTTCAGCGGCGAGCTGGGCTTCGAGCTGGTCGCCGACTTCACCTCCTACCCCGCTCTCGGCCCGTTCCAGTTCCCGGACACGGAAGAGCCGTTCCCCGTCCCGCCCGCTGACTATCGCTACCAGACCCAACCACTGATCGTGCCCCTGCTGCCCGCCGAGGAAGCGTTCAGCGTCTACGACCACCCGCGCACGCTGATCTTCCGCCGCACCGCCGCCTACTCCCGCGCCCGCACCGAGGCGCTGCTGCCCGCCGCGCTGCTGGAGGAGGTGACCTGGATCACCCCCTGGCAGTACACCCACGGCGTCGAGCCGGGGACGACGGAAGCGCCCGGCTACCGCCAGGCCATCCTCGACCCGGCGACCTGGGCCGAGCAGCGGGCCGGTGGCACCTGGGCGGAGATGTTCGACCGCCAAAGCCCGCTCAACCGGTCGAGTGAGCTGGCGGCGACGGTCTGGCTACTGGCCGTGACCCTGCTGGGCTGGTGCGCCTTCCCGCTGCTCTTCGTCGCCCTGCCATGGCTGCGCGACCGCGGCTACGGGCTGGCCCGCGCCTTCGGCATCCTGGTCGTTGGCTACCTGACCTGGCTGGCCGCCAGCCTGCACCTCTTGCCGAACTCCCGGCTGACCATCTCGCTGGCCGCATTGCTACTCCTCATCGCCGGCGGGCTGGTCGCCTGGCGCCGGTGGGCCGAACTGGTCGCCTTCCTGCGCCTGCGCTGGAAACTCATCGCCGTCAGCGAAGGGCTGTTCCTGCTCCTCTTCGCCGCCTGGACCTGGGTGCGGATGCTCAATCCCGACCTGTGGCACATGGTCACCGGCGGGGAGAAGCCGATGGACTTCGCCTACCTGAACGCGGTCATCCGCTCCACCTGGTTCCCGCCCTACGACCCCTGGTTCTCCGGCGGCTACATCAATTACTACTACTTCGGCTTCGTCCTGGCCGGCTCGCTGGCCAGGCTGACCGGCATCATGCCCTCGGTGGCCTATAACCTGATCCTGTCCCTCTTCTACGCGCTGACCGGCGGGGCGGCATTCTCGGTCGCGGCCACGCTGGTGGGCGGCCGGACGCGCTCGCTGCGCCCCTACGTGGCCGGCCTGCTGGCCGTGCTCTTCGTCCTGGTGCTGGGTAACCTGGGCGAGTTCCGCCTGCTGGGGCGGGGCTTCCGCACCGTGGCCGGCGAACCGACCTTCGAGAGCACCATCCCCGGCCTGCCGGAGCTGGTGCAGACCGTGCGCGGGATCGGCCTGGTGCTGCGCGGGGCAACCATCCCCATGAGCCAGGAGGCCCCGTACTGGGAGCCGACCCGCCTGATCCCCGCCGACGAGAGCGGCGTGGGGCCGATCACCGAGTTCCCGGCTTTCACGTTTCTCTATGGCGACCCGCACGCACACATGTTGGCCCTGCCGTACACGCTCTTCGCCCTCGCCCTGGCCGTGCACTGGGCGCGCGGCGGACAGCGGGTGGGTGCGCTGCTCATCGGCGGGCTGGTCATCGGCAGCCTGCGCGCAGCGAACACCTGGGACTATCCCACCTACCTGGCGCTGGGGCTGGCCGGGCTGGCGCTGGGCTGGATGACGTCGGCGCGGGGACGGCCCGACGGGGGCAAGCCCGGCGGGCCGCTCCTCCGGTGGCGGACGGTCGCCTTCCTCTGGCGCGCCGTCTTGCTCGTTGGCCTGACGGCGCTGCTCTTCTGGCCCTACATCCACCACTACATCTCCGCCTACACGCGGATCCACGAATGGACCCTCCAGCGCACCGCGCTCGACGTCTACCTGCTGTTGATCGGACAATTCCTCTTCCCGCTCGTCACGCTGCTGCTGAGCGACGCGCGGGCCGTCTGGCGCAGGTGGGAACAGGGCGTGGAAGAAGCCGATCGGCGCTGGACGACCCGCCTGATCGCGTTGGCCGGCGTCGGCGGGGTGCTGCTGCTGGGGATCGGCATCGCCCTGGCCGGCACCCCCGTGGCGGCGGTCGCCCTGCCCGTCGCCTGCCTGGCAGCCGTCCTGTCCCTCTGGCCCGACGTGCCGGTGGAACGGCGCTTCATCTGGCTGACCACCGCCCTGGCCGTGACGCTGACCCTGGCCGTCGAAGTGGTCGTCCTCGCCGGCGACATCGGGCGGATGAACACCGTCTTCAAGTTCTACCTGCAGGTCTGGACGCTGCTGGCCGTCGGCGCGGCGGTGGCATTGGTCTGGCTAGGCGAGCGGCTGCGCCGTTGGTCGCTAGAAGCCCAGCAAGTCTGGTGGATTGTCATGGGCATGCTGGTAGCGACCATGGCCCTCTTCCCCCTTTTGGGCATCCCGGCCAAAGTCGAGGAGCGCTTCACCCAGGACACCGGCCCCACCCTGGACGGGATGGCCTACATGTCGTACAGCGCTGCCGGCGATATCATGGGCGGATTCGACCTGGCGCCCGACTACGACGGCATCATCTGGCTGCTGGAGAACGTCCAGGGCTCGCCGGTCATCCTGGAGGGCCTGGGAGCGCGGGAGTACCTGTGGGGCAGCCGCATTTCCGTCTACACCGGACTCCCCACCGTGATCGGCTGGCGCTGGCACCAGGTGCAGCAGCGGATGGCCGGCCCGCCCGGTCAGATCGAGCAGCGTCAGGCGGATGTGAACGAGTGCTACTCGACCACCGACACCGCCCGCGCCTGGGAGATCCTCACCCGCTACGAGGTCCAGTACATCTACGTCGGCCCCTACGAGCGGCTCTACTACAGCGCCGAAGGGCTGGAGAAGTTCGACGCCATGGTCAGCGCCGGGCTGCTGCGCCGGGTCTACGATCAGCACGAGGTGAGGATCTACGAGGTCGTGCAGTAGAAGCAAAGGTCGCCGTCAACGGATTCTGGGAACAGATTGAACGGATACCCCAGGCCAATCCGTTCAATTCGTTCCCAGAATCCGTTGACAGTATACCTACCTTGTCATTCCCCCCCTTTCCGTGTATACTACCCGCGGTAGAAGACATGTTGGAAACCTTCTTTGCCCCCGCCTCCATCGCCGTCATCGGCGCCTCCCGCGATCCGGGAAAGCTGGGCTACGCTGTCTTGGCGAATCTCAAGGAAGGCGGGTTCGCCGGCCCGCTCTACCCGGTCAACCCGCAGGCCGATGAGATCCTCGGTCTGCGCGCCTATCCGACCGTGCTGGACATCCCCGGCGCGGTGGAGCTGGCGGTAGCGGTCATTCCCTACCCGCGGGTGCCCGCCGCTCTGGAACAGTGCGGGCAGAAGGGGGTGCCGGCAGCAGTGGTGATCAGCGCCGGCTTCCGCGAGGCCGGGCGCGAGGGGCTGGAGCGCGAGCAGGAACTGATCCAGATCGCCCGCCGCTACGGCATCCGCCTGATCGGCCCCAACTGCCTGGGCGTGATTGACACGCGCACCCCACTCAACGCCACCTTCGCCGCCGGCATGCCGCCCGGCGGCCCGATCGCCTTCATGTCCCAGTCCGGCGCGCTGGGGACAGCGGTGCTGGATATGGCCCTGGCCGGACAGATCGGCTTCTCCCGCTTCGTCAGCCTGGGCAACAAGGCGGACGTGGACGAAGTGGACCTGCTGGAAGCCTGGGAGGACGACCCCGACTCGCGGGTCATCCTCATCTATGTCGAAGGGCTGCCGGACGGACAGCGGTTCATGGAAGTCGCCCGGCGCGTGACGCGCAAGAAGCCGGTCGTGGCGGTCAAGTCCGGCGTCACCCGCGCCGGCTCCCGCGCCGTCTCCTCGCACACCGGCAGCCTGGCCGGTTCGGAGGCCGCCTACCGCGCCGCCTTCCGCCAGGCTGGCGTCGTCCGCGCCGACTCGATGGAGCGGCTGTTCGACTATGCCCGCGCCTTCGCCTACCAGCCGCTGCCGGCGGGCGACCGCGTGGCCATCGTCACCAACGCCGGCGGCCCCGGCATCCTGGCCACCGACGCGCTGGAGCGCGCCGGGCTGCAGTTGGCCGCCCTCCGCCGCGAGACTATCGAGGCGCTGATGGCCGACCTGCCCGGCGCCGCCTCCGCTGCCAACCCGGTGGACGTGCTGGGAGACGCCCTGGCCGACCGCTACGAGCACGCCTTGCGGCTGGCGTTGGCCGATCCCGGCGTGGATGCAGTGATCGTCATCGTCACCCCCCAGGCGATGACCCAGATCGAGGAGACTGCCCACGTCATCGGGCGGGTGACGCGGGAGGCGGACAAGCCGGTGCTGGGCTGCCTGATGGGCCAGGCGCGCATCGCCGCCGGCATCGAGGTGCTGCGCGGCTACAGCGTGCCCAACTACCCCTTCCCAGAGCGCGCCGCCGACGCCCTGGCGGCCATGGTCGCCTACCGACAGGAACAGGGGCGGACATTGTACCCGCCGGAACGTTTCTCGGTGGACAGCGAAACGGTGCGGAAGGCGTTCGCGCAGGCCCGACAGGAGGGACGGATCAGCCTGGGCGACTCGGAGGCGCGGGCGATCCTGGAGGCCTACGGCTTCCCGGTGCCCCCGTCGAGCCTGGCCGCCAGCGCCGACGAGGCCGTGGCCGCCGCCGAGGCGATGGGCTACCCGGTGGTGCTCAAGATCGCCTCGCCGGACATCCTGCACAAGACCGACGTCGGCGGGGTGAAACTGAACCTGCGCTCGCCCACCGACGTGCGCGATGCCTTCGACCTGATCGTCTACCGCGCCAGCCGCTACGTGCCAGGGGCGCGCATCTGGGGCTGTCTGGTGCAGAAGATGGTCCCCGGCGGGCGCGAGGTGCTCATCGGCATGAGCCGCGACCCGCAGTTCGGCCCGCTGGTCGCCTTCGGGTTGGGCGGCATCTATGTGGAAGCGCTCAAGGACGTCGTCTTCCGCGTCGCGCCCTTCAGCCGCCACGAGGCGGAGGAGATGATCGGCGAGATCCGCGCCTATCCGCTGCTGGAAGGCGTGCGCGGCGAACCGCCCGCCGACCACGCGGCGATGGCGGACGCGCTCTGCCGGGTCAGCCAACTGGTCAGCGACTTCCCGGAAATCGTCGAGCTGGACATCAACCCGCTGATGGTGTTCGAGGAAGGGAAGGGCGCTATCGCACTGGATATGCGCCTGGTGTTGGCGAAATGACGGAGGGACGATGAAAGCTCTGTACATCACATCCCTGCAGACCTTCTCCGGCAAGACCGCCGTCTGTCTGGCCCTGGGCCGGCGTCTGCAGCGCGATGGCTACCGGGTCGGCTACTTCAAGCCGCTCTCCACCCAGCCGTGGGAACCCGTGCCTGGGCAGGCATTGGACGAGGACGCCGATTTCGTCCGGCGGACGCTCGGCCTGGAAGAGCCTACCCCGGCGCTGGTCGGCGTGACCCTGACCCCCACCCTGCTGCACGATGTGCTCTGTAGCTGCGCCCTGCGCGACTTGCGGGCCGAGGTGCGCGCGGCCTACGAGCGCGTGGCCGCCGGTAAGGACATCGTCCTGCTGGAGGGCGGGGCTTCGCTACGCGAAGGGGTCGGCATCGGCCTGGGCCCCCTGGAGGTCGCCGAGGCCCTCGACACCCCCGTCCTGGCCGTGATCCGCTTCCAGAACGAGATGGGACTGGTGGATGACTGTATGGTCGCGCAACTACGCTTGAAAGAGCGGCTGTTGGGCGTGCTGGTCAACGCCGTCCCCGAAGCATCCGCCGCCTTCGTCCGCGACGCGGCCCGCCCTTGCCTGGAGAACCGCGGCGTGCCTGTGTTGGGCATCCTCCCCCGTCAAGACGACCTGCAGGCAATCGGCGTGGGCGAGCTGGCCCAGGTGCTGAAGGCAGAGTTCCTCACCCTGCCGGAGAAGCAGGATGTGCTGATCGAAAACCTGGTCGTCGGGGCGATGAGCGCCGAGCAGGCCCTGCCCCGCCTGCGGCGTATCGCCGGCAGCAAGGCCGTCATCACCGGCGGCGACCGCACCGACATCGAGCTGGCCGCCCTGGAAACCGCCACTTCCTGCCTGATCCTCACCGGCCACCTGCGCCCACAGCCGGAAATCCTGCGCCGCGCCGAGGAGCTGGGCGTGCCGGTGCTCTTGGTGCGCTCGAATACGATGGAGACGGTGGAGGCCGTGGAAGGCGTCTTCGGCAAGACCCGCCTGGGCCAGCGCGAGAAGCTGGAACGCTTCGAGGCGCTGTTCGAAGAGCACTTCGACTTCGCCAGGGTGTACCGGGGGATGGGGTGGGAAGCGTGAAGCGTGAAGCGTGAAGCGTGAAGCGTGAAACGTGAAACGTGAAGCGTGAAACGTGAAGCGTGAAACGTGAAGTGTGAAACGTGAAGTGTGAAGTGTGAAACGTGAAGTGTGAAGTGTGAAAGGAGAGGGATTATGGACACGAGTATTGAAGACATCACGGCCCGCGAGATCCTGGATTCGCGCGGCAACCCGACCATTGAGGTCGAAGTGGTTCTGATGGACGGCTCCTGGGGACGGGCAGCGGTGCCGTCCGGCGCATCCACCGGCGACTACGAAGTGCTGGAACTGCGCGATGGGGATCAGGAGCGGTACGACGGCAAGGGCGTCCTGCAGGCAGTGGACAACGTCAACGAGATCATCGCCCAGGAACTGTTCGGCTGGGACGCCACCGACCAGGCCGGCATCGACGATCAGTTGCTGGAGCTGGACGGCACGCCGAACAAGGAGCGCCTGGGCGCCAACGCCATCCTCGGCGTCTCCCTGGCCGTGGCCCAGGCCGCCGCGAACGCGCTGCAGCTCCCGCTCTACCGCTACGTCGGCGGGGTTTACGCCCACGTCCTCCCCGTGCCGCAGATGAACATCCTCAACGGCGGCAAGCACGCCGTGGACGGGCCCGACCTGCAAGAGTTCCTGATCCTGCCGGTCGCCGCGCCAACCTTCGCCGAGGCCCTGCGCTGGGGCAGCGAGATCTACCACACCCTGAAGAAGGTGCTCAAGGGCAAGGGGTACGTCACCAGCGTCGGCGACGAGGGCGGCTTCGCCCCCAGCCTGCGCAGCAACGCCGAAGCAATTGACCTCATCGTGGAGGCGATCCAGAAGGCCGGCTACGAGCCGGGAGAGGAGGTTTTCATCGGCCTCGACCCCGCTGCCAGTGAGTTCTTCCAGGACGGGCAGTACGTGCTCAAGAAAGAGGGCCGCACCCTCAGCGGCGCACAGATGGTGGACTTCTACGCCCGCTGGGTGGAGCAGTACCCTATCATCAGCATCGAGGACGGCCTGGCCCAGGACGACTGGGAGACCTGGACGTTGATGACCGAACGGCTGGGCGAACAGATCCAGATCGTCGGCGATGACCTGCTGGTGACCAACGTCGAACGGGTGCTGGAGGGCATCCGGCGCCGCTCTTGCAACGCGCTGCTGTGCAAGGTCAACCAGATCGGCACCCTCACCGAGACCATCGCCGCCGTCCAGACTGCCCAACGGGCCGGCTGGGGGGTCGTCGTCTCCCACCGCTCGGGCGAGACCGAGGACGCGATCATCGCCGACCTGGCCGTGGCGCTGAACACCGGCCAGATCAAGACCGGCGCCCCGTGCCGCTCCGACCGCGTGGCCAAGTACAACCAACTGCTGCGCATCGAAGAGGAGCTGGGCGACCGCGCCGCGTATGCCGGGCTGGATGCTTTCGCCCACGTGCCCCGCTGGGCATGACAAAGAAGCCAGGATAAGGAGAATGGAGTGAACCAGATCAAGAATCTATTGGCGCTGACGATCGCGGTCCTGCTGCTGGTTAGCGGACTGTCTTGCAACGCACTGACCACGCTGCTGGGCGAAGAGACACCCGTCGCGCCGACGGAAGTACCCACCGAGCAGCCGACCGAACCGGCCATCAGAGAGATGACTCCGCTGGACTACCCCTTCGGCGGCCTCCGCCTGGAATACCCCGCCGGCTGGGTTATGGGATACGAAAGACGAGGCATCATCCTGGCCGAGTCCCAGGACGTGCTGGACTCGATGGACTGGGCCAGCGGCGCGGCCATGGCGACTATGTCCGGCAGCCTGGAGGACATCAGCAATCAGATCGGCACAGGCGTGGATAGCCGCACCGCCGAGGAACTGTTGCAGGCTGTACTGGACCAACTGGGCGCCGGAGGCGCCACGCCGATCGAGACGCGCCGCTTCGCCACCCAACAGGGCGCCGGCGCCCCGATCCAGCTCACCGCCGACCCCTCCACCCGAGGATATGTCGCCACGTATATGGACCAGGACATCGCGGTCGTGATCCTGGTCATCGGCCCGTCCAGCCGTTGGGACGCGATCTGGCCGCTGATGGATGCCACTATGTCCACGATGGTCTTCTACCCTCCGGTGGGCAGCATCATCCGCGGCCCGATCGGGCCGGATCGGACGGAAACAGCGACGCTCGACCCCGGCGGCTTCGACGGCTGGACCTACACCTCGTCCGGCAACGAGTACGTTACGATCGAGATCACCGCCCTGGGCGACTGGGATCCGACCCTGGAGGTCTTCGGCCCGAATGGCGAGTCCATCGGCTACAACGACGACAGCAGCAGCCTGAATCCGGCCCTGACCGACCTCTACCTCCTCACCGGCGGCGACTACGAGATCCGCATTGGCGCCTTCTCCGGCAACGGCGGTTACGAGGTCCGCCTCTCCTCGGCAGCGCCGGGCGGCGGGACGATCGCCTATGGGGAGACGGTGGAGGATGAACTGGCACAGGGCGACCGCGACTCGTGGACCTTCGCGGGCACGGCCGGCGATCAGGTGACCATCTCCATGGAAGGAGTAGGCAGCCTCACCGACACTTATCTGGAGCTGTACGGCCCCGACGGGAACGAACTGATCCGCGACGACGACAGCGGCGAGGGGTTCTTCGCCCTCATCGAGAACTTCACGCTCCCCGAAACCGGCAGCTATCGCATCGTCGCCCGTGCCTTCGGCGGCGGTTCCGGCCCCTATCGCCTGATCCTGCGGCTGAGCGGGACGGGCGGGACAGCAACCGAGCCACCGCCCGGTACGCGCATCATCGCCTACGGCCAGACGCTCTCCGGCGAACTGACCACCGCCGAGCCGCGTCAGAACTGGTTCTTCGAAGGCACGGCCGGCGACCGGGTGACGATCTCGATGATCGGCCTGGGCAGCCTGAACGATACCTACCTGGAGCTGTACGGTCCCAACGACGCCGAAGTGGCCCGCAACGACGACGGTGGGGAGGGCCTCTTCGCCCTCATCGAGGACTTCACGCTTCCCGAGACCGGCACCTATCGCATCCTCGCCCGCGGCTTCGCCGGCGCCACCGGCCAATACGAATTGACCCTGACGAGACGGTAACCATAGGGCGGCCCTCCGCAGCAGCAGTACGGGCGGCCCTCTGCGGCCGCCCCATGGGCGGCCCTCCGCAGCAGCAGTACGGGCGGCCCTCCGTGGCCGCCCCATGGGCGGCCCTCTGCGGCCGCCCCATGGGCGGCCCTCCGCAGCAGCAGTACGGGCGGCCCTCTGCGGCCGCCCCATGGGCGGCCCTCCGCGGCCGCCCTGAGCGGTAGCGAAGGGCGAGCGCCCCGCAAGAAAACGATGCCACGCACCAAGATCGTCTGCACCGTCGGTCCGGCCTCGGCCAGTGAACCAACCCTGCGCGCGCTGATCCGCGCAGGGATGAGCGTCGCCCGCATCAACTTCTCGCACGGCGACCGGACGATCCACGCCCGAACTATCGCCGCGCTCCGGCAGGCGGCGAACGAGGAAGGACGGCTGGTCGCCGTGCTGGCCGACCTGCAGGGGCCCAAGCTGCGCATCGGCAAACTGCCCGACGGGGGCGTGATGCTGACCGAAGGGGAGGGAGTCGTCCTGACCCCCTCCCCCTTCGCCCCCGGCCGCCTGCCCGCGCCCCACCCGGAGGTGCTGCGCGACCTGCGGCCCGGCCAGGCGGTGCTGCTGGACGACGGTCAGGTCCAGTTGGTCGTCGAAGAGGCCGGCGCGGAGGTGCGCTGCCGCGTCGCAGTCGGCGGGCGACTGACCTCGCACAAGGGCATCAACCTGCCCGACACCGCCCTGAGCCTCTCCGCCCTCACGCCCAAGGATCGTCAAGACGTCCGCTTCGCCGTCGAGCATGGGGTGGACTTCATCGCCCTGTCGTTCGTGCGCGCGGCGGACGACGTGGAGGCGCTGCGCGGGCTGCTGCAGACGATGAGCGCCGACATCCCCATCGTCGCCAAGATCGAGAAGCCGGAAGCGCTGGCCGCCTTCGACAGCATCCTGGCCGCCGCCGACGCGATCATGGTCGCCCGCGGAGACCTGGGCGTGGAGACCCCGCCCGAAGAGGTGCCCTTCCACCAGAAGCGGATCATCCGCGCCTGCAATCGGGCCGGCAAGCCGGTCATCACCGCCACGCAGATGCTGCAGACGATGATCGAGCGCCCCACCCCCACCCGCGCCGAGGCCTCCGACGTGGCCAACGCGATCCTGGACGGCAGCGACGCGGTGATGCTCTCTGGCGAGACGGCAGTGGGGGCCTATCCGGTGGAAGCGGTGCGGACGATGGCGCGCCTCTGCGCCAATGCCGAGGCGCACCTGTCACCGCTGCTGTTCGTGTCGGAGGCGGGAGCGGGCGAGGTGACCGCGGCGATCAGCCAGGCGACCGTCGAGATCGCCGCCGAGGTGGGCGCCAGCGCGATCCTCACCGCCACCATGTCCGGAACCACGGCACGCATGGTCGCCCGCCACCGCCCGGCGGTGCCGATCGTTGCCATCACGCCCAACGAGCGCACGCTGGCGCGGCTGGCGCTGGTCTGGGGCGTGACGCCGGTGCTCATCCCCCGTTTCGCCAATACCGACGAGATGGTCGCGCTGATGGTGCGGGCGGCTCAGGACACGGGGTTCGTCCACCCAGGCGACCGCGTCGTGCTGACGGCGGGCATCCCCTTCGGCGGCGAGGGACGGACGAATATGCTGAAGGTACACGTGGTGGAGTGATGGGCGGTGTGGTGCGTGGTGCGTGTCCCGTCAGGATGAGTTCTTGCGGCCCGGCTCGGCCACCTGGGGGGTGACGCCGCTGCCGCAGTAGGGGCAGATCGCCCAATGCAGGTGCAGCGGGCGGCTGCACGACGGACAGAGCTGCTTGAGACGGGTGTGACAACTGGGGCAGAAGACGTAGTCCTGCCGCACCCGCCGCCCACAGCCGGAGCAGGTCTCCGGTTCCTCGATTGCCTGCAACAGCGCCTCCTGCTCCAGCGACCGTTCATACGCCTCGGCCAGCGTCTCCCGCGGGCGCAGCATCATGTAGACGATCAGGCCGACCAGAGGGACGAGGGCGACCAGCAGCGTGGCCACGATCAGCGCCAGCACGTCCCGCGAGCGGGCGCGCATGTCACGGAACGCCCAGACGATGGCCCCGCCATGCAGGGCGGTGATCACAACACCACCGACCAGGGTGAGCCAGAACAGTAAACTGGAAATGATGTTGAGAATGCCCTCCATCGGGCTTCGCTCCTTCCGTGAACGGCGGGCCAAGCTGCCCGGCCAAGGTAGGCGGCATTATACCACAGATGCACGTAACTGCCTACCCTCCCGCAGGTTTGGGCGCAATCATCGGTCAACTTAAGGCCCAGCTTGCCCCGGAAATCGCCGCTTTGCGGCTTCCGCCCGCCGCTAAACCGGCGGGCTCATAGCTAAAGCCCCCTTCGGGGGC
>Ga0209018_1002497_pt1 | contig 12878 bp, 11 predicted proteins | sample YNPBryBLVA2012_FD_185814 | JGI IMG/M metagenome (GOLD analysis project Ga0209018, IMG submission 185814) | Anoxygenic and chlorotrophic microbial mat microbial communities from Yellowstone National Park, USA - YNP Bryant BLVA 2012 (SPAdes)... ...
ATTATGTTTTCATGTCCGCATTTAGGGCAGGCTTCTGGCATTTGGCGTAATCAATCTTCACTACACTAATAGTATACCATTATAAAGTTGAAACTCTCCAATTTCGAGTTCACCACTGACGACGACCATCAGACCCTAGAAAAGCTGATCACCAAGGCTGAGCAACGCTACACCGAAGTCGGCAGTGAACTAGCCAAACATTTCATCACCCAATTTGCCAAAGCCAAGCATCCCATCGAGGGTTTATTGCGGCAACAAAACATTTTTGAGAAACAGGTCAAACCCCACTTGAGCGAAGGTAAAGTTGCCTATGTTTGGGTGGATGCCCTGCGGTTTGAAATGGCGCGTGAGTTGTCCCGACTATTAGAAAACGACTTCCAGATCGAATGCCAACCCGCCCTCGCCATGATCCCCACGATCACCGAGATTGGCATGGCGGCATTGCTCCCCAAAGCCCATGAGTCAGCCAAGGTGGTCGGGGTCGGCGGTGGCAAGCTGGGCGTGGAGATCGCCGGTCAGGTCATGAGAAATCGCAACGACCGGGTAGCATTCCTAAAGCAATATGCAGGCGTTTCAGTCTTTGATGCCAAACTCGAAGACCTCCTCCCCAAACCCAGCAAAAAAATCAAGGACGGCATTCAAAACAACCAGTTGATCCTGATTACGTCGCAGGAGATTGACGAACTGGGGGAAGGCGACAATCTCGCTCAAGCCCGACTGCAAATCGAGGGTGTGCTGGGGTATCTGCGCCGGGGTGTGCGCATCTTGGCGGATCACGGCATTAAAACCATCGTGCTGGTTGCGGATCACGGGCACTTGTTTGCCGATGAAGTCGGGGAGGATATGAAAATTGAAGCCCCCGGTGGACAAGTAGCAGACCTGCATCGCCGGGTGTGGGTGGGCAGGGGCGGCAATTCGGAATCCACCTACCTGCGAACCTCCCTGACCTCCCTTGGCGTCGAGAGCGAGTATGACATTGCCACCCCCTGGACATTCGCCGTTTTCAAATCGAAAGGGGGTGGTCGCGCCTATTTTCACGGCGGCTTGTCTCCCCAAGAGCTGATCGTGCCTGTACTGGTCATGCACTCAAGGGCACAACCAAAAGCAACAACGACCAGCATTCGGTGGACACTAACGCCAGGAACCCCCAAACTGACCACCCGGTTTTTTTCCATACAGATTAGCGGCAACCAGGAGCAGATTGACCTATTTGGATTGAAGCCACCGACGGTGCGGATCGAAGTGCGAGCTAATAAAAAGTGTGTCTCCCAGCCAGTGAGTGCCTCTTACGGATTTGAGGATGCCACCGGCGAAGTGAGGCTGAAACTTGCTGAACATGATCCCAGACGCATCGAACCCAATACGGTTACCGTAATGCTGTCGGAGGAAATTTCCCAGCCGAAGGTGGGGGTTTATCTACTTGATGCCATTACCGGGGCAGAATTAGCTCCGCCTCTGACTCTCCCTGTTGCCATTTCGCTCTGAGGAACCTACCATGTCTGAACTGGATCGCAAAGCGGCAACCATATTTGCGGGCAAAGTGGTTCGCAAAGATTTGGTTCGCAAAGTGAAAGTGGGAGCGAACGTCCCGGTCTTTGTTCTGGAATACCTGCTGGGTAAGTATTGTGCTACTGATGACCCTGTGGCGATTGATGCTGGATTGAAGGTAGTCAACAATACTCTGTCCTCGAATTTTGTCACCCCTGGGGAAGCCAACAAAGCTCAGTCGCTGGTGAAGGACAAGGGGAAGCACACCCTCATTGACAAGGTGCAGGTGCGTTACGTTTCCGACGATGACAAATACTGGGCGGAATTAAAGAACTTCGGGCATCGGTACGTTCACATTCCCGAACACTTCCTGCGGGACTACGACCGTTTGTTAATGGGCGGCATTTGGGCACAAATTGAGTTGCGACACCAGTACGATGAAGAGCAAAAAGGGAAACGTAGCCCGTTCTGGATCGACAGCATCAAGCCCATTCAGTTAGCAACCTTTGATCTCGAAGAATACCAGGATTGCCGTAGCCAGTTCACCACCGAGGAATGGATTGACCTGCTGCTGCGCACCATTGGCATAGAACCATCTCATTTTGAGCGACGGGTTAAATTGCTACTCCTGGCGCGGCTGTTGCCCCTTTGCGAACCAAATTATAATCTCGTGGAGCTTGGCCCCCGTGGCACAGGTAAGAGTTATGGCTATCAGGAGCTTTCACCCTACACCATCTTGCTCACCGGCCCGACAACCGTAGCCAATCTTTTTTACAACATGGCTACCAACAAAATAGGGCTAGTTGGGATTTGGGATGCGGTGGCGTTTGATGAGGTGGCTGACCTGCAAAAGATGCCGAAAGAGGTGGTAACGACCCTGAAAACCTACTGTGAGTCTGGCACCTTTGCCCGGGGGAAGGATTCCCTGTCTGGTATGGCATCCATTGCCATGTTCGGCAATACCAACCAGCCGGTGGAGGTCATGGTGCGCTCCTCCCATTTATTCATGCCACTGCCCGACGTGATCCGTGAGGACATGGCATTCCTGGATCGCATTCACTTTTACATTCCCGGCTGGGAAATCCCGAAGATGCGGGTTGAATTTTTCACCGACCACTACGGCTTCGTCGTGGATTATTTGGCTGAGGCACTGCGGATACTGCGCAAGCATAACTTCACCGAGATGCTCGACCGGCATTTCTCCCTTGGCTCCCATCTCAATGCCCGTGATGTGAAGGCTGTCCGCAAGTCGGTTTCTGGGCTGGTGAAGCTGGTCTATCCCCACGGTGAGTTGTCCAGGGATGAACTGGCTGAGCTTACCGAACTGGCCTTGGAAGGCCGTCGCCGGGTCAAGGAACAGCTGAAAAAGATGGGTTCCTTCGAGTACCACCAAACCTCCTTCTCATTCATTGACAACATCACCAGGGAAGAACGGTTTGTCGGGGTACCTGAACAAGGGGGCCGGGATATGATTGCCGCCGACCCGCTCGCCCCCGGATCGGTTTATACCGCCTCGGTGGATGACCAGGGTAAGGTGGGTCTTTATCGTCTGGAAGTGGGCTGTTCACCCGGCACTGGCAAACTGAAGGTGGCAGGCGGTGTGGAGGGCATCATGAAGGAATCCCTACAACGAGCTTTTGCCTATCTCCAGGGTCAGAAGGTGAAGATGGGGATTGGTCAACAGTTCGACACGACGGATTTTCACGTTGAGGCCATTGACTTACTCAACAACCACGTTCCTTGTGAATCTGGGATCGCCTTGGTGGTCGCCATCTATTCGGCGATGAAGCGGCAGTCGGTATTGCCTGGTTTGGTGATCCTCGGCGACCTGAGCATTCAAGGAAATATCAAAGCTGTTCGCTCATTAGCCGAGCCGTTGCAGGTCAGCATGGATAACGGAGCACGGCGGGCACTTATTCCCCTCGAAAACAAGCGAAACTTTCTGGAAGTATCGGGCGAGATCATCGAGCGGGTTGACCCTATATTCTTCTCCGACCCAATGACAGCGGCGATGAAAGCACTGGGGATAAATTGATGGGCGTTGTTGTGGTCATTTCCGATAGATTATGGTGATCCTAACTGAATTGAGAACATAAGTTGCAGGGGTACCCCCTGTCCTTAGTTTTGGCAAATTTCTGTATGCCTACGGCACGCAAGCTAACGTTAATTGCATGGGATTGCGATAGGATTAACGATAGAAAATACTTGAAATATCTATAAATTTCCATTAAAAATATAGCAGTCCTAAATGAGAATGGAACAGGGGTCGCAGCGTCCTTGGTTCCGGGGAATCTCTGTATGCCTACGGCACGCAAGCTAACACTAATCAAGTAGGATTGCTATAGTTGATGTTTGGTGCAATTGGCGTTGTGAATGCAGGAGGAGCGTTTGTATCCCATTGATGAGATTCCCGAAGCCCGGCGGCAATCCTCCCCCCGTCCGCACTTGGTCCCTTCTCCCTGGCGGTGGGCATGGCTGGGGATTCCGGTGGTGGCTGTGACTGGAGTAGCTTGGTGGTGGCTTACTCCCGCTTCAACGCCTGTAGCTTCTGAACCCAAGCCTGCCCCGACCATTACATCTGTGGATTTGTTAGGACATTTACCGTATCCTGAAGCCCCAGCCCAGGATTTGCAGGCGGTCACAGCGGATGGGCGGGTCAAATTGCACCGGGATGCGGCTCAAGCCTTTCTCGCCATGCAGTCTGCCGCCCGGGCGGAGGGGGTGATTTTGGTGCCCCTGTCCGGGTTTCGCTCCCGGCAACAGCAGGAGGAATTGTTTTACGGGGTGAAGGCAGAACGGGGGCAACAGGTGGCGGAACGCGCCAAGGTCAGTGCCCCGCCGGGTTACAGCGAACACCATACGGGTTATGCCCTGGATGTGGGGGATGGAAAACAACCGGGCACCCATCTGCACGAGAGCTTTGAGGAAACGGCGGCTTTTGCTTGGTTGCAGAAACGGGCGGCGCAATTTCACTTTGAGTTGTCCTTCCCCCGCAACAACCCCCAAGGGATTAGCTATGAACCCTGGCATTGGCGGTTTGTGGGCACCCCCGCCAGTTTGGAATTGTTTTATCGAGCTAGGTCAGGGTCTTAACTTTTCTTAACTTCACTGCAATTGCACTGGCCCGTTCACCTTGGTGGCATCCAGGCGGTTGCCAATGCTGGTGAGGGTGATGTTTTTGGTGGCGTTCTGCAGGTCATGATTGCCGTTGCTTTGAAAGGTGTTGTTGCCGGGGCTGGCAGGGGTACCCAAATCCGGCTGGGCATTGGAAATCACGATAATCCCCGTGCGCTGGTTGAAGGCGATCCGGTTCCCCCGCAGGACGGGTCGAGCCACATCGCTGATCACCATGCCATCCACGTTATTTTCGATGCGATTGTCCGCCACGATGGGGGAAGCAACGCCGCCGATGGCTAACCCAAAGCCAGTTTGGATAAAGACATTCCGCCGCACCTCCCCTTTGGAAGCCTTGGTGAGGGAAACCCCGTTGCCGCCGTTGCGGATAAACAGGTTATCTTCGATGCGGGGCGCCCCTTCCCCGGTGACAAACACCCCTTCCCGGTGGTTGTTGGTAAAGGTGCAATTGCGGATGTAGGGGTTGGTGGATTCGACCCAGATGGCCGTGCCCCGGATGTTGCGGTTGGTGACGGTGACCCCCAGGATGTGGGTGGTTTCGCCGGCCAGGATGGTGGCATTTTGGCGGGCAAAAATCCGACTGACAAACCGTCCGCCCCCTTCAATCAAAATTCCTTCTCCCCGGGTGGCCTCGTTCCCCCGCAGGATCACGCCGGGTTTGAGGGCCAGGGGAAATTGCTCCCCCGATTCGGCACTGTATTTCCCTGGAGCCAGTTGGATCAAGGTGCCCCCTTCGGCGAATTTCAGAGCCTGGGTGATGGTGCGGAAGGCGGTTTGGGCGGTTTGCCCGTTGTGGGTGTCCTGGCCACTGGTGGGGTTGACATACAGCACCCGTTGGACATTGACCGCTGTGGGGGTGGGGGCAGGCATTTCCACCTTCGGGATGGCCGCCGCCGGGGAGGGACTGGCGGGTTTGGCGGTGGGTTGTACCGTCGTTGGGGTGGGCTTAGCTGTGGCGGGGGCAGGGTTGGGTTTCGTTGTGGCTGGGGGAGGTGAGGGCACAGCCAATTTATTCCCAGCCGGATTTGCGGTGACGGTGCCAGCCCCAAGTAAGGGTACAGCAATGGCAAACGGGGCAATGACTCGGTAAATAGAACGCATGGATTGACTCCTCACGGGGACGGGGATGACGATTCACCCCAAACAGGGCTGTCATCGTTATTGTAAAAGAGACCTACCGCTAGTGATGGCAAATCAGGGATCAATGTTCCAGGAATTTTGGGGTTTTATGTCCGGCTCTCTCCAGGGTTGCCTCCCTTTTTTCCTGGAACAATCCCATGACCTGACCCTTCACCCAGCCAGCCAATCCTGGGGTTTGAGAAACTCCTCCGTCAGGGCGGCTTCCGGGCTACCCGGTTCCGGGGTATAGCAGTATTCCCAACGACACAAGGGCGGCATGGACATCAAAATAGATTCAGTGCGCCCATTGGTTTGAAACCCAAAAATTGTCCCCCGGTCGTACATTAAATTAAACTCCACATACCGTCCCCGGCGATAGAGTTGAAATTGCCGTTCCCGTTCCCCATAAGGGATGCCCCGCCGCCGTTCAACAATCGGTAGATAAGCCGGTAAAAACGCCTGGGCACAACTTTGGATCATGGCAAAAATATCTTCCCAACTCCGGGGCGGCAACTCGCCAATTTTGTTGCTGTAAATAGCCGCATTTCCCTGGGAATTGTTCCCCCGATAAATCAAACCTACCCCATCTTGATAATCCAAAAAAATGCCCCCAATTCCTCGCATTTCCTGGCGATGTTTGAGATAAAAATACTCATCACACCAGCGTTTGAATACCGGATAATATTCCGGGTGATGGGCATCCAGAGCCGTTTTATGGGTTTGGTGAAAATGCACCGCATCCTCCCGAAAGGGATAGTAAGGGGTTAAATCCGCCCCCCCGCCAAACCACCACACCGGCCCCGCTTCAAAATAACGATAATTCAAATGTACAGTTGGGACATAGGGATTACGGGGATGGAATACTAGGGACGTACCCGTCGCATAAAATTCATGGCCTTTGGCCTCCGGGCGTTGTTCGATAATCGCAGGCGGCAATTGTTTGCCCCACACTTCCGAGAAATTCACCCCGCCCCGTTCCAACAGCGCACCCCCCTCCAACACCCGGGAGCGACCCCCACCCCCTTCTGGACGTTCCCACCGGTCTTCCCGGAAGGTGCCCTTACCGTCGGTGGCCTGCAATTCCCGACAAATATCCTCCTGGATTTGTTGTAAAAAAGTGCTGACCCGCAGGCGGGAATCCGTAGGTGGCAATCCGGCAATAGGCATGATAGTCGTAGCCTCCAATAAACACCAATTTCTAATTTAACAACCTCTGCACCACTCCCATCACTAAGAATTGTTGCGAAGGCTAGGAAGGGGTGGAATCCCGGCGCCTATGCGGTTGAGCAGTCGGATTTTTTGTTGCTAATAACCAGCAATATCGCCATAGGGCACCTCTATAAAAATCTCAAAAATTGATGGCAATAAAGATGATTTCACGACACGGAAACCGTGCATTCGGAACCACCATTCCTAACCCTGATGACTGAAACTTTTTTGGTCGTATTCACGGCAGTTTTTCTGACAGAATCGGGGGATAAAAACTAATTGGCAACCGGATGATTCGCCTCAGAACCAGCTTTGGGTATCTGCGTGGGTGACCTGCTCAGCCAATCAGTGAATTTCACATTTCTCCCCTAACTGGCAGGCGCAAGAGGCTGGCAATGCAACCCAAACTGACGATCCAGGCCAACCCCCGTAATGGAAATATCTTGATAATGTAAAACAAACTATGGGCTAAGCGGGTGAGCAAATAGGTAATGACCACCGCATTGGTATAGGGGGAAGCGGCTTGGGCAAAAACCACCAAAATTGCCGCTGGGGCAAATAGGGTAAAACTTTCAAAGGCGTTTTGGTGCGCCCAAGTTGCCCGTTGAGCGTAGGGGGGTAATTTGTCAAAAATCGCCCGGGGGGCATTGGGGTCAAATCCGCTCGTGACCCGTCCATAGGCTACCAGTAGGTAGGGGAGGTAAATCAATCCGGCGGCAATCGCAATCCCCCAATACAAAACCTGTTGGGGTGAAATTGGTAGGGACATCCTTAAGATAAGAATTAAAACAACTGCATTATCCTTATCATAAGGGTATCTCTATTGATTTGCGCCAACCAAACATCTGTTGGCATACCCACGTTACCCAGAACCAAGGGCGGGGGTGCCCCCCTGCGACCATTAACTTTGAATTGGTAGAGGTGCCCATCAATCAGGTAGCGAGCATCACCTAATTTTTAGAACATCTCTATTGACGAATTTTTGCACTTACACAGCCCCATGTGTGCCGTGACCCGGTGCGTTCAGTGATTTGGTTGGGGATTGGTGTGGTAAGCCGAGGGTTTTAGGGAGTACAATAGGGTCTTGCCACTTGGGGAGAGATGGCCGAGTGGTCGAAGGCGCAGCACTGGAAATGCTGTGTGGGGCAACTCACCGTGGGTTCGAATCCCACTCTCTCCGTACCCTTAGTTTCCCACGCCGTACCATAACCGCCCAAAACTCCCATAAATCAACGCTTTTAGCCATAACCTCAAGATTCACTAACATCCGCAAGGTTTCACAAGACAGCTTCGAGAATCAGGGCTTTGGGGAAATGGAGCCATCCTCACTGAATTGATTGAGAACATGGGTCGCAGGGCACTGCCCTCGTTAAAGAAGCACCTGGGGCATACGAGCCAGATCAACTGGGTGCCAATCAATCTAGCCCATATTTCCCTGGGAACGAAGGGATGACCCTCCCACCCGTCGCCCGCTGGCTAAGTTTGTCCAACGATTCTTAACAAAATGTAACAATTGTGGGATAATTGAAAAAATAGGTTAAACGAGGTGATGGTATGAAACGCTTGATGGAGAATATTAACGTTAACCCCACCGGGGCGGGCACGTTTGGGTTTACCCATTTTGCCGAACTGTGGAATGGGCGGTTAGCCATGATCGGCATCATCTGTCTGGTGGTTGGGGAAGTGACCACCGGCAAAGGTCAGTTAGCCCAGATGGGAATTGTCGGGCGGGGTGCTGGTTTACTGGTGGTGCTGTTTCTGGTGGGGTTGACCGTGGCTTCGATGCTGGGCTACTACGCCGTGGGGATGGCGCAACGGCTGGCACTCACGGAATCGCAAAATTCAGCAACCCCTGCTCCGGCAGATAGCCCCGAAACCGCCCCGCCTGCCCCAGTACCAACAGCAGGGACACCGACCAATTAGGGGCAACCGGGAGTTCATCCCAGGGGACAGCCACCTCCAGACAGGTATCCAATGCCACTTGACTGCGGGTGGGTTGGGGGCACCACCTGTCCTCTGCCTCGGCGGTCATCAACCAGCAAAACCGTTCCGCCAACTGAATCCCCAGGTGATGGCGAAATCGGTAGTTACAGGGTGCCACATCCGGTACATCGGTCAGGGGCATCGGGCTGGTATGCCCCACCTGTCCCGGATAAAACCACAGCAAATGCAAACTCGAAAAGCCCTCTTTTCCAGGAATGAACCCCTGGCGAAAATCCACCCGTAGGTAGAAATGCAGGTGGTCCGTGCCGTAGCGAATTGCCCGGATCGGGTGACTCTGGTGCATGGTTGCCCGGGCTGTCCCCACCCGCACCAACCCAGCGCGGAACCAATCCTGTTCATCTCCCCGCCCATCAATCACCGGCTGAATCAACCCCTCCGGCGGGTAATCCCCCTGAAAATGCTGGGGTTCCAGCGGATAATCCAACTCCGGCGGCGGCGTTTGCCCCAACCCCTGGTAAATCGCCTGGAGATGCTCCCGAAACAGGGCATCAAACACCGGGTCCAAGCGGGAACTGTGCCCCGCCCCAAACCACCAAAACCAGTCGGAACCCTCAGCCGCCAACAGGGCTTCCCAAACCACCTCTGCCGGGTTTGCCGCCTGTGCCACCGCCGCCCGTGCCCGCCCCAGCCAGTCCCACGCCCGATTTTTCACCGGGTCGCCGATCCAAGTCGTGAAATTCGCCTCGATCCAGGAACCACTGTGTAAATAGTCCAGGCTGACTTGCGGGGGAAATTCCGTGAGAAATTCCGCCACCGTCACCCCCCGGAACCGCTGATCCCGGCTGAGGGTGGCAAACAACCTTTGCAAAAATTCCCCCCCATCCCCCGGATAATACTCCCAGCAATTTTCCCCATCCAACGCAATCGTCACCAACCAGGGGTCCGCCGGGGTGGTTTCCACCTGCGCCCGCTCGTAAATCAGCCCCAACCGGGTGACCAAATCCGCCACCGCCGTCTCCGCCGGGAGATGACTGTAGGAAAACCCGATCAAATCCGAGAGGCGATGATCCCGAAATACCAAGGCGAGTTCCCCCGCTGATGTTTGCATTTTGTAGGGACGATATAATACATCCGCATCCACCACCTGCCCCTGGGTATCCCGCCGAATCGGTTGCCTGACACTCGCCGCCAACACCCCCTCATCGCTACAGAGCCAGCGAAACCCCTGTTTGGCAATCGGCTCTAAAATTGGCGGGCTGACCGACTGCTCCGACGGCCACAACCCTTGGGGTGTCTTGCCAAAGTACCGTTGATAATGTTCCCAACCCTTCTGCAACTGCCAAGCAACATCCTGCGGCCATTGAAAGCGATGGGGGAGGGAAATTTGGGGAACCGCCACCCGGGCGCTCTCCGTATCCCACAGCAGGGGCAAAATCGGATGGCTGTAGGGGCTGGTGGTCAGTTCAATCACCCCCGCTTCCTGCCAGCGCCGATGTTCCGGGATAATCTGCCCCAAAATCTCCCGCTGGAGTGCCCACAGGGCTTGCCGGTCCGCTACCGTAAAATTGCCGCCCTTTTCCCACCAGGCCTGCACCTGGGGACGGTCATGGAACAGGGGGTCTAACCAGGTGAGGTTGTGCCACATGAGCAGGTCGTCAAAATCCTGGAGTGACCAATGCTCCAAACACCAAGCCCGCCCCTGGTTCTGCTGTTGTTCGTACAGACGGCGATACCCCGGATAGGGGTCAATCATGGTGCGGTGGTGGGCATCAAAAAAACTGGTCACCACAAAATTCCGTTCCCACTCGCTCAGCTCTGCCGCCGGTTTCAGGCTCACTTGCAGGTAGGGGTCCATCGCCCGCCCCTGGGCATAGTCCTCAATTTGCACCAGCAGGGACGGCACCAAATTAATCGTGTGGTGAAACTGGGGATAGCGGGTCAGGTACAGCAGTAAATCCAGGTAATCTTTCGTGCCGTGCAGACGCACCCAGGGCATTCGGTATTCCCCGGTCAGCGGGCTTTTATACAGGGGTTGATGTTGGTGCCAAATAAAGGCAATGTACAGCGGATGCGGCATCGGCTTCCCCCACACAGTTTACCCCCACTGTACCAGCTTTGGGGGTTACTCGCCGGGGCGGGACTGCTCTAGGGATTCCCGCAAGGAGGAAAGTTCCTGGGTTAATTCCTGCAATTCAGCGGCGGCGGTGGCGGGGGCACTGGTCACCTCCACTTCCACGGGCGGGGGGGATGGGGGCGGGGCACTCCTACGGTTGAACAGCCGCTCCACAAATTCCCGGGCTTCCGCTTCGGTCTTTTCGCCCCTGACCACCAATTCCTGGATTAATTGCTCCATGTCCTGTTGCCACTGGTGCAGTTGGGTTTGGCGTTTTTGCTCATCCTGCACCAATTCCACTAGGGTACCGGCAAATCCCAAAGCCACACGAAATCCCTGTTGCAACCACATTTCCGGCGTATTAGGCATGATCAGTTCCTCGGTTTGACTCTAATGTATCAACTGGCATGGACTTCTGGCAAATTTCCTTTGGTTCAATGTGAATGGTAATCCCCGCCGGTCCATAGTGCTTTTGTAATAACGCTTCCACCTGTTCACTCACGGCGTGGGCGGTGACCAAATCCGTAGCCGTCACCACCAAATGCAATTCAATAAACACCTGCCGTCCCACCACCCCCCGGGAGGTAATATCATGGCATTCCACCACTCCAGACACCTGTTGGGCGACCTGGGCAATCGCTTCCGGGGCAATCACCATCGCATCCACCAGCCAGGGCAAATTGGTGGTCAAAATCTGCCAACCGCTGTGAAAGACCAGCAGACCCACCGGAATCGCCAAGACTGCATCCAGCCAGGTCCACCCCGCCAGCACCCCCAGCAGACCCGCCAGCACCGTGAGATTGATCCACACGTCACTGAAAGTATCGGCGGCATCCGCCAGGAGGATAGGACTATCCAGGACTTTGCCCTGCCGTTGTTCATACCAAGCCACCCCCCCATTCACCAGCAACACCAGCACCAGCAACCCCAATTCCACACTTCCCACCTGGGGCGGCGGGGTCTGTCCCAACAACCGCTCCACCGCCTGACGCAGTAGCTCAAAACAGGTGATGCCCAGAAATACGGCAATCCCCAGTGCCGCAATCGCTTCAAATTTCTGATGCCCATAGGGATGGTGCCGATCCGGTTCCGGTTTCGCCCAATGATTGACCACCAACCCCAGCACATTACTCAAGCTATCCGTCAAACTGTGCAGGGCATCCGCCAACACCGCCAGGGAACCCGTCCCCCAGCCCACCGCCACCTTAATTCCCAACACAAATAGGTTGTACCACAGAACCGTTAAGAGTACCCGCCGAATCTCCCCCCGACGGCTAACCGGCATAGGCACCCACGCTGACCAACTGGTTAAGGCGGCGAATCCGTTGGCAGAGATTTTGGATCACATTCAGGGCAATGGCAGGGTTATTCAAAATCGCCTCCTGCATCTGGGGCTGGGACAAACACAGACAGGTACAGGGGGTCATGGCGGTCACCGAAGCGGAACGGGGGTCGCTGTCAAACAAAGACATTTCCCCGAAATAGGCACCCGCCTCCAGCCGAGCCAATTCCACCTCGCCGATATGGATTTTCACTTGCCCCTGGGAAAGGATGTAAAACAACTGCCCAATATCCCCCCGCTCAAAAATGGTTTCCCCCGGTTGGAAATGCAATTCCACCATCTCCACCGCCAAATCCCGCAGGAAATCGTAGTTATCAATGCCCCGAAAAATGGGCACATCCCGCAAAAACATGAGGCGGTCGGTCAAGCTCAAGGCGGAAGAATTTGAAGCATCTGTGGTCATCATCCCTTCCAGCGGCTCCCTGTATGGTGGTTAATTACACGTTACACTTAGGCTGACCGAAAAATTGCATTTTAATCTTAACCGATAACCTGGTTTCTAGCCAATACCAGAGTTGAGTAATTTTA
>Ga0209018_1002498_pt1 | contig 12874 bp, 11 predicted proteins | sample YNPBryBLVA2012_FD_185814 | JGI IMG/M metagenome (GOLD analysis project Ga0209018, IMG submission 185814) | Anoxygenic and chlorotrophic microbial mat microbial communities from Yellowstone National Park, USA - YNP Bryant BLVA 2012 (SPAdes)... ...
TGCGTTAGCTATCTATACCCCCCCTTTGTACGGGATACCACCTTTTTTTTCACAACAAGCATCACCGTTGGTATTTTGCGTCTATTCGGTTTTTAAGGTGTCGAAAATAGGCTCTAGGTTCTTTACTACAAGAAAACAAGTATTGTGTCAAGTCCCCAGCAATTCCAAATCTGAAAGTTGTTTGGGTAGGTAACTGCGCTTTTGACCAAGTTTTTGCTTGGATGTTCTCTCAGCCGAAGACAAAAGAGCTTTAAATTACAGCCACGAATTTTGCGAAGCAATTCCGCGCCACGCTACCGTCCCAAAGGTTTTTTAGGCAGCCTTTGGGACGGTTTTTCTGCCAGAACTATTCCCCGGCGCGGTAATGTTTCTCGCTGAGGGAACGCAGGCGCTCGGCGGCGGTCTCGGGGGTGATGTCGCGCTGCGGCATGGCCAGCATTTCATATCCCACCATGAACTTGCGCACGGTGGCCGAACGCAGCAACGGGGGGTAGAAATGGGCGTGCAGGTGCCAGGCGGGGTAGCTGGCCCCATCGGTGGGCGCCTGGTGAAAGCCCATCGAGTAGGGGAACGAGATTTCGAAGAGGTTGTCGTAGCGGGCGGTAATGCGCCGCAGGATGTCGGCCAAGGCAGCGCTTTCTGCGGGCGTCAGGTCGCTCAATGAAGCCGCGTGGCGGTGACCGACCAGGAGAATCTCGAACGGCCAGATGGCCCAGAAGGGCACCAGGGCGGTGAAGTGTTCGTTGGCGCAAACCAGCCGTTCGCCGCTTTGCCGTTCGGCCTGCAGGTAATCGCACAACAGACACGCCCCGTGTGCCTGCCAGTATTGCCCCTGTGCGGCCAATTCCTTAGCCGGTTCATTGGGGATGTAACTGGTAGCCCAAATCTGACTGTGGGGGTGAGGGTTGGAACAACCCATCATCGCCCCCTTGTTCTCGAAAACCTGCACATAGTGGATGCCCTCGCGCCCGCCCAGGGCCACCGATTCGTCCGTCCAGGTGCGCACAACCGCCTCCACCCCCGCCTGGTCCATCTCCGGCAGGGTGAGGTCGTGGCGCGGCGAAAAGCAAACCACGCGGCAGATGCCGCTGACCGGTTCCGCCATGAACAGCCGCCGCTCGAGCGGTTCATCGGCAACGCCCGCCGGCTGACTGGCTTCGAGCAGAGCGGGGAAGTCGTTATCGAAGACAAAGGTGCCGGTGTAAGGGGGGTTGGAGACGCCGCCGGCGCGGGGATTGCCCGGACACAGGTAACAGCCAGGATCGTAAGCGGGCAGGTTTTCAGGGGGCGTTTTCTCCACCTGGCCCAGCCAGGGGCGCCGGGCGCGGTGTGGCGAGACCAGCACATACTCGCCGGTCAGGGGATTGTAGCGGCGATGAGGCAAATCAAGGTTCATGGGGGATGAATCTCCGCCAAAGAGGCGTCATCGAGGCCACCTGACCCCGATGGCGCCCGCTGGATCAATGAATATCCGGCAAATTGGTCGTCGAGGTGGTCATGGTGCGCTCGAACTTCTTACCGGTGGCCAGGGCCACGCAGTTGTAGCCGCCGTCGTAGATGCCGATGTGTTTGTTCTTGACAATGCAGTCGCAATACAGGGTGAGCAGGTCGGTGTGGTGGGTGAGCATGTCCATGGCCTGCAGGGTCTGCGGGATGCTGCGCGCCTCCACCGTGCCGTTGCCGATCTCCGCCCCGCGGATGGCGCCCCACATCTCGTGGCCGCCAACGCGCTCGTTGAACAGAATCGGCACGGGGTAGAAAGCCAGCTCGCTGGGTTTGGTGATCATCACGTCCACCACCCGCATCAGGTAATTGGTGGTGTACACGGCGTGGAAGGTGTTGTCGTGTAAGAAGACGTGCAGTCCGTGGGCAGCGCCATCGCGGATGCTGTCGGCGAAGGCTTGCGTGTCTTCCCAGGTGAAGTGTGTGTTGATGAGGTCCTTGTGATCGGCCAATTCAGCTTGCAGCCACTCCCAGTTGTTCTTGTGGTCGCCCAGGTTGACGAACAGGGCAATCTTGTCTTTCTGGATCAGCGGGACGCTGTGTTCGATGATGGCCTTGAACAGTTCGCGTTGCGCCCCTGCGCCGCCCATGGTCAGCAAGAAACGCCGCGGCTCGTTGTTGCGCATGCGGCGCAGACGGGCAGCGCAATCCACCTCGATATTCTCCACCAATTCGTGATCCACATGATGGCCGGTGAAGTACAAAGCGTCGGTGGGAACAGGGTTGAGCGGGCGGTTGTGTTCGTCGAAGCCGCGCATCACGCGAAAGCCGTAATAACCAGCCGGCCCTTGCACACCGTGCTTGGCCCCTTCGGTGAGCTGAAAAGCCATCGGCCAGTTGTCGAACATCATATCCACCACGTTGGTCATCCCACCGGCTACAGCCCCCATGCAGTTCCACATGTGCGAAGTCAGGCAGGGCATATCGGCGGGCAGAGCGGCAAACAAATTGCGGAACAGCTCGCTCATCACATAGTCTTTGACGTTGGTCTTGAGGAAACGCCATGGCCAGAAGCCGACGAAATTATTCAGCAGGAAGTTCAGCCCCGGCAGACTGGGTTCGCCGGTGGTGGTAGGCTCCCAGATGTATTTGTTGAACCATTTGCTGCGCTGCGACCAGCGTGAATGACGGCTGTAGTTGGTGTTGCAATAGTTGATGATGTCGGTGGTAATGCCGGGGATGGCGAGCAAATCGAGCCAATAGGGTTGGAAGCCCATGGCTCTGGCGCATGAGACACCGGCGATGGCGATACGATAATGCCCAAAGCCCATGCGGATCGTGCTGACCACCACGCCGTTCTCTTTGTGCAGCGGTTCGCCCTCCTCGCCGCGAATGATCTCCTTCAGGCCAAAGATACCCCCGCCGTAGGGGTGCTGGCGCACGCTGAGGGTGAACTTCTCGTTGGGATCGAAAGCAAACTTACGGGCCAGGTAATTTTGCCATTGAGTTGCCTGCCACGAGTGCCATTTAGACAGTTTATTGCCGTAGAGAATATACTGGCCGTTCTCATTTTTCATAAGCGATTGAGCTCCTGTAAGAAAATGCTCATTGTCTTCCATCGTTTGTCATGGAAGTCGTCTTCTTGTTGGCCGATTTGCTGTTTCGAGAAACTCTTTGCCCGTCCGAGAGCATACTGAACGTCCTGCCTGGTTTTGCCGCTTACCCCTTCACGCCCGAACTGGTGGCGCTCTCGACGAAGAAGCGCTGCGCCAAGATGTAGACGATCATGGGGGGCAGAACGGCAATGGCTGCCCCTGCCATGACCAGGTTAGCGTTGTCGGCAGCTTTGCCGCGCAAAATCGAGAGCGAGAGCGTCAGCACATGATTGGCGCGGTTGCCAGTGTTGATGATGACCAGCGGCCAGAAAAAGCTGTTCCAGGCGTAGAGGAAGGTGAAGGTGGCCAGGGTGGCCAGGGCTGGCACGCTGGCGGGGATGAAGATGCGCCACAGAATTTGCAAGCGCGACGCTCCGTCAATCAACGCCGCTTCTTCGATCTCCTTGGGGATGGTGATGAAGAACTGCCGCATCAGGAAGGTGCCATAAGCGGTGAATACCCAGGGGATGATGAGCGAGGCCAGCTTGTCTACCCAGCCAATGAGCACCATCAACTGGTAAAGCGGGGTAATCAGCACCACGAAGGGGATCATAATGGTGCCCAGGTAGATGACGAACAACTGATCGCGGCCGGGGAAACGCAGGCGCGCCAGAGCATAGCCGCCTAGAACCGAGGTGATCAGTTGCCCGGCCACGACCGCAATGGTGACCAGCGTGGTGTTGGTCAGGCTGCGATCCAAACCCTGAAGTTGCGTGACCTCTTTGTAGTTCTGCGGGCGGGCGGTCGGTTTTTCTACCGGCTCGGACAGACGCACGTTTTGCAGCACCTGCTGCGTGGGGTCTTGCGGGTCAACGAAGCGTCCCAAAGCCGTTTGGCTGATCTGAACCATGGGGATCACCAGTCCGGCAACGCGCACGTCCCAAAGTTTCTCCTCTTTGCCGTTGAACATGATCGTCTGTTGGGCGTCAGCGCCGCCGGTGGGCTGAACATCGCTGAGGGCATGGGTATAGGTGTTTTGGGGCGCATTGGGATCAACGAAAATGCCCACCTGGATATTGGTCTCCACCAGCGCATAAGGGCGTTTCTCGCGGCCCACCATCACGTAATACAGCGGTTTTTGCCCCTCGTAACCGGGTACGCTGGCGGTAACCTGTTCCTGGGGAATCAGACGCGGCGGGTAGCGGAAAGTGTCCGTTTGATACTTGAGCGAGGTCGAAAACATGAACAGAAACGGAAAAAGCATCAAATAGGCAAAGAAGATCAGAATGGCATACGCCCCGACCGTCTGAAGGAACATGACAAAGCGATAAGATGAGCGCATGACGGCCTCCTCTAGTAGTTGGAGCTGCCGGCGCGGTTGCGCCAGTATTGCAGCAGGGTGACGCCAAAGATAACGACGAACAACACCCACGCCACCGATGAGGCATACCCTTGCTGGAAGCGTTGGAAGCCTTTTTGATAGAGATACAACACCAGCGAGAGAGTGGAATTGTTCGGCCCGCCCGGCGGCTCGGTGGGGATGAGCACGTAAACTTGCTCGAAGAGCTGGAGAGCGTTGATGATGGCGGTGGTGACCACGAAAAAGGTGGTGGGGGCCAACAGCGGGATGGTCACATGCCAAAATTTAGCCCACTTGCCAGCGCCATCCACCGTGGCCGCCTCGTACAGCTCCCCAGGGATGTTTTGCAGCCCGGCCAGGAACAACACCGTATTGAAACCAATCCATTGCCAGGCCGACATGATGACCACCGCCAGCAAAGCCGTGCGCGTATCCGAAAGCCAGCGGATTTGCGGGTCCGCCAAAGCCAACCCAAACACGCCGTTGACGAAATTGACCGCCGACGAAATGGCGTAGTTGATATAGCCCACCGCAGCGTTGTAGAGCCACTGCCAGATGAGCGCCACCCCCACCACCGCCGCAATGCTCGGCAGGAAATAGATGGCGCGGAAGAATTTCATCCCCGGCAACTTGCTGTTCAATAGATTTGCCAGCAGCAACGCCGGAATGATGCTCAAGGGAATAGCCAAGAGACAGAAGGTGAGCGTGTTACGCAGCGCCAGCCAGAATAGCTTGTCTTGCGCCCCGACGATAAAAGGTTTCCCGAACAGTTTGAAACGCGTCAGCTCATCGTACACTTGCACGTCCAGCACTTCTGTAACCGGCTGGTCTGGCCTGTCGAGAGGTTTGATGCTCAAGTTGAACAGCTTGGCATAGTTTTGCAGGCCAACCCAATCACGCTGACCAGTGGTGGCATCGAAGTTGGTAAAGCCCACGTAGAATGAAAACAACAACGGCCCAGCAAAGAAGAGCAAAAAACCTAAAAGATTGGGGGATAAGAACAACAGACCGCTGAGCATTTCCTCGTGGGCGTTGTTGGCCTGCATGGCTTCAGCGGTCGGGTTACGCCACATCGCCCACAGCATGAGGCCAAACACGATCGTCCCGCTCAGCAGGAGATACGGCTGCAGCGTGTTGAAGCGCAGCACGAGGGCCCACAAACCTTGCAATAAGCCAACTGCTAACAAGAAAGCCGCCAGGAAACCCAGCATGACGAATTTCCCCACCTGGCGGAATAATTTCTGGCGTGCGGGATAATCTTCATAACGATCGCCGAAAGCGCTGATCAGATAGCCTAGCAGGGCGCCGCCCAGGAAGGGAATGCCGCGCCCAAAGGTGTCTGCCAGGGCGTCAATGCCCAGGAACACTCCCAAGACGTGCATGCCGTAGAGCAGGCAGAAAAGAAAGCCCAAGTAGTTGATCACCAGCGACAAGACGCGCCCGCGATGCTGTCGCCGCCTGATCAGCACCACCGTAAAACCACTCCCCACCCCCATCAGCGCCAGCACCAGGCTCAAAACAACTTTCAGCCACACCGCTTGCGGCGCCGCAACCCAAATCAAAATAATCCCAGCGAAAGCCCCTGCAGCCAACACGCCATGCCAGATACTCAGCATTGTCAGGAGTATTTGGGTGCGCCGAGTGACTTTTGGACGAAGAGCAGCAGATGTCATGAAGTCCTCCGTTTAGCTAGGCAGCCCTATCTGTCAGCGCAGAACTGGAAGAGCTTGTTGCGGCTCGCAGGGGGGCGGCATTCCTCGGGCAGGCGGCTGAACGCCTGCCCGAGGACAACGTTTACGATACTTATTTCTTGAAGGCCTTGTTGGCCTCAGCGCAGATGCTGGCTTTGAACTCGTCAATCGTCTTCTGGCCGGTCAGAACAGCCTGGATGGCTGGGCCCATGACGGCGTCGAATTCAGGCCAGCTACCTGCCCATAGCGGACCTTCCGCGGTGGGGGCATCCTTCAGGCCGTTGATGAAGGCCTGGTTGTTGGCGGGCGGGGTGAAGGTCAGGAATTTGGCAATGGCCTCATCGCTGACGCGGCTGGGGATGTTGGTGCCAAGCTCGGAGATCATACCCTGCGTTTCGGCGGTGGTCAACTGCTGAATGAGCTGCCAGGCCTGATCGGGGTACTTCGTCTTGGCGTTGATCACGTAAGCGCCCCAGAACAGCCAGTTGCCCATGTGGCCGGAGGGCCCTTTCGGCAGCTCGACAGCGTCCCAATTGAACTTGGCGTTGGCGCGCACACCGGGGGTTGCCCAGCGGCCATTCTGGAACATAGCCACGCGCCCGGCCATGAACGGCGGCTCGCTGTCTTCACCGTAAGGCACAGCCACATCGTAGTCTACATACAGGCTGCGCTGGAACTCCAAACCCTTGATGGAGGCCTCGGAATCCAGATTGCAGGCGTCGCGAGTGGCATTGAAGAAACCGCCGCCAGCCGCATTCAGCCAAACACCGTAGGGACCCCACCAGGCGTTGGCGCCGTAACCATAGATGTCGCTACCCAGGGCGCGCACTTTCTTGGCTACATCTAGGAAGGCTTCCCAATCCCATTTGCCCTGCTTGGCCAGCTCGCGCGGATCAGGCGCGCCAGCTTCGGCAATCAGGTCGAGATTGAGGTACAGGACAAAGGTGGACACGTCGCGGGGCAAACCCCACAGGGCACCGCTGCCGGCACCTTCCTGGCCTGTCTCGATGTTGTGCGTCAGGTGAGCCATCGGCTCCGGATAGAAAGCGTTGACATCGAAACCGGCGGCCATGGGGGCAATGTTGAGAATCAGGCCGCGGGTGGCGAAATCGGCCACATCCGTGCCGGGGATCCAGAACACATCGGGGGCCGTGCCAGCGGCAATTTCGGTCTTGAGAACATCCTGGTAGCTGGACGATTCGCTGCCGCCCGGTTCGTAAACCAGTTTCACGCCATCCAGTTTGGCGTCAATGGTGTCGCTGGCTTTCTGGTAGACGTCAATTTCAGCCTGATTGTCTGGGCGGGTGCGCCAGCGCAGGGTGATTTCAGCCGCCGGAGGTTGCGTAGGCGGAGTCTGCGGTTCGGTCGGCTTGGGCGCCTCGGTGGTCGTCTTGGCGCATGCGCTGATCAGCATGCTGGCGATGATGACGAGGGTGAGAATGGGCCAAAGTGATTTACGGAACATGAAGGGTTTCTCCTTGAGTTAGTTTGAGGAATGGTTGGTGAACATCGGTCGAACAGTTGCAAGAGGATATGTCTCTGACGCGGTGACCACCTCCTTTATGTGAGTGTATTTTGTGTCGAACGCCTGATGATCAGCTCAACGGGTAAGCGTAAATGCTGGCGTTCTGAGCCGGGGTTCTCGACAGCCGTAATCAACAGTCGCACGGCCTGACGGCCGATGCCCAGCATATCTTGCCGCATAGTCGTCAGCGGCGGATCGAAGTAAGACGCCAGCGGCATATCGTCGCACCCGATGACCGAAACATCTTCAGGCACGCGTATCCCCGCTTCACGCAAGGCGCGGATGGCTCCAACAGCCATGCGGTCGTTTTGAGCGAAAATGGCCGAGAAGTCAACATGGTCTTCCAGCCATTGACAAACTGCCTCATAGCCTGAGGTTGCCGACCAATCGCCTTCCAGCACCAATTGGGGGTCTATGTTCAGGCCGCAGGCGTTCAGGGCTTGCTCATACCCGGCCTGCCGGTCCTGAGAACAATCCTCCTCGAGAGGGCCGGTGATGTGAGCGATGCGCCGGTGACCGAGGTCGAGCAAATGTTGCGTGGCCATGCGTCCGACGGCCTCATTGTCGAGCGCCACCGAGTCGATCGTGCTTTGGCGTGGCCGCGCGCCGACGAAAACGGCGGGCACGTCCTGCGGCACGCGGGCATGGCGGCCGTCTGCGTAAGGGTTGATCACAATGAGACCCTCGGCCCGCCGCGAGGCAATCAGTTGCTCCAGCAAGTCGGAGAAAGTGGCATCATCTGGCGCCGAAGCGGAAATCATGAAGTAGCCGTGCTGGCGGGCCTCCGTGGTGGCTCCTTCGATGATGCTGGCGAAGGTGTAATCGGTCAGATCGGGGGCCAGGCAAGCAAAGGTGAGCGGGCGGCCGGTGGCCAGGAAACGCGCCGAGGCGTTGGGGCGGTAGCCCAGCGCCTGGATGGCCGCCTGCACCCGTTGGCGCGTCTCGGCTCTGACCCGCTCACTGCCATTGATGACGCGCGAGACGGTTTGATGGGAAACGCCGGCGTGTGAGGCTACATCTCGGATGGTGACGCCAGAATGGATAGGCATGGCAGCGCTCGGGGAGGACGAAGCTGGCGGTCGAGGGACAAATTCCGTGTTTGTTACCGGTCACGTTACCGGTAACATTATCGCGTTAAAATAAACCGCCGTCAAGATGACATTTGTCATATCGCCAGCGGCATCCCCCGGCGGGCACGTTTGGCCCGTTCAGCTCATCTCCTGCCTGCCGGCCAGCGCCCGCAGCAGCGTGTTTTGATCGGCATATTCCAGGTCGCCGCCTACCGGCAGGCCGCGCGCCAGTCGGGTGATGCGTACCCCTAGCGGTGCCAGGCGTTGTTGCAGATACATCGCGGTTGCATCGCCTTCCAGGCTGGGATTCGTCGCCAGGATGATCTCCTCCACCCCGCCGGCGCGCACCCGCGTCAACAGCTCGTTGATGCGCAAATCCTCCGGCCCAATCCCCTCGATGGGCGAAAGCGCCCCATGCAGCACATGATAGCGCCCATTGTAGGCAGCGGTGCGCTCCAGGGCGAGCACATCCATCGGCTCCTCCACCACGCAGATCACCTGGCTGCGTCGCTCCTCGCTGGCGCAGATTTCACAGCGCTCGCGGCCAGCAGCAGTGATATTGAAGCACAGCGGGCAATAAGCCGTGCCAGATTTCAACGTCTGAAGCGCCTCGGCCAGCTCCTGCGCCAAGTCGTCGGGCGAACGCAGCAGGTAGAAAGTCAGCCGCGAGGCTGTTTTCGGGCCAATACCCGGCAGCCGCGAGAGGGCGTTGATCAGGTTTTGCACAGGGGCGGGCAAGAGCATAGTCGTTGTCAGATTGGGGCGAGATTGGCCGCTTAGAATGGCAGGCCGCCCGCCAAGGGACCAAGACGCTCTTCGGCCAGTTTGCGGGAGGCGTCCAGAGCGCCGTTGATTGCGGTCAGCACTAAATCTTGCAACATTTCGGCATCCCCGCCGGCGGCAACGTCTTTGAGCAGGTCGGGGTCAATGGTCACACTGCGGCAGTGTTGGTGGCCGGTCATCACGATTTTGATGGCACCGCCGCCAGCGCTGTAGGTGACGGTTTCGTCTGCCAGGCTGGCCTGGGCTTGTTCGATTTGTTCTTGCAGGCGTTGCAACTGATTCATCATGCCGCCGCCCATGCTGCGGGGCATTTTAGGTGCTCTGAAACCTTTTGCCATGAGAGGTCTCCTTTTTTCTTGGTGTCATGGGTGCAAATTCGCAGCAAAAATTGGCTCTGAGGGTCTTAGGCTTATTGGACATCCACCACTTCCCCGCCGAGGTCGCGCACCGCTGAGGCAACCATACCGTCGCTGTCCACGTCTGGCGGCGGGGTGGAAGCTTTGGCTGCGATGGTAATGCAGCGAATGCTGATGCGTCGCCCAAGGGTTTGTTCGAGGGCGGCCTGGACGATGTCGAGGTTGGCGTCTTTTTCCATTTGCGCTCTGAGCACGTCGCTGGCGAAGCCCAAGGTCAGCAGGTTGTTGACCAGGTGGCGGCTTTTGGCCGAGTTGAGCAGACCGTAGGTGTTGGGGTTGCGTTTTTTCACCAGGTTGAGCAGGAGCGGCCATTGGCTTTTCAGCGGGTCGTCCGAGGGGTTGGCACTGGCGGGGGTGTCTCGATCGCCGGGCAGGGCTTGCGCGGCAGGCGGGGGCGCTTGGGGGGTGTCGCGACGCGGCCGAGTGGCCGAGAGCGACGCTTCGGTGGCCGAGAGCGGGGCTTCGGCGGCAGCGACTGGCGCTTCGGGTTTCTGCAAGGCTTCCACGAAGGCCATTTCCAAAGGCAGAGCTGGCTGCCAGGCCAGACGGGTGTCGGTGGCGGCCTGGTTGAAGGCTTTGACGATACGCAACAGTTCGGGGGTGGTAAAAGCTTGGGCGTGGCGGGCCAGGATTGGACGCGTCTCGGCAGTGACATCTAGCTGGGCAGCATTGCCCTTTTGCACCAATAGCAACTGGCGCAGATAATCCACGATTTGACGAGCAAACTGGCGCGGGTCGGCGCCGGAATCGAGGGCGCGGTGGATATGTCCTAGCCCGCCAGCCGCATCCTGGCCGATGAGGGCTTCCACCAGGTCGAGGACCACTTGGCCGGTGGCGGTACCGAGAATGGTATGTGCCTGTTCGAGGGTGATGGGATTGCCCGCCGAGGCGAGCTGATCGAGCAGGGAGATGGCGTCGCGCATGCCACCGGCAGATTGGCGGGCGATGAGTGGCAAGACTTCCGGCTCGTACTGAATGCCTTCACCGTCGCATAGGATTTCGAGCTGGCGGACAATGTCGCTCAAGGGCAAGCGGCGGAATTCGTGGCGTTGACAGCGGGACAGGACAGTGGCAGGAATTTTGTGAATTTCAGTGGTGGCAAGGATGAAGATGGCATGGGGAGGCGGCTCTTCGAGCGTCTTGAGCAAAGCGTTGAAGGCTGCGGTGGAGAGCATGTGCACTTCGTCAATGATGTAGACTTTGTAGCGCCCCTGGTTGGGAGAGAAATTGATCTTGTCGCGCAAGTCGCGCACGTCGTCTACCGACGTGTTGGAGGCGGCGTCAATCTCGATCAGGTCGAGGAAACGTCCCTGGTTGACGGCCAGGCAATGCTCGCAAGCATTGCACGGGCGGGAGGCCAGGTCGGGCGCCAGGCAGTTGACGGCTTTAGCGAGCAAGCGGGCGCTGGTCGTCTTCCCGGTGCCGCGCGGCCCGGCGAAGAGGTAGGCGTGCGCCACACGGTCTGCAGCCACGGCGTTGCGCAAGGTGCGGATGATGTGGTCCTGGCCAACAACGTCGTCCCATTGATGGGGGCGGTACTTGCGGTAGAGAGCTTGGGTCATGGCGTAAGCGGGTATGGAGGTAGACAGGTAGAGAGGTAGGCAGGTAAGCTAATTGTACCAGCGTTGAGGCGAGATGGGGCTGAGAAAGGCGGGGAATTTGACGTCGGCTGAGCGAACGAGCCACGCTGACGCCGAGGGGGCGAATCGCCTCTGCGGCAAGCCACCCCGCTCAGCTCTCGATTGTCGCCAGCGCAACGGTTGTTCCCCAAGTCGCTTGTGTTGGGCGGTTTAGAACGATTTTCATCGCCTGTATTGTGCCCAGGGCAATCGCCTACCAACCAATTTTGTGGGTTGATACCCCACTTTTGTGCAAAAATGGCACGATCGGCAGGCAAAAGTGCACAGTTTTTTCGATAAATTGCAGCTTAGCCCCACTTGAAGGCCAAAAACCGTTTATGTTGTGTAATCGCCCTGAGCTCTTTCTTGACACGCTTTTCGAACTCTTTGACATCTTGCAGCCGGGGATCTGTTCTTGCGGTTACAAGAGCTTGTTCCAAATACTTTTTTGCCTCTTCTTTTCGTCCAACTTTCTGGCACAGGACACCCAAGTTGTAATAGAGAGGCGCACTGCCAGGGCGAATCCGTTGCGCTTGTTCCATGGCCTTGAGCGCTTCTTCCGGGCGATTCAAGGCGCTATGGCAAGCCGACAAATAGAAATAAGCATCGAACATCTCTGGCGCAAGATCAATCACATCGAGGAAATGCCGAATTGCCGCCGTGTATTGTTCACTCCTAAATGCCTCGATCCCATCGCTCATCATGACGGTGATCTCTCGTTCGGGTGAGCGATAATCAGGGTTTGCTGTGCCACAGTAAGAACACTCTTTGTCGTAGTCAGAAACATCGGCGCCACAACTGGTACATTTTATTGCCATATTTTCGACCTCCGTTGGAACAGCTCTACGGCCTTTCGTTTCTTGTGTTTGCGGTGTTACGAAATGCCGATGAAGTATAGCATGAACACACAAACACAATCAAGATCACTCTCCCGCCTCAATACATGGAAGTCGCCTGAAAGCCGACTCCGCCCCCCCCCGTAGGTCAGGCTTTTAGCCTGACCATGACCAAAAAGGCTTTTACCCCGGCTCAAAATGCGAGCGCAGGGCAGAAGCAAACAGCGTATCACCAGGCTCTGCCTGATCAAACCGACCAAAGGTCGGTGGTACGCTGGCTGATAGTTGCATCTTGCCAGATTACGGCAATAATTTTTTGACTCCTCTGCAAGAAGGTTGAACATTACCAACCAAAAAGTGACCCGGCTAGCCGCCAGGGGGGTGGGAGCGGGCGGCGGAAAAGCGAAAAAAGAAGATCGGCAGCCTTTGCCAGGGCTTTTTTTGCCTGATTGTTGCTCTGTTCTTTCTGATTTTGCTGGGTTTCCCCCTTTTTCTGCGCTATCAGGTAACGGTGGATTTGCCGCACGTTGCTTACG
>Ga0209018_1002501_pt1 | contig 12871 bp, 12 predicted proteins | sample YNPBryBLVA2012_FD_185814 | JGI IMG/M metagenome (GOLD analysis project Ga0209018, IMG submission 185814) | Anoxygenic and chlorotrophic microbial mat microbial communities from Yellowstone National Park, USA - YNP Bryant BLVA 2012 (SPAdes)... ...
GCCGGCAGCCCAGGCGCGGGTGTATGAGCCCATTCTGCCGCAAGGCGGGTTGCTGTCGTCGCGCGTGCTCGGGCTGGAGCTGGCGATGGAGGTGGACCGACTGAGGTTCTACGTTGGGGGTGCGTCGCTGCCGGAGTCGGAAGAGCTGATTGCGAGGCTCGAATCGATGGTGGAGGGGTTGGTGGAGACGCGCGAGCAGGCGGAGCGGGAACGCGAGCAGGCGGAGCAGGCGCGCGAGGCCGAGCGAACGGAGCGCGAGCAGGCGGAGCTGGCGAGGGCGCGCGCGGAGCGAGAGCGTGACGAAGCGCTCCGTAAGCTGGCTGAGCTCGAAGCGGAGCTTGCCAGGCTCAAGAAGGGGCGTTGAGCTTCGACAGCGCGTCGCGAATCCCGCGCACACCGAATGCAGCCAAGCTGAGCCTTGTCCCGATGCCTTGCTTTTCGGATCAACGCAGGGGCCGTCGCTTGCTTGAAGTTCAGCCGACGCAACGACGCGAACCTGGGCCGGCATGTGGGCGTGCACGTGCCGGTGAGAGGTGGACCGCGTCAGCCGGGCGGCCCGGGTTGCGCTAGTTGGATTGCTCGAGGATGTGGAACTCGACACGCCGGTTCCTCTGCCGGCCTTCGTCGGTGTCGTTGGTGTCGATGGGCTTGTCGGGTCCGTAGCCTTTGGCCTCCAGACGGCTTGCGGCGATGCCGTGCTCGGTCAGGTAGCGCATGACGCTATCCGCGCGGGCCTGGGACAGCCTTGCGTTGAGTTCGCGGCTGCCGCGCGAGTCGGTGTGGCCTTGCACGGCGACACGCTTGATGTCCGGATTGGCCTTGAGCAGCCGCACGACCTCGTCGAGGATCGGGTAGCTGCGCGGTAGGATCGTCGCGCTGTTCGTAGCGAACTCGACCTTCTTCAGGATCTGGATCTCGGTCGACCCCTCGACCCTGCGGATGAACTGCGGGCACCCGTTCTTGTCGGGCTCCGGAGAAGGCTGGCCCGGCTCACGCGGACATGCATCACTGGCGTCGGGCACCCCATCCTGGTCGAAGTCGTCTTCCGGACAACCGTCGATGTCGTCGATGCCGTCCTTGTCCTCGGGCTGGTCCGGGCACTTGTCCGATTCGTCGGGGATGCCGTCGCCATCGCGGTCGGGCGGCGCAGGGCAACCGTCGTGCGGGTCGGGCTCCGCGCCGTCTTCCGGAACGTCCGGGCACAGGTCGATGTCATCCGGGATGCCGTCCTTGTCGCGGTCGGCCGACACTGGCTCGTCGGGCATGTCGGACCGGAAGCGACGTCCTGGGGACTGCGGGTTGGTGTCGGCGATGCCGAAGGCATAGCCGACGGTCGCGAGCACGCGGAGGTTCGGGGCTCCATAGCCAGCGCTCAAGCGGGTGCCAGCGCCGGCGCCGAACCAGGCGTTCCTGTCCTTGTCGAGCGCGATGCGGATCTCGCCGAGCCATTCGAGCGGGGTGTTGCGCTTCGTAAAGAACGTGTTGTTGTCCTTGACCAGCGCGTCGACGTCCCCCGGCTTGCCGAGACCGGTGGAGCCGAACAACTCGCCGCCGAGCCGGATGCGTCCGTCGCGCAACGGGATGAACACGCCGCCCGCCCAGGTCCACTCGTTGCCGATTCGGAGCTGGTTGAGCCCGTGCACAGGGCGGAACTGCACACCCGTGTTGAATGTGAACTGCACCGAACTCAGGTCGAGCTCGGACAGCACCTGCACCCGACCGGTCGTCTGCGCATCGGACGTGTAGGAGATGTCGTCGCCGCTGGGGATGAAGAGTGATCCAGCCATGCCGAGATGGAATTTCCGGTTGTTGGATCGGTGCAGGATGAGGCGGGCGTCGAGGCGCAGATCCCCTGGCACCGTGCTGTTGGGGTCCGACGTCTGGCAGGTCGCGCTGGAGATCTTCTCGCAGGGATTGCCGCCATTCTGAAAGAGCGTGACCGGCAAGGTGACCGCGAGGCTGGCGCGATTCATGAGTTCCATGCCGGCGCTCAGGTAGGTGTTGAGCTGGTTGTTGACGGGGTCGGGGGTCTGGCCTGCCACGCGGTCGTTGTACGCGACCGTGGATCCGCGCAGCGGCTTGAGCGAGTAGCCCAAGGCCATCTGGCCGAAGAACATGGTCTTCTCCTTCATGCGCGGACGCCACACGGCGAAGCCGTCTTCTGGCTCATCGCCGATCTGCAGTCGGTCCAGGTAGAAGGTGCGTTGCTGCGCCTCAGCTCGTTGGGTGGCGACGAGCGCCACGAGCAAGGCACTGCAAGCGATCGCGAAGGAAAAGACTTTGGGAAGTACCCGACGGCATGCAGGCGGCATTCGACAACCTCCCCGTGGGAATTGCGCTTTCATAACGGGATACGCGGAAAATCGCAAGCTTGCGATGAGGCGTGTCATCGACCTCCGGGCGGGGTCGACTCCAGAGCCTTGAGGTAGCGAGCCCTGCGGGCCTCATCGCGCAACACTTCGTAGGCATCCTCCAACACGTCCACGATGAGGCGCACGTCGTCGGTCAGATCCGCCGTGGCGGCGGTGAGCAGCTTCGACGGCTCGAAGGCTCTGCGTGCGTCGAGGAATGCGCGGCGGATCTCGTAGGACGTTGCGTTGCGCGGCACACCGAGAACCTGGAACCAGTCGCCTTCCTCGATGACAGCCAATCTGGCGCGCACGCGCTGGCGGATCGCTTCATCGTCGAGATGCTCGACGCCCGCAGCTTGCACCGGGGCGGCTGGCCCGGTCGTGTGCAGACCAGGCAGGACCTCCACCACGCCGAGCGCCACCAGGGCGCACAGCACCGTGGCGAACTCGGGTTGCCCCACCCGCTGCATCGCCTCCTGCACGGTCGTGCCCGCGATCTGCCCCACGACCGCCTGCTCCTGATCGTCCAGCGCGCACTCGGCCAGCAGCGACCCATTGTGCCCCGGCGCGAGCGTCGATGCCGGACCACCCAGCCTCTGCACCGCCTCGTCCACCGAAAACGTGCGCCGGCACACCTCGACGAGCACCTCCGCGCCCGTGGCTCCGCCGAACACCGATGGCTCGGCTTTGAGCCGGCCTGGCGGCTCGTTCTCGACCGCGCCCAGCCCGGATACCGAACGCACCATGCGCGTCAGCACCCATTCCGCATGCCCACGCAGCACCGCCCAGAGCTGGTCCTGCCCGAGGAAGCCCGTCGCGATGAGCGCAGCCGCTGCATGTCGCCCAAACGGCGGAACACGCGTCGACAGGTACGAGACCACATCGCGCGGCAGGTCACCACGCTCCAGGAGAAACGCCGTGAGCGACTCGTCCGGGCTGGACGATGCGCACGTCACGAAGTCACCGTCGCGCATCACCGCGCGGCGCTGCATGCCTGCTTCGTCGAAGCACACGCATCCTGTCGTGCGCAGCGCGGCACACGAGGCCAGCCACCGCAACCCGTCGAACCCCGGCGTGAGGACGGGCGGCAGCGAAGCCTTGCCCGACACGCTCGGGGGGTGCGGCTGAGGTGTTGCCTGCGGAGCCCACCGTTCCTTGGCCTCGGCCGTCGGCGGCTGCGCATGCACAACGATTTCGGGTTGCCACGGCTCGGCACGAGCCTCGAGTTCCGACGGAAGAGGCGTGGGAGGTTGAGGATCGATGGGTGCGTCATCCGACTCGACGGGCAAGTCGAGGGGCGGCCGCGCCTGCTCCGGCATGACCGGTGGTGAATACGCCTGCGCCCCGGTCACCGGCGCACGTGGCGCGTCGTCTTCTTCGCCCGTCGCGGTCACCGGCTCCACCGGCACGTCGTACGCCACCGACGACCCGGTGCCCGTGTGACGGCGCGAGCCTGTCGTTCCACCCCCCGGCGTACGCGGCACCGACGGGTCGTCTCCGTCGTCGTCATCGGCCTCGCTGTCGATGGGCTCATCGAGGGCGGCGAGCACATCCGGCGGCAGCACGGCGTTCACTTCTTCTTCGGGCGTCGGCACGTCGGACTGCGACAGGTTCTCGGAGAAGATGCGATGCTCGGCAGATGCCAGCAGGCTCTCGAGGTCCGGCGAGACCGACGTGGGGCCTGCGAACGCACGGCGATCGGATGAGAGAATGTTCTTCGGCGGCGCCGACGACGCCCACGCGCGCGAGGGCGGGTTGGAGCTCGACGGCGGGCCGTCGGAAGGCCCCCAAGGGGCCGGTGCGTAGCTCAGCAGGGGCGACGGTGACGGAATGCGCCCCATGGGCATGGGCGAGGACAGAGGGGCAGGCGTGTCGTCGCGCTCGGGGGCGGGCGACGGGCGCCCCTGGTCGACGTCGAGCGGCAGCGAGGGCGGAGCGTTTTCTTCGATGAACGACAAGAGCAGCCTGTTGACCTTCGCGATCACCGCGGCCACATCCAAAGGGCGCGCGTAGGAGAACACGGGACACGGCAGCGCAGACGAATCCACCTCCCCCGCGTCGGCGTCTCGCACAACTACCACGTGGATCCGATCGGCGTCGGTCAGGTCGGCCACCGCACGCAGAAGCTGGCGCGCGGCCTCGCCCGACCGGTCTGCGATCAGCACGCAAGGCCGTGCCGTCACCGCGGACAGGTCCGTGGCCCGCGGCGCAAGGTCGACGACACGATGCGCACCGAGCCGCAGCGCAGCGGCGACCACATCGATCTCCGGCGCGTTGCCCGACACGTACACCGTGCCCAGGCTGCCGGGTTGGCCGGAGAACGTCTGCGTCGGGGGCGATTGGCTCACGTGGATGGCAGTCTACCAAAAGCGAACAGCCACGGGTCAGGGTTGCGGAGGCTGGCCGGGGCCGCCAGGGTCTGCTTGCCGGGACGGCTTGGTCGGATGCGGTTGGGGGTCGACTTCGTCACCGGAGGCCGACCGGCGGTGGCCGACCAACCGCGCTCCCAGCCACTCGCCCAGGCGCGACAACCACCCCATCGCGGTGATCAGCACCGCGAGAAACACGACCAGCGCCAGCTCGTTGAGCTTCAGACCGAACACGGCTCCTGCGTACCACAAAGCGGCGCAACGCGGCGCCTCAACTCATCGGCCGCCGTGATTGTCCAAACCCCTCCCGTCGATCTGCCGAACCTTGATGCGCGGATCGTCCCGCTCACGATCCCGCCGTCTGCGAAAGGACCAGGGCGTTCGCCCGTACGCGACCAGCCACTTGCGCCGGAACACGAGCAGGACAAGCGCAACCACGGTCGCGATGACCAACAGCTCGCCCCAGGACAGGCCGCACATACTGCTGCCTGTACGCCGGCTGCCGTCGCAAGACAATGCAAAGCCGACGAGCCCAGGCTGGGCTTCGTGTACAGTCGCGCCGCATGACCTCGGTCTTCCTTCGGCGCGCCACCGCCCCGGAGCAGGTCATTGGCCCGCTCTCCCCCGACGAACTCGCCGCTCTCGCTCCCAGCGGGGACGACTGCGTGAGCACCCGTCCCGATGATCCGTTCGTGCCCGTAGACCGAGAGCTCGACCGGGACGGTTCCCTGCGCGAATTGCTGCTGGCCGCGTTTCCTCACACGGGGGCCCAACGCTACGAGCGGTGGCGATTCGCGCTGTTCGCCGGGCTCGTTCCCGTGCTCACACTCGCGGCCCTCGACCGCGACCTGCTTGCGTCGGGACGCCGGACGGCTGTCGCATCGCTCGTGATCGACGCGCTGTTCGTGGCGGCATGCACGACGGATCTGGCGCGGCGGTCTCCGCGGATTCCGGCGGTCACAGCCGCAGCTTTCGGCGCTGCGGGCATGCGCGTGGTTCTGCTGATCGCATCGCGCTGCGGTCATGCTCCTCCAGTCCTGATCGGCCTGGCCGCACTCGCAGCCGCGTCGATGACCGCCACCGTGTGGATGAGCCCGTCGCCGCGTGCCATCGCCGACCACCTTCGACGCGCCCTCGCGATCGCGCCTCCGACCCGCCTTCCGTCACCGTCGTCGCGCAGCTTCTACGCGTACGTCGCCTACGCCGTGCTGGCCGCCGCAGCGCTGCCGTTCATGCTCTTCCTGTTGCGCGTCCACCACGCATCCCTTCCATTGCAGCTCCTGGCGTTCCTCGGGTTCGCGATCGCCGTCCCCCACTTCGGCCGCGTCGCGATCGGCCGCGAGCTTCCCCCCCTGCGCACGGCGGTCGCGCAGGCGGCGGGGGTACCTGCGCACAGGTTCCGGCCGGGCTTCGCGGTGTCCTGGCGCGCAGCGCGACGCGCCGCGACCGCCGCCATCAGCATGCTCGTGCTGTCCCTGGCCTTGGTACGTGGAACCCAACATGCCCTCGAGTCCGCTGCGCTCGCCCACGCATGCGCATCCGACGACCCCGCGTTCTTCTCGCCCATCCAGCGGCTCGTGGATGTCGAACGCACCGAGGTTTCGTCGGAGCAGCACGCGCCGAACCCCGCGTCGCTGCTGCTCGCAGTCGTCGTGGTGCCGGTCGCCGAGGAGCTCGTGTACCGGGGTCTCGTGCAGCACGCACTGCGCAGGCGCGTGCGCCGACGGCTCGCCATCGGTCTGGCGGCCATGCTGTTCGGCCTCGCGCACCTGCTCGTCTACAAGACCGTTGCCTGGCAGACCGTGTTGCTCGGGCTCACCTTCGGCATCGCCTACGAGTCCGCCGGCCTGCTCGCCAGCACGCTCGTGCATATGCTGTGGAATCTCTGGTTGTCGTTGTAGCTTGCGCTTCGTCACGCCCCGAAGCAGATTGCCCCCGTGACGCTGGTCCCACCACGACGTGTCGTCCTCGGTCTCGGATCGAACCTGGGCGACCGCGCAGCAACGATCCTGTCCGCCACGCACGCCGTTCGGGCGCTGCCCGGCGTGTTCGATGTCCGCCTGTCTCCGCTGTACGAAACGACCCCGGTGGGCGGCCCGCCACAACCCGACTATCTGAACGCTGCGGTAGCCTTTCGTTCGACCCTCGACCCACGCTGCCTGCTCACCGCCGCACTCCAGATCGAGCATGCTCACGGACGGATTCGTCGCGAACGATTCGGGCCGCGCACCCTCGACGTCGACATCCTCTGGGTCGACGGTGTGACGGTCGACGAGCCGTCGCTCGTCGTGCCGCACGCGCGTCTTCACGAGCGGGCGTTCGCGCTGGTTCCGTTGCTGGATCTGGAACCCGACGCGGTCGATCCTCGCACGGGAGCGCTGCTGGCGGACTGGCTGCGGGTGGTGGGCACCGACGGCGTGTGGCGATTGCCGCGACCGGCGAGATTGCCGGCGCATGACGGCGCGGCAGCGAGTAACGCCTAGGCGACGGGCTACCGTGATGTGTCTCGATTTTGTGAGAATCCGGCGGTTTTCCCGGGCGATCCGCATGTCGTGACACGGCGCACCGCGTCGCTGGACACCCTCGGACAGAAGTGTTAGACGCCGCGCGGCAACGCGTTGAACCGGCCAGGGATGCAGCGGGTACCTTCCCCTCGGCGTCACGCGCCAGCCTCCAGATGACCATGCATGCCAGCGAACTCCTGACCACAGCCCACGCCTCGCTGATGAGCGCGTCGAGCGGCGGCGGCGTGTCGATCGACTTCGACGGCTCCGTCGTCATCCAGTTCGTCGCGTTCCTCATCCTCTTCTTGATCATCAAGCCTTTGCTGCTCGACCCGTTCCTCAAGCTGATGGAGGAGCGGGAGAAGCGCACGGAGGGTGCTCGCGCCAAGGCCCGGGAGATGGATGAGAAGGCCGGGCAGATCATCAAGCGCTACGAGTCGGAGCTCGACAAGGTACGCCGCGTCGCCAACGAAGAGCGCGAGAAGCTTCGGGCCGAGGCCCAGAAGCTCGAAGCTCGCATCCTGGCGGAAGCCCGCGAGGAGACCGCCAAGGTGGTCGAAGACGGCAAGGCGAAGCTGGCAGCCGAGCGCGACGCGATCCGGCAAGAGCTCACCGCGATGACCGCCGCGATGTCGGTGGAGGTGGCGAGCCGCGTGCTCGGACGGGAGGTGCAGTGATGCGCAAGCTCTTCTGGCTCCTCGGCGTACTGGCGAGCGCCCTGATCGCTGCCCCCTCGTGGGCCCAAGACGACAACCCTTACGGCGAGCCGGCGGCGCGTCCCACGGCTCCGCCCGCGGGGCGTCCACCAGGGCCGCCAGCGGGTGCGCGTCCCGGGCAACCTGCCGGCCAGCCTCCTGCTCACACCGCACCAGCACCCGTGTCACCGCCACCGGCCGCTCCGCCGGAGCCGGTGCATGCGCCGCAGCCTCCCCACGCGTTGCCGGAAGAGCCGGCATCAGCGCTTCCATCGCCGTCGCCGGCCGAACCGAATCACGCGGCTGCCGGATCGCCTGAGCCTTTGCCTGCCGGGCACGACGTGCCGGGCCATGGTGAGCACGGAGCAGGCACCGAGCATGGCGGTCCTGGCCATCTGGCGAGTGCAGGGGGCGAGCATGGTGGGCACGGCGCCGCGCACGAGGACCACAACGCGCCTCCGCATGCGATGAACTGGTTTTATGGATTCCTCGGCACGGATGACAAGGTCGAACCGAACCTGTTGTGGCGCAAGCCCGACATGCCGCCGCCGTTCCTTGCCAACCTGATCAACTTCGCGTTGTTTGCGTACGTGATCGTGCGCTTCGGGAAGAAGCCCCTGCAAGAAGCGCTCACGTCCCGCAAGAAGGCGATCATGCAGGACATCGACGCGGCCACGAAGATGCTCGACGACGCCACCAAGCGTCTGAACCAGTACGAGGACAAGCTCAGGCACATCGATCAGGAGATCGAGCGCATCAAGAAAGACTTCCGGGAGCAAGGCGAGCGCGACAAGGAGCGCATCCTGGCCGAGGCCAAGGACAAGCGCGAGCGCATGCTCAAGGACGCTCAGTTCCTCATCGAGCAGGAGGCCAAGCAGCTCCGCATCGACCTCATCCGCGAGACGGTCGATGCGGCCGTCCAGGCCGCCGAGCAGATCCTCGTCCAGAAGATCACGTCCGCCGACCACGATCGGATTGCGGAAGACTACCTCAAGCAGCTCGCGTCTTCGCGTGGTCTGGGTGTATCGAAGGGAGGTTCGGCATGAGCTTCGAAGCGATTGCCGCAAGGTATGCGCAGGCGCTGTTCGACATCGGTGTGGAGACGGGCACGCTCGGCCGCATCGCGGACGAAACCCAATCCTTCGCGGACACCTACGCGGCGAGCGACGAGCTGCGCAGCGTGCTCGACAACCCGCTGGTTCCCGAAGCAAGCCGCGACGCGCTGCTGCTGGAGGTGGCGGCTCGACTGGGCCTGGGCGACATCGTGAAGAACACGATGCGTCTGCTGGCCCAGCGTCACCGCCTGGCTGTGGTGCCGGCGATGGCGCGCACGCTCGTGAAGATGAGCGACGACCAGCAGGGCATCGTGCGGGCGAGCGTGACGAGCGCGGCGGCCATGGACGAGGCGTACGCCAAGCGCCTGCAGGCGGAGCTCGAGAAGATGATGGGCAAGCGCGTGGTGTTGACGCGGAAGGTGGACACGACGCTCCTGGCGGGGGTGGTCACGCGCGTGGGGGATACGGTGATTGATGGGTCGCTGCGGACTCGTCTGAACGGACTGAAGTCCCAGCTCATGTCGATGTGAGACAAGCGGACCGCAGAACATCGCCGCGCCCATGTCGGGCGCGACACGCATGAGGGAACGATGCAGCTCCGAGCCGAAGAAATCTCGCAAATCATCAAGAAGCAGATCCAGAGCTTCGACAAGGCCGCGCTGGTCATGGAGACCGGCACGGTGCTCACCGTGGGCGACGGCATCGCCCGCATCTACGGCCTCGAGGGGGCCATGGCGAGCGAGCTGGTCGAATTCCCCGGCGGTCTGTACGGCATGGTTCTGAACCTCGAGCAGGACAACGTCGGTGTCGCCATCTTCGGCGAAGCCACTCACGTCAAGGAAGGCGACACGGTCAAGCGCACCGGTCGTATCGCGGACGTGCCGGTCGGCGAAGCGCTCGTCGGGCGCGTGGTCAACGCGCTCGGCCAGCCCATCGACGGCAAGGGTCCGATCGACACCACGCAGCGCCGGCGCATCGAGATCAAGGCGCCCGGCATCATCGCCCGGCAGAGCGTCAAGGAGCCCCTTCAGACGGGCCTCAAGGCTATCGACTCGATGATCCCGATCGGCCGCGGCCAGCGCGAGCTCATCATCGGCGACCGTCAGACCGGCAAGACCGCCGTCGCCATCGACACGATCATCAACCAGAAAGGCCAGAACGTGTACTGCTTCTACATCGCCATCGGCCAGAAGCAGTCCACCGTCGCCCAGGTCGTCGATCGCCTCAACGCCTACGGCGCCATGGAGTACACGACGGTCGTCGCGGCATGCGCAAGCGAGCTCGCGCCGCTGCAGTTCATCGCACCGTACACGGGTGTCACGATGGCGGAGTACTTCCGCGACACCGGTCGTCACGCCCTGTGCGTCTACGACGACCTGTCCAAGCAGGCCGTGGCGTACCGCCAGCTCTCGCTGCTGCTTCGCCGTCCGCCAGGCCGCGAAGCGTTCCCTGGCGACGTGTTCTACCTGCACTCCCGCCTGCTCGAGCGCGCCGCCAAGCTCTCTCACCGCTGGTTCGTGCTCAAGAAGGGCACCGAGATCCGCAAGGGCGACTTCAGCATGCGCGGCGTCGACGGCCAAATGTACGTCGGTGTCGAGGCCAAGCAGCTCGCCACGGAAGCAGCGTGGAAGATTGTCGACCCCGAGAAGTTCGATGCCTGGCACAAGGCCAAGGGTGACGACAAGAAGAAGCTCGCCAAGGAGCTGGACGAAAAGCTCGCTGCCAGCGACTACGTGGTGGACCGCGACCCCTATTCCGGCGGCTCCCTCACCGCCCTTCCCGTCATCGAAACGCAGGCCGGCGACGTCTCCGCCTACATTCCCACGAACGTCATCTCGATCACCGACGGCCAGATGTTCCTCGAGACCGACCTGTTCTACTCGGGCCAGCGTCCGGCCTTGAACGTCGGTATCTCGGTCAGCCGCGTCGGCGGCAATGCGCAGATCAAGGCGATGAAGCAGGTGGCCGGCTCGCTGCGCCTCGACCTCGCCCAGTACCGCGAGATGGCGGCCTTCGCGCAGTTCGCATCCGACCTCGACGCCGCCACGCGCAAGCAGCTCGACCGCGGCGCGCGCCTGACGGAGATCCTGAAGCAAGGCCAGTACGTGCCCCTGCCGGTCGAGAAGCAGATCGTGATCATCTATGCCGGCACCCAGGGCTACCTCGACAAGTTCCCGGTGGCTTCCCTGGCCCGCTACGAGTCGGAGCTGTACGACTTCGTCGACGCCCACGACAAGGCGCTGTACGAGGACATCAGGACACGCCAGGTGCTCGACGACGACATCAAAAAGCGCCTGAACAAGGTCATCGAGGACTTCAACAAGAAGTTCGTGCCGGACAAGAAGTAGGCGGGGGACGACCATGCCCTCACTGAAAGCAATCCGAAAGCGCATCGCGAGCGTCAAGTCGACGCAGAAGATCACGCGCGCCATGAAGATGGTCGCGGGTGCCCGTCTGAACCGCGCGCAGCAACGCATCCTGGCGCTGCGTCCCTACGCGGTGAAGACACACGACGTGCTGCTGCGCTGCACGGCGGAGCCGTCGGAGGACGCGGCAGCGTCGGAGAAGGCCGAGGTGCAGGAAGCGCTGGCGCATCCGCTCCTCACGCGACGGCCGGAGAAGTCGGTGCTGTTCCTGGTGCTCACCAGCGACCGCGGCTTGTGCGGTGCGTTCAACGCCAACATCAACAAGACCGCCGAGCGAAGCTGGCATCGTCGCGAGAACGAAGGCCAGAAGGTGCAGATGGCGCTGGTGGGGCGCAAGGGGCGTGACTACTTCCGCCGACGCTCCGCGCCCATCTTCCACGTGTTCGAAGGCGTGTGGGAAGACCTGAGCTACGACCGCGCCCGGCTCATCGGCAAGACGTTGCTCGCACCGTTCCTCGCCGGCGAGGTCGACGCCATCTACATCGTGTACAACGAGTTCAAGAGCGCGATGACCCAGCGGGTCACCGTGGAGCCGCTTCTGCCCATCAACGAGTCTCCCACGGCGATGGGAGAGGAAGACACGTCGCCCAAGCACTCGCTGGAAGACTTCATCTTCGAGCCGGACCGAGAGGCGCTGCTCGAGAAGCTCGTGCCGATGTACGTGGAAATCTCGATCCTGCGCGCGCTGTACGAGTCGCAGGCATCCGAGCTCGGTGCGCGCATGACGGCGATGGACGCCGCGACGAAGAACGCGAAGGAGATGATCGCGGCCCTCACGTTGCAGTACAACCGCGCACGCCAGGCGGCCATCACCAAGGAGCTGATGGAAATCATCGGCGGCGCAGAAGCCCTCAAGGGCTGAGCTTCGTCCCCTCGACCGGGACGATCGACTCCATCCCCGCCCACCACCGGCTCAGGTCGAACACAATCTACTCGAACGGATCGAGGCGCGCTTGCGGCTCGTCGGATCTTGTGCGCGGCGCTCGCCATGCTCGGAGGACACCCCGGGAAGCGGGTTCTGACAAGGCTTCGATGTCCGCGGTGCGGCAGGTCGCACACTCGTGCAAGGGCCGCGGAATCTGTCCGTCGTGTGGTGGACGGCGCATGGCGTCCACCGCGCTGCACATCGTCCACAAGGACGACGCCCTGCAGGCGTGCCGCAACGCAGGCCATGGACGCGGACGGTTCGAGCGCATGGACCCGCATGGACGGTCGCAACAGAAGCTGTTGCCCGATCGGCAGCCGCGACCCGTGCGTCGGCGCAAGAGCCCGCTTGCGGCCCGCGACCGCCAACGAGCGCCTATCGATCCTCGAGGACGGCTCGATCGCCTGGCTGTGCAAGGATCGGACGCGCGGCAAGACGCACAGGGTGATGCAGCCGATGCAGCTCATGACGCGGCTGGCCGCGAGCATTCCTCCCCGGACGCCGTGCCCGTGGACGTGACACGCGACCCCTGCCCGATTGACTGGT
>Ga0209018_1002502_pt1 | contig 12866 bp, 8 predicted proteins | sample YNPBryBLVA2012_FD_185814 | JGI IMG/M metagenome (GOLD analysis project Ga0209018, IMG submission 185814) | Anoxygenic and chlorotrophic microbial mat microbial communities from Yellowstone National Park, USA - YNP Bryant BLVA 2012 (SPAdes)... ...
CGTTCGTCGATGCCCATCGCCGTCAGCACGTGCGAGGGTTCCAGCGAACCGCTGCTGCACGCCGAGCCACTCGAGGCGCAGATGCCGTGCTTGCTCAGCACCATCAGGATCGCCTCGGCCTCGAGCGATTCAAAGCCGATGCACGTGGTGTTGGGAACACGGTTGGCCTCATCGCCGATGCGGCGCGCGAAGCGCACGCGCTCCAGGATACCCGCCTCGAGCCGGTCGCGGAGGCGCCGCACGTCCTCGGCCCCTTCCACCACGTAGCGTCCGGCGAGCTCCGCCGCGACGCCGAAGCCGATGATCCCCGGCACGTTTTCGGTGCCGGCGCGCAGGTCGTGTTCCTGGTGGCCGCCGAGCAGCATCGGTTGCAGCCGGATACCCCGCCGCACGTACAAGGCACCGACGCCCTTCGGTCCGTGCATCTTGTGCGCGGCGAACGACAGGAGGTCGATCGGCACCACCTTCACATCCACCGGAATCCGCCCGGCGCTCTGAGCGGCATCCACGTGGAGCGGGACATTGCATCGCTGTGCGATCGATGCGATGGCTTCGATGGGGAAGATCACGCCGGTCTCGTTATTGGCGTGCATGATGCTCAGCATCGCCGTCTCCGGCGTGATCGCCGCTTCGAGCTCGGCCAGGTCGAGCCGGCCGAGCGAATCGACGCCGAGGCGGGTCACGACATAGCCCTCGCGTTCGAGCTGCTCGCAGAGCCGCAGCACGCACTCGTGCTCGACGGCGGTCGTGACGATGTGCCGCCTGTCGGGGCTCGCCGCCAGCACGCCGCGGATCGCGAGATGCACGCTCTCGGTGGTGCTGCCGGTGAATACGATCCGGCGGGGCGGCGCGTGAATCAGGGCGGCCACCTGGTGCCGGGCGAGTTCGACGGCGTGCCGCGCCTGCTGAGCGAACTGGTGCAGGCTGGACGGGTTGGCGTACTGCTCCCGCAGATACGGGAGCATCGCGTCGACGACGCGCGGGTCCGGCCGCGTGGTGGCATTGTTGTCGAGATAAATCACGTTCATGGCGCTCGCGGGATTATAGCCTCTATGGCAGCACGGCGCCGGGGGCGTAGCGGGCGGAGAGGAACAGGTTGGCGGGCTGGCGGACGACGCTGCCGCTGGGGAAGTAGTGCCGCGGGTCGAGCGCGGTGCCCTCGGCCAGCGAGTCGCTCCTGAACACGGCCCGCAGCCGCTCGGCGTGCCCGTCGAACATGAGGGCGTTGATTCCCGCGCCGCCGCTGTGGCGATAGGAGTATCGCCGGGCCTCGTTGTACTCGCGGGCCAGCAGCTTGCCGGCCTTGTCCCGGTAGATGTCGGACGGCGGCTGGGCGGATTGGTACCCGGCGAAGTTGCGGATGCCCACGTCGTAGTCGATGACGTTGCCGGTTCGCGAATAGAAGCGCAGTCCGTCCGCCAGGAAGACTTTGATGGCGGCGCGGCCTGCAGCGTCAATCCGCGGAATGTATCCGCGCGGGGGCACGATGTGGCCGTCGGATGGCTGACCCATGTCGAACGCGAGGACGCCCGTCATCAGCCGCGAGGCGTTCGCTCGCCAGTAGTCGTATGCGTCCGGGCCGCCGCGCACAAACGTGTTCATCGTCAGGTAGCTGATCGCCCTGATCGTCGGTCCGGCGGCCGGACCGCTGCTCGACCAGGGAGCAGCCATCTGCTTGTTCGAGGGACAGAGCATCGGGCCCTTCGTGGTGAGCTCGAAGCAAGCCTCGCGGGACGTTTTCGGAAGACCGACCCTCATCTGCCGCAGCAGCGGCACGCTGTAGTCGAATGTGTTGACGGGCATGCCCGGTCGCCACTGGCCGTTGTATGGTGGGTCGTTGACCGCCAGGCCGAACCCCGTCGTCAGGGGCGAACCGGGGATGTAGCCTCGCTCTTCGCTCTGGTAAGCGTGTTGCGCCGTGGCCAGGTTCTTCAGGTTGCTCAGGCAGACGGACGCCATCGCCGAACTCCGCGCCCCGGCCAGCGAGGGCAGCAGGATCGACATCAGCAGCGCAAGGATGGCCAGCACCACGAGCAGCTCGATCAGCGTGAATGCGCTGCGGCAACGAGTGGCCGTCCGCGTCGCGGTCCCGGTCGGCAGGCGAGCTCCGCCCCGTCGTACCGCAGGCTTCCCCCCTGCCTCCGAAACCGGAGACCGGGCCCGCGCGTCCGGCAGCATAGAATCAGTCTCCATGTCTCACCTCTCGACCGCACCGTTCACATCGCGTCGGCGGCTTGCCGTCGCGATACTCATTGAGGACCACGAGGTTTCCGCAATTCGGGCACGAGTATGCCGGCACGAAGGTATTCCGGCCGCATCGGGAGCAGGTGCCGGGAATGAACTCACCCTCGCGCAACGGGCGGCGTTCCGTGCGGCCGCAGTGCCAGCACTTCATGCCGGCGCGGATCTGCGGCTCGGTGGCGCTTCCCCCGGCTTTCCAGACGGCGTATCCAAGCGCCACGGCCGTGATCGTCAGGACAATCGGTGCGGCAACCCCGCCGATCCGCTGGGGCTGGCCATTGTCAGGGGCCCCATTGAGGCGAAAACGCGAGAGCAGGCGCGTCAACGATAGCACGGTCGTGTCCTCTGATGGTTTCCTGACGTTGATCACGCCCCGCCGACGGCCTGGCGGGCCTGGAAGTCGAACTACTCTTCCAATGGCGCCTTCCCCGCCAATCGACAGACACACACCGGTTTCTCAAGTGCCGGGAACATGCCACGAATTCCTATACACGGAAACCGAAATCCGTTCAAGGGGGCCAGGACCACAATTTGCCGCATGCCGTTCATCTCCGTCGTCGCGAGCTCGTGCGAATGCAACCGGACCGGCATGCCTTGACAGCAGGCCGGGCTGCGGCATAGTTGGGCGTTCCGATTCGTGCCCGGCTTGCGAAACATCTTCGCCCCGAAGGGGGGCCATTCAAAGGAGAGCGGTATATGAAATCAGCGCTGCGAATGGTGGGCGTACCGGTGCTCGTTTGCCTGGGGGTCGCGGTGGTGGGCGCATTGGCGGGTTGCACAGGTCTGCAACCCATCAACGAAAGGTCGGATTGGGGCCCTGGTCTGCGTTTTTCGGAAACGGCATCGTCGTACGACTGGTCCGCGCACGGCAAGCAGACTTCCGGCGAGGGGCGTCCGCTCAATCCCAGTGTGGACCCGCTGATCCGCGAAGCCATCGAGAAGCAGCTCGCCGAGAAGGGCTATCAGAAGGCCGTCGCGGGCACACCCGACTTCTGGATCGATTATCGCATGATGCGAGACCGCCGCGGCGACCCGGACTTCAGCGGCGCGGGCATCGGGATGATGGAAACCGGCTCGCTGGCCGTGTATGTGTTCGACCCAGCCTCGGAGAAGCTCATCTGGCGCGGTTACATGGAAGCGAAGCTGGACGAGTCGGCAACGCCGGACGTTATGAAGAAGCGGCTGGACGACGCCGTCCGACGCATCATGAAGCCGATTCCGCCCTGCAAGAACAAGAACAAGAAGTAGCAGTAGTGCAGTCATGACGATCGAATCGCCTGCGTTCCGCACGGCCGCCCTGCAGAGCGAGCGCCTGCGGATCGTCGCACTCATCTTTGTCCTGCTCATTCTGCTTCTCTGGATGCTGTTCCGGAACCTGTTGTGGGGCAGCCTGGAGCAACGGCAACTTGTACCGTTGATGCTGGGAATTGTCGGCGGGTTGTTCGTTTATGAGGCGGTCATGTGTGCGGCCATCACCCGCGGCATCCGTCTTGATCGCGAGCCGCCGAAGTGGATGTGGACGCAGAGCGTCTTCGTCGAGACGCTGCTTCCGACGATCGGGCTCCTGATTCTGGCAGACAGCGGGGTCATGACTCCCTACCAGGCGCTGGTCGCGCCCGTGGTCCTGGTCTACTTCCTGTTCATCATCCTTTCGACGTTGCGGCTGAGCCCTCATCTCTGCATGGTCACGGGCGTTTGTTCGGCGGGCGGGTACGCGTTCGCCCTGATCTACACATTTCGCCGCTATCCTCAGCCCGCGGATCCCGGCCAGGCGTTCACGGTGCCGATCTACGCGACGTATGCGGTGTTTCTTCTCCTGGGGGGTCTGACGGCCGGCGCCGTGGCCGCGCGGATACGCAAGCACGTCCTGGCGGCGCTGCGCGAGGCCGAGACGCAGCGGCAGGTCGAACGTCTTGAGCGCGACCTCGACATCGCCCGCGAGATCCAGCAGGGCTTGCTGCCTCGCCGGCCGCCGCGGCTGGCGGGCTTCGACATTGCGGGCTGGAATAAGCCTGCCGATCAGACGGGTGGCGATTACTTCGACTGGCAGGAGCTGCCGGGCGAGCGGCTCGTTGTGTCGCTCGCGGATGTGACAGGCCACGGCATCGGCCCGGCGCTGGTCACGGCGGCTTGCCGCGCGTATTCCCGGGCCAGCTTCCTCGGGGAGGAAGAATTGGGCCGGTTGATCGATCGCATCCACCATCTTCTCGCGGAGGACCTGCCGTCGGACCGCTTTGTCACGTTCGTGGCGGCGCTGGTGGGCACGGCGTCGGAGAAGATCAACCTGCTCTCCGCGGGACACGGTCCTATCTTCCTGTACTCTGCGAGAGATCATTGCGTCTTGACGCGCAATGCCGACGACCTGCCGTTCGGCGTTGTCCCGGAGAATCAATACGGGCCCGCGAAAGAGATCGAGTTTCGCCCCGGCGACATGCTCGTGCTGATCACGGACGGTTTCTTCGAGTGGACCAACGAGGCAGGGGAGCCGTTCGGTATCGAGCGGCTGAGTGAAAGCATTCGGGCGTCGCACGACCTGCCGGCTGACAAGGTGATCGAGCGCATCCGCGCCGACGTTCTTGCGTTCGCCGGCGGCACATCGCAGCAGGACGATCTGACCGTCGTGGTGATCAAACGGACATGACGGTGCTCAAGAAGCGCTGTCGGGTTTCTTCTTCCGCGCTCTGATGGACCGTCCGGACGTCGTTGTCCCGAGACGGTTGTGTCGCCGATCACTTTTGCGGGCGAAGGCGGACCACGTCGGTCGGCCGGGTGTCCAGTTCCAGGAGTCGCCCGCTCAGCACGGTCGTCGAGTCGCCCTTTGTCATTTCCGCATCACCCGGCCACGGATTGATGATCCGCAGCGTACCGCCGGCCTCTGCCTTGACGCGAATCCACGCGACGCGGCCTTCGGCGTATTCCGCGCTGACGAGGAATGCTCCGACAGCTCGCAGATTCTCGAACGCCGCATTCCGGTCCTTCGGCCAGTTGGGAAAGAATCGCAACTGCCCGGTGTAACTCTGGAGCATACACTCGTTGATGACCAAGGGCAGCGAGAAGTTCTCGAACCAGATGCCCATGCGGGCCATGAAGCCGAAGTCGGTCTCATCGCGGTAGCGTCCGCCGACCTGAAGGACCATGTCCGTGCACGTGCCGTTGGGCATCAGGCAGTAGCTGATCTGCCGTTTGAACTTCTCGAGGTCGAGCACACCGAGTCGGGCACCCTGAAGATTCAGAAAGACCAGTTCGTTGCCGCCCTCGTTCTGCTGGTTCTTCCACGTGTTGTGAGCGATCTCGAGCAGATCCGGCGGCGAGTGCAGGCCGATGTCCTCGCCCGGAAACACAGGCGTCAGCGGATTCGGCGTGTTGTAGACCTGTTCCGGGCTTTCGCCGGAGACGGAAACGAAGACCCTGCCGCGGCTGCTTTCGGCCGTCGGGTATGCGGGGAAGTGGTCGAGGATTTCGCGGATGTCGCGCATCATCGCCGCCTCCGGGTGATCGAGGCCGAGCACCATGCAGGCTTGGAGGTACGCTTTGAAGATGAACTTCACGAGCGTCAGGTCCACGATGCAGTCACCGCAGAATCGCGGGTCGGCGCGGAGTCCGTGCAGTTCCGGCACGACGGTGGGGTAGATGTGGTATTTGTCGTCGTTCCACTGCGGGCCGTGGGCGTCCGGCCGGCGCATGTACGCATTGAGGAATCGCACGGCGTCGCAGATCGGTTCGAACGCGCGCTCCCGGAGGAACTCCTTGTCCATCGTGTACAGGTAGTGCCACCAGAGGCTCTGCACGACCCACGGCGTTTCGCAGAGCTCGGCCCCCCATGTCGGCACGGGGTACGGCATCATGGTCATCTCGACCGGGTACGCGGAATGCGGGAAGAACGCACCGGGCAGTCTGTAATGCTCGCGCGCCCATTGGCGGCTGATCGGCAGCAGGAAGTGGACGAGATCGACGTACGGCAGGTGTCGGTCCACGTGGTTCGATGAGAACGTGACCCAGAACGGCTGCTGCACGTTGTAGTTTGTGTGGTAGTCGCCGTGCCATGCCGTGCCGATGGTGCCGTGGCTCCAGTTGGCGAAGAGGCCCGGGCAGGTCACGCCCGGACGGACGGAGCACGCGAGGAAGTACATGTTGCGATACCAGATGCGCTCGAGGAACGCATCGCCGAGCCGCACGCCGCTGCGCTGCCAGTAGTCATCCCAGGACGCGATGGCTGCGGCGGATGCGGCGGCGTATGCCTCGGGCGTCGGCGGTGGGGGGCCGGCCGTTCCGCCGGGCACATTGCGGGCAAGCCCGTGTTCGAGCTGGACGCAGGCGACGAAGGGGCCGGGTTGCTCAAGAGCGGGCTCGACCCTGCCGGAGACCCGCACGGACACGCGAACGGCCCTGTCCTTCCCGCGAGCGTCGCCAAGGACGGGAAGCACCTGCCGGAACGAGAGCGTGTCGGCGGCAGTGGCCGTCGTCGTTTCCATGCCGGCTTCCGGAATGAGCCGGATGCGGTTGAACGGCGAGGCGCAGGGCCTGCCGTCCGCCCCAAGGAAACGCAACCACAGCCGATCGGCGCTCATGTCGGCGAACAGTTCCAGCCGCGCCGGCTTCGCATCGACCAGGAAAGAGATCTCGCAGACGCCGGCCTCGATTCGCACGCGGTGGCCGAGCAGCTCGGCCTTGCGGCGGTCGAAACCGAGCAGCAGTGTTCCGCACGGCCAAGGGCGGGGGTAGGGCCTGGCGTAGTTCTCCCGCGCCATCTTGCAGTACGCTTCGAACCAGGCGTTGTCCTCGGGCGTGCCTCGCTTGAGGCGGCCCCAGAGCTCGTCGAAGGATACGAGCTTGTCCTTGTTCTCTTCCGCGATGCGGATGTCCCACACGTCGTTGTGGCCAAAGTGGACCACGACAGCGTCCGGCCGCGTACACACCACAGCGCCCAGGCCGCCGTTGCCCAGGATGCCGCCTTCGAAGAAGTCCGGGGCGGGTTTGTTCATCTCGATGGCGTGCAGCGCGGCCCGTTGCCGCGGGTCGAACGCGGGCTCGCCCGCGGTCAGGGGCTGTGCAAGAGTGCACAGGGAGACGAGGGCGATGCTCGCCGCGGGCGTCCTGATGCTGATCGGTGTCATGGCTTGTCCTTTCTCTGCGTTCGTCTTGCAGAACGCAACGACCCCCTGTCATCCTGAAAAGCGCAGCGGCGAAGGATCCGGCTGCCATTGTGCATCAGACAAATGAGCGAGGGGCGCGCAAAGGCCCACTCGCTTGCGCTCGGGGTTCGGTTGTGTGACTGCGCTTCGTGTTCATGGCTGCCTTCCAGGTGCGGGAGAAACTCTTCCCGATCATGGTACCACGAAGTCGCGTATCCAGCTCGGTTTGTCGCCAGCACGCGATGGCCGGTTGTTCACAACGCGCGGCGAAGACGGACGCGCCCGCGATACCACTTCTCGACCGCCGCGCAATCCGGAGTGCGGGAGCATCGACACCGCTTTTGGATGTACGCGGAGCGTCCCGGGACTTCTGGATGGCAGCGCGACGATGCAGGCGCGAGGTCTTGCCGGCGAAAGCGGCTTCGCGGCAAGCCAAAGCGGCGTCGCGCCGCCGCAGTCCAAAATGCCCCCAGTCCGTTCAGACCGGCGGCCGATCATCCGAGCACACGCAACTTGACGGAGTGGGGCGAAGCGGCAACGCTACGCGCAGGGAACGTCGTGTTGTTCGGTTCGCAACGAAGCGAGGAGAAGCTATGAAACGCTACGCAGATGAGAGTCGCGAATTCGCGTGGTTCTGTTTCGCGATCGTGGGTCTGTCGGCAACGGTGGGCGTCCGTGCGGCACAGGCCGGCGAGGCCGCCGCTCCCGGCGCTCCGCTCCACGTGGGCGGCGGCCGGCAGGTGTTCATCGACGGGACGTTCCTTGCGGAGGCGAAAGGCGTCGAGCTGTGTGTGCATCCGCCGCGCAAGACGGGCGAGATCACGATCGGGTGCGACCACGAATGGGAGAAGGGCGGCATCGGCCCGTACAGCAGCGTGTTGAAGGAGGGCGAGACATACCACATGTGGTACCACGCCATGGACAGCGTGCAGTGGGACAGCGGGCACAGCAGCGGTGCCATCTGCTACGCCCGCTCTCGAGACGGCGTCCGGTGGGAGAAGCCCGACCTCGGCCTCATCGAATATCGCGGCAGCCGCAGGAACAACATTGTAATCGGGCACGGCGCCGCCGGCGTCGAGATCGGGCAGGACGGCGGCATGGTGTTCCCTGATCCGAACGCGCCGGCGGACCAGCGGTTTCGCATGGTGGTGAGGTTCGGGGCCGAGGTCAGCGAAGGCCAGGCGATTCACATCTATTCATCCGGCGACGGCATCCACTGGGCGTTGACGCACAAGTCCGTGGTCACGGCGCGCAAGCAGGAGAAGGGCCACCATCTGGATTCGCAGAACGTGATCTTCTGGGACGATCGTATCGGCAAGTACGTCGCGTACGTGCGGAAGAACCGGATGGAGCCTGGTTCGCAGGGCCGCTGCATCGCCCGCGGCGAGTCGGACCGCCTGGGCGGCTTTCCGGCGGTGCAGGACATGCCCATCGTGTTCGGCCCGGACGACGAAGACCTGCGGCATGACAGGACGCCGGTGGTGGATTTCTATATGAGTGCGGCGATCAAGTATCCGTGGGCCGACAATGCGTACTTCATGTTCCCGACGGCGTACTATCATTACATCGGCGGCGCGCTGGGGGAGTTCGGCAGGGACGTTCCGACGAACGCCGGGCCGCTCGACACGCAGTTCGCCGCCAGCCGCGACGGGATCACGTGGCATCGCTACGACCGGCGCGCGTTCGTGCCGCTGGGTATGAAGGGCGAGTTCGACTGGGCCTCCGCGCGGACGTTCTGGGGGCTCGTACCGGACACGACCGGCCGCGAGATGTACCTCTACTATCGGGCAAGCGACTGGCTTCACGGCTGGGACCGCGACGAACGCAACAAACGGCTGCTGACGGCCGCCGGCCTTGGCGCAAGCCAGAACATCGCCGTCATCAGTCGTCTCGTTTCGCGACGGGACGGCTTCATTTCCGTCCGCGCGGCCTACACCGGCGGCGAATTCACCACGCCTCCGCTGACGTTCGACGGGGAAAGGCTCGTTCTCAACCTGAATACCTCCGCGACGGGCATCGCGCGCGTCGCCATCCTGGATGAAGGCGGCAACGCCGTTGACGGCTTCTCCGCCGACCGGTGCGACCTCATCCACACGTGCAACGAGATCAACCGCGTCGTGACCTGGCAGCGCAACAGCGACGTGAGCCGACTCGCGGGCAGGCCCGTCCGCCTGCGTTTCGTGCTTACCAACTGCGATCTGTACGCGTTCCAGTTCGTGAGATGATGCGATGATCCGGCCGCTCCGCAGTCCGGACTGCGTGCTGACGATCAACGGCGGGTCGTCGAGCCTGAAATTCGCCGTCTTTTGCGCGGAGCGGCCGCTTGCGCGCATCATCTCCGGCAAGTTCGACCGGATCGGGCTGCCGCAAGCGACGCTCACGGTGAGCCACGCCGCGGGCAGCGGCAAGGAACGCCGCGTGCTGGAGCTTCCGGACCACGCGGCATGCATCGGGCCACTGGCGGACGTGCTGCACTCGCACGAATGCGCGACGCGCGTTCGGGCGGTCGGTCATCGTGTGGTGCATGGGGGCAACCGGTTCTGCGCGCCGTTGAGGGTCACGGACGAGGTGCTGGCTCAACTCCGCAAGCTCAGCCCCTTCGCCCCGGCGCACATGCCCGCCCAGATTGCGCTGCTCGAGGTCTTGCGCGACCGGTACCCCGAACTGCCGCAGGTGGCGTGCTTCGACACGGCGTTTCATCGCGATCTGCCCCGCGTGGCCAGGCTGCTGCCGATCCCGCGGCGATACGACGCGGCCGGCGTGCAGCGCTACGGCTTCCACGGTCTGTCGTACGGTCATCTCATGCGGGAGCTCGAGCGGTCCGCCGGGCCGGACGTCGCGAACGGCCGCGTGATCCTCGCGCATCTCGGCAACGGCGCGAGCATGGCCGCGGTGCGCGGAGGCCGCTCCGTCGATACGACGATGGCATTCACGCCCGCCGCCGGGCTCGTGATGAGCACGCGGTCGGGCGACCTCGACCCCGGAGTGATCGAGTACCTCGCGCGGACCGAGGGCATGACCGCACAACAGTTCTACGAGATGGTCCACGCGCGGTCCGGCCTGCTGGGGGTGTCGGAGACCAGCTCCGACGTGCGCGACCTGCTCGAGCGCGAGGCCGATGACGTGCGAGCGGCCGAGGCGATCGCATTGTTCTGCTACCAGGCGAAGAAGTGGATCGGCGCGCTGGCCGCCACGCTCGGCGGGCTGGATACGCTCGTTTTCTCCGGCGGGATCGGCGAGAATTCGCCGACGATCCGGGCGCGCATCTGCGACGGCCTCGGTTTCCTCGGCATCGACCTGGATCCGGCCCGCAACGATGCGAACGCGTCCGTCATCACGAAGGACGGCAGCCGCGCGACCGTGCGCGTCATCCCGACGGACGAGGAGCGTCTGATCGCGCAGTCCGTAATCGAGTTGCTTGCCGGCCGTTGCAGCGCAGTGGCGGAAGAATCGTCGCGAGAGTGAAGGCGACGCGCGGCAGAAGCTCCCCCGGCAGCGCGGCGCCGTGTACCAGTGATGCGAACTTCGGGCTTTTCTCGAAGCTCCGAAGGGGGTCACGCGTCGGCGAGGAGGCGCGACAGGAGATGCTGCGCCTCTTCGACGATCGCGTCCAGATGCGCCCGGCTCTTGAAGCTTTCCGCGTAGAGCTTGTAGATGTTCTCCGTGCCGGACGGGCGCGCGGCGAACCAGCCGTTCTCGGTCACGATCTTCAGCCCGCCGATCGGCGCGTCGTTTCCGGGGGCGCGCGTCAGCCGGGCGATGATGGGCTCACCGGCGAACTCGTTCGCCGTCACCGTCTCCGGAGTCAGCTTCCGGAACGCCGCCTTCTGCCCGGGCGTGGCCGGCGCGTCGATGCGCGTGTAATAGGGGGTTCCGAATTCGGCGGTCAGCTCCTGGTAGTGCTCCCCCGGGTCCTTGCCGGTGCGGGCGGTGATCTCGGCGGCGAGGAGATTCAGCAGTATGCCGTCCTTGTCCGTCGTCCAGACGCCCCCGTCGCGACGGAGGAAGCTCGCGCCTGCGCTCTCTTCGCCCCCGAAGCAGTACGAGCCATCGAACAGGCCGGGTGCGAACCACTTGAAGCCCACCGGCACTTCGGCGAGCCTGCGGCCGAGATGCCGCACGACGCGGTCGATCATACCGCTGCTGACGAGCGTCTTGCCGACGGCGGCGTCGGGCGGCCAGTTCGGCCGGTTCCTCAACAGGTAGCGGATCGCCACGGCCAGATAGTGGTTCGGGTTCATGAGCCCGACGGACGGCGTGACGATGCCGTGCCGGTCCGCGTCGGGATCGTTGGCGAACGCGACGCGGAACCGGTCCTTGAGCCGCACCAGGCCGGCCATCGCATACGGGCTCGAGCAGTCCATGCGGATCTTGCCGTCGTGGTCGAGGGTCATGAAGCGGAACGTCGGATCGACTTGCGGATTGACGACCGTAATGTCCAGGCCGTACATCTCGGCGATCGGCGCCCAGTAGTGCACGGCAGCGCCGCCGAGCGGATCGACGCCGAGCTTCAGGCCGGCGGCGCGGATGCAGTCCATGTCGATCGCGTCGCGCAGGTCGCGCACGTACGGATGGATGAGGTCCTCCTCGTGCGTCGTTGCGGCGTTGACGGCGGCGGCAAAGGGCATGCGTCTGACTTCGGCGTTGCCCGCGCGAAGCAGCGCGTTGGCCCGTTCCTGAATCCACACGGTGGCATCCGTGTCCGCCGGGCCGCCGTTGGACGGGTTGTACTTGAAACCGCCGTCCGCCGGCGGGTTGTGCGACGGCGTAATGACGATCCCGTCGGCGAGGCCGCCGTCACGCCCGCGGTTGTGGACCAGAATCGCATGGGAAATGACAGGGGTCGGCGTGAAACCATCATCCCGCTGGAGCACCGTCTGCACGCCGTTGCCCGCGAGCACTTCCAGTGCCGTCCGTTGCGCCGCGGTCGAAAGCGCGTGCGTATCTTTGCCCAGGAAGAGCGGCCCGTCGATGTCCCTGCTGCGGCGGTAGTCGCAGATGGCCTGTGTGATCGCGAGGATGTGCGCCTCATTGAACGTCCCGTTCAGCGAGCTGCCCCGGTGGCCACTGGTTCCGAACACCACCTGTTGCCCGGGATCTCCCGCGTCGGGACGGTGATCGTAATACGCGCGTTCGAGGGATTCGGCGTCGATGAGCAACTCCTCGGGCGCGGCCCGCCCGGCCAGCGGATGAACGGCCATCGCACAACCTCCAATCGGTCAGGGCGGGCAAAATAACGAATCTGCGGCGGTTTGTCACCTTATCGTTCGTTTGAGGCGGTCCGGCCGTCTGCGGGCGGCGGCGGTATGGCGCTGGAGACGTGCGACAGGGCGCCGTATCATACGCCGCGACGAGCCGGGTTCGAACCGACGAAGCCCGAATGAGGGATGCCGGGGGCGAGTGCTGCCACGGCAGCTTCGCGCTCGGGGCTTCGTCCTGCCGAACACGTCGGACCTCTCGTGCGAGCGGATGGCGAAGAAACCGGAGTATGGC
>Ga0209018_1002503_pt1 | contig 12865 bp, 8 predicted proteins | sample YNPBryBLVA2012_FD_185814 | JGI IMG/M metagenome (GOLD analysis project Ga0209018, IMG submission 185814) | Anoxygenic and chlorotrophic microbial mat microbial communities from Yellowstone National Park, USA - YNP Bryant BLVA 2012 (SPAdes)... ...
TCCAAGGGCGAGGACGAGGCCGCCAAGCGCGAGATCCAGGCGGTTCTCGCCCTGCCCGACCTCTCGGAGCGCGACCGCCGCGCCGCGGAATCCATCCTGACCAACCTGTCGCGTCGCGGCCGGTAGTACGATTTCGGTAGAAAGACCGGAATCCTCGCTGCCGCGAACTCCTGCGGGCTCGGAATAGCCTTGCACCGATGGATCTTGGTGTATGATGCTGACCAACAGGTGTCGCTCGGGAATGGTGTGCAAAGGGCAAAGTTGCGGCGCGCCGTTGGCAGACTCCGATTTGTACTGCCCGAACTGCGGTCGCATTGCTGCGGTAACGCACATTCTCGTCAGTCCCCAAGAGCTCGCCATCGGCAGACCACCCAAGATCCGGCTGTCGTTGCAGGTTGAATCCACTCCCGCCTGGAGGGATCCTGTGCCGGTGAGGGTGGAGTCGCCCTCGAGCCCCCCGGCATTCGACCCCATTTTTCTCATGTTGAGTCCCGGCACCGCGAAGCTCGTGGAGGTGGCGCCGCGGAACTTGGTCGAGGGGGCGACCGGCGCCGTCAAGGCGAGGGTCGCCACGGTGTCGGCCCTCCCCGGCGATTGGGGGGTGCGGCGAGACCACACCGAAGACCTCAGCATCCCGGTGAAGTGGGTGGATCGGCAACTGGACGTTCAGCCGGGCTTGGCGGTGTTCCGCCATCCGGAAGATCGGAGATCGATCGCCATCCGGCCAGGCGGCGACCATCCCGTGTACGTGAAGGCGGACGCTCCGATCGGAGAGATGGGCAACGTGCCTCCGCCGGAGAACACGCCCGTGACGAGCGACAATCCCGCGACCATGGTCCTGACGTGCCTCACAACGGAACCGGGCTGGCTCGGGGAGGCGCTTGTGGAGACGCACGACGGGGAATGGTCGGCGACGATCCGAGGATATCTGCTGCCTCCGCCGCGTCCGAGGAGGAAGCCTGCCACGGTCGTTGCGATCGACTTCGGCACGTCGTCCACCTCGGTGGCCATGCGCAACCTGGTGGAGAACGGCCCCATCGTTCCGCTCGGCCCGGCGAAGAGGTTCCCCAGCCTCGTGTTCCTTCCCAAGGCGACCAGCAAGACCGGCTGGAAGTTCGGCGAGGCGGCTCGGCAGGCGTACCAACAGGCAGTGAGCCGCGGTCAGACGGACTTCGTCTTCGTGCGGAACCTGAAGACCTTGCTCCGCGAGGAGGCGGCGGGGGTCTCCGGAACGCTGGTGTTCGACCCGGAGGAGCTGCTGGAGGCGTTCTTCCGCTGGCTTCTGGAGGGTTGCATCGTGCCGGCGCTGCGGGACGGCGACGGAGCGGCCGCCGACGTCGCGTTCGTGTTCACCATCCCGGTCTTGGACAACGGCGATCTGAGGCAGGCCCAGGAGAAGCTGACCCTGGATGCGGCTCGGAGGGCAGGGTTCGAGAACCACGGAAGCCTGACGACGGTCCTGGAGCCGGAGGCGGCCGCCCGCGAACTGCTGAGCGGCCAGGAATTGCGCACGCTCCAGATTGCCCTGATGGACTCGGGCGCCGGCACGACCGACCTCACCTTCTGCCGGGCTGAGCCCGAGAACGGGCACTTCGCCCTCAAGGACATCTGCTCGGTGAGCGCGCGCGCAACCGAGGCGTTCCGGAAGCGGCAGCTGTGGGAGGAGCAGTTCGGCGGCGAGGCGCTCACCAAGCTGCTCGGCGTTCGGCGGGTGAGGCGACTGATGAAGGAACCGGCGAATCGCGGCGGGAGCGAGGAGGCCGCCCGCCTGGAGGCCGCCCGGTGGTTCGTGGAGCAGCTGGCTCGGCTCGACCCGACCCTGGATGCCGACTCGGTCGAGAACGTTCTCCATGTGATCGACCCGAAGGAGGCGTTCTTCCCGAACACCGCCGAAGCGTGGCACAACCCGCGTTCGCGCTTCCACAAGGACATGCTCATGTTCGGCCTCGAGGAGGCCAAGCGGGCCTTCGCTGACGGGCGGGAGTTCGTGAACCCGACCTTCGAGACGTGGGGGTTCGAACAAGACGATTACGAGGCGGCGTCGGATCTTCTCGCGGATTTCCTCCGCCAGTCCCTGATGGACGTCGACGGAGCGTTGATGGAACAAGCCTTCGACATCATCGCGGCCGTCGGCGGCAACGGCGGAAACCCGGACTTGCGCGAGGCCTTCCTGGACTGCGTTTGTTCGAACACCCCTGAGGCTAAGTGTCGGTTCCTCGAGTTGGAGGAGCCGCTTCTGGCCACCGTGCGCGGCGCCTGCCGCATCTTCGACGATCCGGCTGAGGTCTATCCCTTCGGCATCCGGCTGACTCTGCATCCCGACAGCGGCACTGCCGTCGCCTTGCTGGAGGTCAAAGAGGGCGGGACCATGAGGCGGATCTCGAAAAAGGCGTTTCTGAACGCGAACAAGGCGACCTTCACCGCAGAGGCGCGGATTGGGGGCGAGTGGATACCCATCGGCAAGCCCCTCGTGGTCAGCAGTCCACAGGCCCAGCCGCGGGTCGTTGCCACCCTCGGCCCCGACGAGATCTCCGTGCGGGTCGAACCTGCCACCGACGGCAACCCCGAGCCCTTGGCGAGCAAGACATGGAAACTTCCCTGAGTTCAGACAAAGCATCAGTCTCTGAAATCCCCGAGGCGCCCGCTCCAGCGCCGGAAGTGCCCAAGGACGAGCTTCTCGGCTTGGCCCGGTCGGCGGCCGATCTCCTCGAGGAGACGCCCTTCCGCGACTGCCTCCGAACGTTCCAGAGCGTGGTGGAGTGGGACACGCGCTCGGACTCGGAGAAGGTGGCCGAGCTCGCCGAGGAGCTGATGCGCCACGAGGACTCCGAGATCGCCCGGGACGACCCTGTCTGCGGCCTGGTGCTCCGGACGATCCGGTTCCTGGTCGAGGCGTACCGCACGCAGGGTAGGTGGTCGCCGGTTCAGGCCGACGTCGGCGCGCTGGCCGGCTTCCTGGATCGCCTCGCCCAACAGCGCCGAGCGCACCCGTTCGACGAGAGGCGGGACTGCCTCTCCAACTGGAGGTTCCTCGAGGGGCGTGCAGCTGAACTCTGCGCGAGAACGCGCGAGGATTCGCAGGAATGGATCACCGACCAAACCCGGGCCCTCTTGGAGAAGGTGCAATCGGTGACTCGGTTTCTCGCGGAGTGGCTGGAACAGAGCGGACCCGGGACCAAGGCCCCTGAGCAGCTCTTGGACCTGCTTCTCTGGCGGCCGTCGCTTCCGGTTCCAAAGCAGGAATCTGACCCCGACGAGTGGCGGAGCCTGGTGGAGGCCTACGCGGCTTGGCCGCTGTGCGTGCTGCAGACGCTGCGGCTGCTCAAGGAGCGAAAGGTGGACGTCGTCGTGCCGATCCCGATGTCGGATCGCTTCGACGCTAAAGACCATGAGCAGATCGGAGCTCCTCTCGTTCCGGGTTCGGACCGCGATTCAGAGAGGATCAAAGAGGTGCACAAACTGGGCTTTGCCGTGGCCGGACTGCGCCAGAAGCCCCGCGTGGTGGCCTACAAGGCTTGGGGGAGCGAGTCGGCGGGAGCCTCGGCGGAGAGGTTTTGATCGTGCCATGACTGTCTGCATCCACTGCGGCAAGGAGGTTCGAGAAGGCAAGTACTGCTCCCAGTGCGGTTGGCCCCTGCTGCAGCGATGCCCCGCGTGCGAAGCGGAGATGGCGCTGATCACGTCCGCGGCGCGTTGCCCGTCCTGCCACACCGTGCTGAAGCCCTGCCCGCACGATGGATGCGGTAGAGCGATCCGGCCCGAGGCCCGCGAGTGCCCGTGTCCGAACCGCCTGTCCGCCGAGCCGGTCGTGCGGCCATGGCTGGACCTTCGCGGGGACGGCAGTGGCCAGAAGCTCGCCCTCTGGACGGCGCCCTCCGAGGTCTCGTCACGAGAAGAGGTCAAGGTGCGGTCCCGCGGCGATTGGCCGGTATGGGCCGGACTGTGCTGCGACGCTTGGTGCCTCGCGACCAGCGATACGATCGCCACCCAGAGTGGCCTCAACCTGAGGATCCAGGGCGGCATCAGCAGCGCCGTGGCCTCCTCGGACGGCTCGGTGTACGTGCGCAACCGTCAGGGAGTGTGGCGCTTCGACGGCCAGAGCGCAACCTGCGTTCTGCCGGGCGATTGGAACTGGGTTCGCACGTGGGGTGCGACGGTGTGCGTCGCGAGCGACCGAGAGGTGCGCTTCGTGGAGCCCGACGGCTCCGCCGACTGGAGCGTCGAGGCGCCGGGTGCGGTCCGCCTGCTGTGGGAGACACCAGAGGAGGCGGTCATCGTCTCCCAGAGCCGGCTCTGGGTCGTGGAACGCTCCAGCCGGGCTGTGCGAACGCTGGACGACGGGGGTTCGGACTGCACGGTACTGTGGAGGGGAAGGGTGTTCACACCGATCGACGGCATGGCGAGGGTCCACAGCTTGGGCGACCCCCGACCCCAGCTGATCCCCTCCTTGGACGGTCTGACCCCTCGGTCTGCGATCGTTGTCTACGGATCATCCGCTTCCCCTAGGATCGCGTACCTGACCGACACGGACGTCCGGAGCGGCGACGGGAGGTCCACTTGCCGAACGTTGGCGCAGACGTTCAAGCAATCGGTCGAGGGGTGGACGCTCGCTTACCGAGCCAAGAGCGATCCGATGGTCGTCCTGTCCCGCAGGAGACTCCAGGGCTTCGTCGTTGAGCTGGCGGAGGACCTAGGGGCCAGCCTGCCCCGAGTGGTCGCGGAGAACGCTGGAGGTCCGATCTGGCTCGGCTTCTGTCTACGGGGGCTCTTCGCGATCCGCAAGACGCCCGAGCAACTGGAACTGGTGACGTTGGGATGAAGAAGATCTTGCACAGCTGTCTCGCGTGCGTCGCCTGGGTCCTCGCGGCTGCCGCGCCGGCCCAGCCGACGCTGAGGAACGACACCGCCCAGGCGGAGGACACGATCCGCGGATGGATCGTCCGCGAGTTCGCGCAGCGGAGTCCAGAGGGCAAGGCGACCGAGGATCCGCTCCGCCACGTCAGGTGGCACTTCGTGTTCCTGGTGAACACAACCAACTTCGCCCGTCGGAGCGCCTACGCCCAGTTCGTGCAGAGCACGATCCAGCGGTTCCTCACGCGTCAGGCGGCGCTGTCGGAGGGCGACGCCAAGGACCGCTTCTCCGTCTACACCTACCAGCTCGCCTTGAACGACCCTCGGCCGTCGCTCAAGGATCGGGCCTTGGACGGGTCCGCGATCGAGCTGTTCCGTCGGGAGTTCCCGTCGGTTCCCGACAGCGGGCTGGCCGTCGGCCACGACAACGCGGGGGCCCGGCGCGCCCTGCTGGAGCGTCTGGGGGATCCGGACCAGGACCGGCCGACCGTGATGATCCAGTTCACCGACATCGCGATCAACGAGGCGCCGAGGAATCGCGCTCTGGACAAGCGCATTCGGGCGACCAACGGCCAGACCGGCGCGATGGAGGGTCTCCCCTGGGTCGCGTATGAAACCCCCGGCCAGCCCTTCTCCGCCTTCGACGGTGCCGCCACCTACGACGTGCATGCGTGGCTCTACGGTCCGGTGAGGTTCGACCGGGCCCAGCTTTCGGCCGCGAGACCGCAACCGACGAAGGCCACTCCCGAGGCTGCCGAGAGCACCCAGCCGGCAGGGACCGGAGAGGAGCAGCCCGCCGGCTCGGTTTGGCCGCTGATCGGCTGGGTCTTGGCCGCACTGGCGGCTCTTGCTGGCTTGGCGCTGGCGGCCGGGGCTCTGCTGCGGCGACGGACGTATCGGGTCACGATCGGGTCGGGCCTGCCGATCACGCTCGCCAAGGGCGAGTCGAGACGGGTCTGCGGTCCAAACGCCAAGGAGCCCGGGCCCATCACCACCCTTTCCGATTCCAACGCCCCGCCGGCGGCGCTGTTCGAGCTGACGGCCGTCTCCTCGGGCGTTCGGTACAAGCCGCTGGTCGGAGAGGTGGGGGTGATGCCGGAGCCGCCGAGCAAGGTGATGACTCCCGGTCAGTACGACCTGTTCGTCAAGTACCAGATGTATTCGCGAACCATTCACATCGTTGTGGAGTCCGTCGAGGGCAAAAGGTAGAGACATGGCGAAGAAGACCATCATCGTCGGCATCGGGACCGAGGGCTACTTGGTTGCGGAGCTCGTGGCGAGGCGCCTGACCACCAAGTACGGGGACATCAGCAAGGCTCCCTGGGTGCGGTTCCTCATCGTGGACACCGAGAACCCCAACACCAAGCCGCTGGGGAAGAAGAAGGTCACGAGCCACATCGGCATCTCGCAGGACGACTTCCTCCGGGTACGCAACCACCCGCACGAGTTCGATCAGAGCATGGATCTGACGGCTTGGGCCGGCGACTGCACGCAGTTCGGCGACGCCGCCCCGACGAAGGGTGCGGCCAACATCCGTCCTCTGGGGCGGCTCTGTTTCCTTTTTCCCACGAACTTCGTGGAGTTCTGCACGAACATCCAGCTGGCCACCCACGATCTGATCAACCTCACCGAGGCGAAGGTCAAGCAGGATTGCGGCGTCGAGGTGGAGTTCAGCCAGGAGTTCGGCCAAGACCGGATCCAGGTGTTCGTGATCGCGACGACCACCGGGGGCACCGGCAGCGGCTCGTTCATCGACGTCGGCGAGACTCTGCGGAACATGGACATCCTCAAGGGCCGTAGCGAGGTCCATGGTCTGATCTCGATCCCCGCCAAGGGCCACGCGAACTCGATCCACAACGCGAACGCATTCATGGCCCTGAAGGAGCTGAGCCACTTCCACTACCCGACGGAGCGGTACCACGCCAAGCTGCCGTCGCCCTCGCACTTCCCCGGCGGCGTGTTGGACTTGCGTTCCTCTCCGCCGTTCGACCACACGATCATCCTCCAGCCGATGGCCTCGGACACCTACGGCCTGGAGGTTCTGCGCCGGATGGTGGCGGAGTACATCGCGCTCAGCGCAACCGGCCCGCTGGTGGACGCGCTGGGAGCGAAGCTCGTGGACACTGCCGCGCTCGGCGTCGACTTCGAGGACGGGCGGCCGATGCGGTTCGCCGGCATCGGTGTCGCCACCATCGAGTATCCCGCGGAGTACATCGCCGAGGGCGTCTTCACGGGCCTTCTCCGGGACGCCTGCGACCAGTTCCGGACTCCGGCGGAGACGATGAACTTCGAGGAGATCAAGAGGGTTCTCAAGGTCAGCCAGGAGGAAGTCAGCAACCGCTTCGTCGAGAGCCCTGCCGGGCAGAAGCTGATGGAAGACTGGATGCGCAAGGCTGAGCAGGCCGCCCACAGTCTGAGGCGCAAGGACGAGGGGCCCCTCGAGAAGTTCCTCCACGAGGTCCAGCGCGGGCTGAACAGAAACTCCGTCGAGCTGCACGAGTGGCAGAGCTTCGCCGGGAAGTATGGGCCGGACCTGGTGCAGGTGGGAATGACGCTCGGCGACGACATGGCGAGGGCCGTCCGCGAGGGTCTGGCGCGGATCATCGCGACCCCCGGTCAGGGAGTGGAGCACTGCGTGGCGGCCATCGACGGGCTGCAGGAGTACATCGCCAAAAGGCTGCAGGAGATCCGCTCGCCGCAGACGGACATCGGCATCCGCGCCGAGGCGTCCGCGACCTATCATCGCCTGAGGAACTACTTCAGCGGCAAGCAAGGCTGCAACCCGTTCGCCAAGAAGCCGGACCCGAACGGCTTCGTGCAGAACGCAGGCTACGCCGCGCGGGTCTCACTCCGGCTCTACTCGGAGATTCCCGAGCTCGTTGCGCTCGAGCGGGTGAGGACGGAGCTCGTCGTCATGAGGGAGAGGGTGGCTGGGCACCCCAACGGCGCCCGCAAATGGCTGATGGGCCTCCGCGACTTCGCCGCCGCGAGGCACCTCGAGGTGGACCAGAACAAGCCGGTCGTGAACGGGCACGTGTTCTATGAGCCGAACCGCACTCTCGCGGACGAGACCCAACGCCTGTTTCCGTCGGAGACCCATCGGAAGTCTGCGGTCGCCGAACTCGCGGGGCCGCTGGGATCCATCCTCGCCGAGGCGTTCGCCGACCCCTCGCGGTTCGAGTTCGCCGCGCCGCCGGCCGACGACGACGCGACCGCGCTCCGATCCAGGGTCTCCACGTTGCTTCAGCCGATCTACCGCCGCAGCGTCCTGGACCTGCTCGCCTCGACGCCCAACATGGAGATGATCGTCCAGGATGCGATCTCCAAGAGCAAGCCTTGGATCGACATCCAGTGGAATCGGAACCCGCTGGGGGCCCCGTCTCCCGGCCAGGCGAACCGCAACCCGCTCATCTTCGCCTGCGAGGGCGCGGACAATCCGGAGCCGACCGGTCCGCTCAAGATGGTGAGGGACATGCTGCCCGGCAACTGGATTCGGCGGGGAGCCGACGATCCGACCCGCCTGTACTTCATCCAGGCCCACACCATGTTCAGCCTGTACAGCATCACGTCGGTCCAGAGCTGGGCTCCGCTGGAGGATCCGAAGAAGCACACCCGGATGGACACCGCCTGGAGGGAACTCAGCGGCAAAGCCAAGGATCCGTTTCTGAGCTACAACGTCGGCATGCTCCTGACGGGTTTGGTGGCCAAGGGCCCGAGCGGCAGGACGGTGGTGCGTCGGGTGCTGCACGGGATCGCGTTCGACCTGCCCGCCGGTCCGACGAAGCCGGCTGGGGTGCTGAGCCTGCCGGCCGACCTCGAAGAGGCCTCCTACATGCTGACCCATCGGTACCAGCTTGAGACCTCGATTCTGAGGGAGCAGCTGGAGTCTGCGATCCGCGCCGACAGCCAGGCGTTCGCCGAGGCTCTCAAGGAATTTATCCACCACGCCGATCAGATGGAGCTGAAGTATGCGGGCGAGGTTCTGAAGGGCGACAAGGGGCGCGAGGAGATCTTCAACCGGATGTACGGCTACCTGCGGCAGTATCCCGACGTGATGCGGAGCTACCTGGCGCTGTTCCCGGACTGGAACCCTCCGACGATCAGCAGCTATCGGAACCAGGACGGCTTCGTCGTCTGCCCCCACTGCAAGAAGGAGCTCGCGTGGAGGGACGATCCGGACGACAGCGTGCCCGACACCTGTCCGGTCTGCGGCTGGCGGCTCAGGTTCGACGTACTGAGGGCCTCTTGAAGGCCCTGGGAAGACCGGAGGCTTAGGTTCGGGAGGGAACGAGGATGGGAGACTGGGGATGAGGTTGACGTATGTCCGTTGAGTGGATCGTCGTTGGCGCCGTCTGGGGCCTGCTGATCGTGCTCGGAGTCAGAGGAGGGACGATCCTCGCACGCAGCGGCCGGGAGCTGGACGAGTACCTCCGCGATCTCTACTCCGGATCCAACAGCGACCCTCAGATTCGGCCTCTGCTGGCCGGCCAGGGCGTGTCGCCGGCGGCCGTCGAGGCCATGGTCCGACTGAAGGGCCAGCATTTCGCCTCGCTGGTCTCCGTTCCCCGGCTCGTCGCCCAGCTGGGCGTGTACATCGGTCTCTGCGGAACCGTCATCGGGCTCACCCTCACCGCCTGGAGCTGGCAACCCTCGACCACCGGTTCGTCGGAGCTCCGCTCCACCCAGGCGGCAGAGGGACAGCCTGCCTCCGCTGAGCAGTCGGGAGGTGGAGACGCCCAGGGCCAGCCGCCAGCCACCGACTCGTCCCGGGCGACCGGCGGCTTCGCCGTCGCGTTCGTCTCCGCGCTCGGCGGCGTGCTGGCCACGATCCTGGTGTCCTGGGGGCTGCACCGGTACGACGAGCGCGTCGACGAGCTGGAGCGGGAGCTGACCAAGAGGGCCCTCCACCGGCTCTCGGTGCACGACACCGCCTCCGTTCTGGCCGAGCAGATGAAGCCGGTCTTGGAGGAGCTGATCGCGCGCGGCGAGAGGACGGTCGCCGAGACCAAGCGAGTGGCCGACGAGGCCCTCACCTCCATGCAGCAGACGCACCGGGAGGCGGTGCAGGCGTTCGCCTCGACGCTCGCCGACCAGTCCCGCGTGGTCGAGGAGATTCGGCAAGGGGTCGAGGCGGCGGCGGGCCGGAGCGTCGAGCTGATGGGACGCCTCAGCGAGTCGGTCTCACGGGGCCTCGACGACGTTGGCAAGTCGTTCGGCGAGGCGGCGGCAAAGGCGGCGTCGCAGGTCGCAGGCGAGATGGCCAGGTCGGCTCTCGAGGCGCAGACGCGCGCGTTGGAGCGTTTGGAGCAGACCCTTTCCCGCTCCGAGGCGTTCGGGGAGGAGGCCGCCGAGGCCGCAGCCCAGCTCGCAGCTGAGGCCGCCAAGTCCGCTTTGGAGGTCCAGACAAGGGCCATCGGGCGACTCGAGGACGCCCTCGCTCGGGTCGAGGCGTTCGGCGCGGAGGCCGCGAGCTCGGTCGCGCTGTCGGCACAGACCGCGGCCGAAGAGGCTGCCAAGGGCGCCGTGGAGGCGCAGAGGCAGGCGGTTCAGCATCTGAGAGAGGCGCTGCTGGAGTCCCAGACCCGCAGCGACGAGTTGCGCAGGGCCGTGGCGGAGCTGGCCCAAGCGTCGGGAGACGTCCAGCAGACGGTGGAGGGCCTCCGGGCGGTCTCGAGCGCGCTCGATGGCTGCGCCGCCCAGTTCGGTGGGTTGCTGAAGGAGACCGAGCGCGCGACGCTCGCGTTGCAGGACGCGCACCAATCGTTCGAGAGCATCCCGCCTCGCCTGCGCGAGCTCGCGGACCTCTTCGTGGACAAGTCTCAGAAGATGCTGGAGCTGCAGCAGTCCGCGGCCCAGTCCGGCCAGGATGTCTTGGCAGGCCATCAGCAGGAGCTGGCCAAGCTCGCCGAAGAGATGCGTCAGTTTCTCGGCCTGGCTCTGTCCGCCATCTACGACGCCCCGGCCGAGGTGGAGACCGGGCGGCACGTGCTGGCGGGGACGGAGAAGTTCGAGGAGCTGATCCGCCGGCTCGAGCAGCTGCGGCAGGAGGTTGCCGGAAGGCCCATGACGGTGGTCGCGGACGAACCTCGCCCGGACCCTGTCCAACCCCTGCTCGGTCGGATTGAGGCGGTCCTGGCGTCGCTCGATCGTCTCGAAAGGTCGGTCCGCAGCCTGGAGCAGGCCAGCCGCAAGCGCAAGCCGTTCTGGAAGTTCTGGCGCCGTGACACCTAGGAGGCTTAACCGTGCGCACCCGCACCGTCTGGAAGTTCGCCGCCAACCCGTTCGTGGTGATGACCGACATCACCATCGCTCTGGCGTTCGTGATGTTCGGCTACTACCTCGCGAACGCGGAGGCGTACAAGCACCAGCTGAAGATGGCGATGCGCCGGGGCGAGATCGAGCGGGACAAGCGCCAGGTGCGGGTCGCCTACGCGATCGCGGAGGCCGTCCGGAACAAGCTTCCGGGAGGCGCCGAAGTCAGGGGCTACATATGGCCGGCTGATGTGGAGAAGCAGCGGCGATTGGGCGAGCGCGACGCGGACAGCCTCGTCTGCCAGGTGTTGTTGGACGGTGCTTCCTTCTTGGAGGTCCACCGCAACGAGACGTTCATGCGCCTGAAGTTTCTCGGGGTCCCGTTCCGCCGAGGTGCCGCGCAGTTCGCGCACTCTTTAGCCCCGGAGATTTACGAGGCCGCGGCGGAGCCGATGCGCGACCTTCTGCCTGGGATCGCCTACCTGTTCGTGCATGGGTTGGCATCGAGGGACGAGGCAACCAGCGAGTCCGGGCGCATCGAGCTCTCCCAGCGGCGAGCGAACGCGGTCTTCGGCATGCTTCAGGACATTGGGCTGATCGCCGACAGGGACAGTGGGATCAGCGAGGAGGACCTGCAAGAGGCCAAGAAGTACCGAGGACAGCGCCAGACGTTCACCAGCTACGGCAAGAGAGGGCGGGCCATCCTGCCGGCCTATGCGATTCCGTACGGAACTGGCACGCGACTCTACGCCAGCAGACGGGGGCGCGTGGACCTGATCCTGTTCTTCCGCACCCCCAAAGTGGAGGGTATCGAAGAGTGAGGGATCGAACGGGTTTGTACCGCCTGGGGTCCGCCCGGTGGCCTTGCCGCCCTCGGATGGCGGCGGCCAACCCGGCCGTGATAGTTGCGGACATCGCTTGGTCTCGGCGCTCGCACCGCTCGACTTTGATCCGGCGAGCGAGAGTTCCCTGCGCACACGGCCGGGTCCAGGTTGGGCGAGTCGGGAAGAGGGGGGCAGCCGATCGGTTGTTTTCGGTCGCCCGGAAAGCACCCCGGAGACCACCAAACGCCGAGTGGGCTTGGTCTTCCTCTGGCGCAACCCAGGGCCTGATGGCATTTGTCGAATGATGGAACCGACGGACCCCAGCTCGGACAACGAACCGAAGAACGGCGGAGAGCAACCGCCGCTCTGGGCGGGCGCCTATCGCCCGCGCCGAACGCCCTTGTTGGCGGCGGTCAGCGACATCCTGCGGCTGGTCCCCAAGGTGCAAGCCGAGGATCAGGCCATCCTGGAGCGCATCGCCGATCTCCTCCGGACCGTTTGGCTCGCCGCCTTCCCGAACCTCAGCGATTGTCTGCTCGTCGAGGGACTGGAGGCGGCCGCGAGCGGCGAGGAGCTTCGCGAGAAGGCCCGACAGGCTCTTCGACGCCCCCGCGCTCCCAAAGTGCTTGTGCCGCTCTACCCGGAGGAGCGCCTCGCGATCCTCGAGCTGGCCGGGCACGCCCGCGTGCTCGGCCAGTATTCGCCGGCGATCGAGCTGTACGCGCTGAGAATCCTCGCCGCCTCCCTGTGCGCTTCGACGAGCGATAGGAAGCGGCTGCGCGAGCTCTCGGAAGGCAACCCCGACGCCTGAGTCCGAACCCCCGTTCAGCGCGCCTGCCCGAGGATCTCCCGGCAACGGGAAACGTCGCCGGCCCGCAGCGCCTCCGCGGCCCGATCCGCCAACGACGCCCCTTGGGCGCTCTGGCGCAGACGGAAGA
>Ga0209018_1002504_pt1 | contig 12856 bp, 10 predicted proteins | sample YNPBryBLVA2012_FD_185814 | JGI IMG/M metagenome (GOLD analysis project Ga0209018, IMG submission 185814) | Anoxygenic and chlorotrophic microbial mat microbial communities from Yellowstone National Park, USA - YNP Bryant BLVA 2012 (SPAdes)... ...
TTCAACGTTTTCAACGCTCACCGGATACCGGCTTACACCCCGCGTTTCACCTTCGATCTCCAACGCTTTCCTCAATCTCAGCTGCACCGTCGTTCCGCACCCTGGTTGCGAGTCGATCGTCAGGGTAGCGCCAATCGTCCGTGCCCGCTCGTGCATCGAGAACAGTCCAAAATGATTATTTCGCTGCGGTTGATTGGGGTCAAACCCCTTTCCATCGTCGGATACCGCACACTCCCAGCCATGCTCATCGGCGGCAATGGTCACCCGCAAAAGACGGGGATGGGCATGCTGCAATGCATTGACCACTGCCTGCTGAATGATCCGGTATGCCTGGCGTGCAGTCGTGTCGTTCAACGGATAGGCGATTCCGGCGCCGCTGATGAGGCATGGCACATTATACAGGGTGCAGATTTCTTCGGTAAACGCCTGGATCGCCAGCCCCAGACGGGTCGCACCAACAAGCGGTGGTTGCAGGCGGCGCATAATAGCGCGCAACTCTTGCGCCGTTTTGATAGCACGCTGCCGATATGTTTCACAGACACTGATGGTTTCGTCGATGGAATCGCCTGCCTCCACGCGACGCTGGATCTGCGCCAATCCCAGTGGAATGGCGCCCAAAAATGGCATGACGCCATCGTGAATTTCCTGCGCAATGCGCTCACGCTCCTGTTCCTGCGCAGCGATCATCAACGCCGGTACTGCCAGAAGACGCTGAATCTGTGCGCGAATATGCATTGCATTTGCCAGCATGGTTGCGAGCAATCCGATCAACCGTTCATCTTCCTCGTCGAATGGCTCCTGCGTGCTCCGCGATCCGACGTACAGCGTCCCCAGTTGTTCGCCTTCGCTTATAAGGGCGCACGTCATTGCAGGCGACCCGGGCAGGGAGAACGAAACCTCGCGCGCGGCGGATATACGCCGCACCCCCACCCCGCTTCCGGTCGCCAGCCATACCCGATCCGACGTCAACGCGGGGTGCACCGCCGTCCAATCGCACATCACTGCTGTGCGCACCAGGGCTGCACCATGCTTCGCTGCCTCATCGAGGCTCGACACCTCGTTCATCCGGGTGGCAAAGTCGAGCGTTGCCTGATAGTGATGGTGATGGCGCAAAAAGAAGCGTCGATACAAACGCCGAAATGGATTGTCGGTATGCCAGAATACAGTTGTTGCGAACGTGGCGGACCACAGCGCCATAAACGTGAGACCATCCACCGGCATGTGAACGATCCCGATCAGCACCACGACCATCACAGCACACGCGATGGTTGCGCTGATATAGATCATCGCCAGGCTGTTCAGCACGCGACTGCGACCGGCAAAATTCTGGTAGCGCAGCATGACATATGCGATACCGGAGCAGAGGATGACCAGAAAGAAGAGAAATGGCTGGAACGACGTGCCCAAAGGCGCGCGGTACGTCAGCAGATAGTACGCGCTTGCCAGGGTCAGCGGTCCTGCGCCAATCCCCCACGACAGCAGTAACACCCGCATCTGGTCGGCTATTGCCCGATCACCGCGCCATACCCACCATCCCGCGCGCAGCAGGAATGCTCCCAGGCCAATGATCATGGTTACACCGTTGATCGCCGTTGCCATTCCGGGAGCGTCGCCACGCCACGGGCGCAGCAGCGGCACGAATGCCAGCATGCTATCGAGGTGCAGGATCATCGTCGTCAGACCGACAGGATGGAGTGCAAAGCGCAGCGGCGCAAACCGTGCCAGAGGACGAGGGGTGAGCAGCGCCAGATGGTAGAGGAACGGCCCGATCCAGGCCGTGCTGATCACGATGGTGAAAGCGGTATAATACCGGCCCTGTTCATCATTCAAGCCGTGATACAACCCGACGATCGCCAGCGCCAGGGTGAGGAACAGCGCCGCAGAAGTCTGGTTCACTTCAGCCTGAGGTTGCGCCAGCAGCACAATGAGCGCCAGCATCCAGACGAACAGGGCAATCGGCAGGATGCCAAACTGAAGCTGCAACACGTGCAGCCAGGTCAACCGGAGCGCGACAACCCGGACAGGAAATCGCTCAGCGCCGCGACGCACTTCCACATCGACCAGGTTTCTGCCATCCTTCGCATCGGCATAGCGCTCAATTTTGGACAGGGGCCAGTGGTATGCCGAGATGCCATTAATCGTCTCGATACAATCCCCCGTTTGCAACGAACCATCAGCCATTGCGGGCCAGGAGGGCGGTGTGATCGGCGACACAGCATGACAGCGAATTGCGTCCTGCCAGATGGGAAGGATACCTATCGACGGTTTCCCGATGAGGCTCAGCGAGCTGGAAAAACTGATCACTTCGGCAATAACCGGCGCTACTGCAAAAACGAGTAGAATCGTCGCCTGCCAGGGGAGGTGTTGTCGCTGAAGGTGCATAGCAGGTAGAGTCTCTTGCAGGTGTTACACTGTAACGGATGATAAGGATTCTGGTTACACTTGCGCGCATCGCATCTGATGTTGAACAGGACGCCATTGTTCAGACCGGGTGGCCGTTCAGGCAGACTGCACCGTCGCGTTCTGCTGTGCAGACTGCGAAACGGGTAATCTTGCGCCGGGCGCCAACGATGACGCGCTCCTTCCTGGAACGTCCGTGCTGCCTCTCGACACAGGCGCCAATCATTGACACTCACATGCCCTCGCAGGAAAGTGGGCGTATGGTTTCCACGGATCGATAATTGACCGGAGATGGCTGCATACTGCGCCTGCATGTCGGCGTGGAAGCGACGTTGTATGCAGGGGCAGATCTGTTGGGACTGGTTTGTGACCAGAACAACAGGTCGTGGGTTGAGTTGTGCGTACATTCCAGTATGTGTCAGGCAACGTGGCCAGCAAGATGATCACACTGCTACTGGTATCGCCGAAAGGGGTCAACTATGCGAACGCCTTAACATTCTAATTCCAGTATACTATGCCCGTCAAACCAGGTTCGTTCGTAACGAGTACGCTACGAACGGGCGCATGACCGGCCAGAGGCTGCTTATGACCCGCAATATGCGATTAAGACCACGCTTTTCTTCCTTCCCGGTCGCCGAACGCGACCGTACTGCCGCTCTGATCGGACGCAGCCCGCTGATGGCGTCGCTGGCTGCGATCCTGGTCGGTCTTGCCGGGGGCGCGGTGGTGGCATTCGCGCCGTTCTGGCTTGGATTTGCAGCCCTGGCAGCCCTGGCAGCGGTCTACGCCATTCTGGTCGATACCCGTGTCGGGCTTGCGACCGTCATCGGGATCGCAACGATCGTGCCCTTCGCAACGCTGCCGTTCCGGGCAGTGATCACGCCAACCCTGCTGACCCTGGCGCTTGCGGCGTTGATGGGGGTCTGGATCCTGCGGATGCTGGTGCGTGGTGATCAGCGGGTGACGATCACACCCATTGGCATGGCGCTGATCGGCTTTCTGGGCATTACCCTGTTTGCTTTCCTGCTTGGCTCGAATGCCAGTCCGGAACCGTCACTGTTGCACAACTATGTCAAATTCGCGATGGCGACCCTGTTCTTCTTCAGCGTCGTCAACTGTGTGCGCGACCGGCAAACGGCGCGCTGGGTCTTCCGTTTTCTCATCATCGGTGCAGCAATCTCGGCGGTGATCGCGCTGGTGTTGTATGTTATTCCCGACCAGATGGCGCTTCAGATTCTGGTGTCGTTTGGGCGGATCGGCTACCCCGTCGAGGGGCGCGTTCTGCGCTATGTTGAAGACGACCCGAATGGATTGATGCGCGCGATCGGCCTGTCGGTCGATCCCAACAGCTTCGGCGGTATGCTGGCGCTGATTGGAGCGCTGGCGGCGACGCAACTGGTCAGTGAACATCCGACGCTGCCGCGACGCATGCTGCTCATTGCTACGGGCGCCATTCTGCTGGCGCTGTTCCTGACCTACTCGCGCGCGGCGCTGGGTGGTATGATCGTCGCTGCCATGTATGTGGCGACGCTGCGTTACCGACGGCTCTGGTGGGTTATTCTGGCAGCTGGCGCCCTGGCTGCCGTCCTGTTCATCGGGCTTGGGGTCGGTGAGCGTTTCGTCGAGCGGATCGTCGAAGGGGTGCAGTTCCGCGACCGGGCGAACCAGATGCGCCTGGCGGAATACCAGAACGCTATCGCCATTATTCAGGCATATCCGGTGTTCGGCATCGGCTTTGGTCAGGCGCCGGAGATCGACCTGGTTGCAGGAGTGTCGAGCATCTATCTGGCAATCGCTCAACGTACCGGTCTCGTTGGGCTGACTGCGTTTCTGGGGATTATGATCTGGTTTTTCGCGCGGAACTGGCGTGCTTTGCGTGCTGCCGACGCAGACGGCGACGAAGAACGGGTTGCATGGCTGGTGTCGTTGCAGGCGGCGCTGGCTGCTGCGCTGGCGGTGGGGCTGCTCGATCACTACTTCTTCAATATCGAGTTCAGCCATATGAGTGCATTGCTCTGGGGAACGATCGGACTGGCGGTGGCGATTGAGGAGATGGGGGTGGAAGGTTGAAGGTTGAAGGCTGGACGTTGAAGGTTGAAGGTTGAACGTTGAACGTTGCGACCTCTGCATCTCTTTGGGTCACGAAATCAGGAAAAGATCGCCCTGGAAACATGAAAAACTCCCCTGGTTCCAACAGTGTGCGTGATCGATCATGAATACACGTCTCAGTATATGATCGATGACTGTATGAATTGCGCACGACAGAAGGGGATGCCATGCTTCGAACCGTATTCTTCATCGGTGTGACACTCGCCGTATTCCTGGCGCCTGGTCTGACGTCAAACGTTCAGGCGCAACAGCAACCACCCGCCATCGCCGATATTCAAGCCGACCCGAATCGCTATATTGATCGCATCGTCACGATCAGCGGCACGGTCGGGCAGTATGTTGATCGGAATGAGTTCTTGCTTTCTGACGGAACCGGACAGATCGTCACCGATCCCGGTCCCCCGTGGTTCCAACAGATCAACATTCCGGCGGGCACGCCCGTGACCGTCATCGGGCAGATCGACTGGATGGGACCGCGCGGACAGCGCACAGGCGTCGATCTTGATGCATGTCGCATTGAAACCCCCACCGAGACGATTACAATCCGTGATTGCAGTTTCAGCGGACCCCCGCCGTGGGCTGGCGGTCCCAATCGTAACCGTCGTTGATCGACATCTGCACGACAGTTGATCTGATAACCATTACTCGCGCCAGTCTCGTGAGCAGAGGCTCCTCGATCTCGCTCACGAGACATTGTGCATGCACCAGCCATTGACAGATCATGCCTCCCCAGAACGCCTGCTGGACATGGTAACGATGCCAGGAGCACGGCGGTTTTTCTGCCATATAATACTCATGTCGCAGCAGACAACAGGGAGGCGTATCTATGACTGCCATCATACTTGACGGGCGGACGCTTGCAAAAACACTCCGCGAGGAACTGCGCGCCGATACGCAGGCATTCGTTCAGAAAAACGGCATCGCTCCTTCGCTTGCCGTCGTCAAAATTGCAGGCGATCCCGCCTCTGATCGCTACACACGCACCATCCGCAAAGGATGTGAGGAGATCGGCATAACCTTCACCGACCACACCCTGCCGCCGGAAACGACCCAGGCGATGCTCGAAGAAACGATCAGCGCGCTGAGTTTCGACCGGACGATCCACGGCATTCTGCTGCACCTGCCGCTACCGCCAGGACTGGACCCCGCCCGCGCTATTGCGCAGATCGACCCGACCAAGGATGTCGATGGGGTGCATCCGTATAATGCAGGACTCCTCGCCATGGGACGACCGGGACTGATCCCCAATACGCCGGCTGGTGGTATGGAACTGCTGCTGCGCAATAACATTCCCCTCAAAGGGCAGCACGCAACGGTTGTCGGACGCAGTGTTGTGGTGGGGAAGCCTATGGCGCTGCTGCTGCTGAATGAGCATGCCACCGTCACCATCGCCCATTCGCGCACAAAAGACCTGGCAGCAGTCGTGCGCAGCGCCGACATTGTTGTTGCTGCCACCGGCAAGCCCGGCCTGATCACCGGCGATATGATCAAACCTGGCGCTGTTGTCGTCGATTTTGGCGTCAATGTGCTCGAAGACGGGCGTGTGGTTGGCGACGTAGATTTTGACAGTGTCGTCAACGTTGCTTCTGCGATTACCCCGGTTCCCGGCGGTACAGGACCGGTGACCAATGTCATGCTGTTGCGCAATGTTCTGCGCGCAGCGCAACAGCAGCTGGCGCCCCGCCATCATTGAGACGCGCGCCGTCGGCGCCGCTGCAATGCCTGCCACGACGCCAGGATGGGCGCTGCGGCTGCGCTCTCTCAGACCGATGCAACACAACCGGCAAGGTCGCTGCACTGCCGCATCCTCTGTCAGAACTCTCAGCCCGTGTGCTATAATGTACACAGAAAATAGTGCCGGGTTGTGTAATGGCAGCACGGCGGACTTTGGATCCGTCTGTCCAGGTTCGAATCCTGGCCCGGCAGCCATGGCAGTGGGACGAGCGCAGGGGATCACCTTGTGGTCCCCTTCTTCACGACAGTGCGATTGGGAGTTGTTGTTCTTGCCGCCGGTGAAGGCACCCGTATGCGGTCGGCGCTGCCCAAAGTGCTGCACTCGCTCTGCGGTCGGCCACTGCTTGGTCATACCCTGGCAGCGGTCGATATGCTGCAACCGGCGGTCAGCGCGATCGTACTTGCCCCGGATACGCTCGATACGGTGCGCGCTCGCTTCGGCGACCGGTACTGCTACGTTGTGCAGGCTGAACGGCTTGGAACAGGACACGCAACGCTCCAGGCGCGCCCAAACCTGCGCCATCAGTGTGACGATGTGCTGGTGCTGGTTGGCGATGCGCCGCTGATCCGTAGCGCCACCCTGCAACGCCTCGTGGCGCTGCGCCGTGAACGCGGCGCCCTGGTCGCCTTCCTGAGTTTCATCGCAGAACCGCCAACCGGGTATGGGCGGGTCGTGCGGAATGCGGAAGGTGATGTGACCGCCATTGTTGAAGAACGCGACGCTACCGACGCCCAACGCGCCATCACTGAAGTCAACAGCGGAATCCTCTGCTTCGACGCCGAATGGATGTGGCCCGCGCTCGACCGTGTGCAGCGCAGCCCGGTGAAAGGTGAGTATTACCTGACCGATCTGATCGCACTGGCAATTGCCGATGGCGGCGTTGGCGCGGTGCAGGCGCTCGTTGCAACCGACCCGACCGAAGCGTTCGGCGTGAATGACCGCGTGCAACTGGCACAGGCGGAACGCATTCTTCGTGCACGACTGCTCGATGTACTGATGCGCAACGGCGTCACGGTTGTCGATCCTGCAGCAACATATGTGGATGTTGATGTGGTCGTCGGGCAGGATACGACGCTGTTGCCGGGAACGATGCTGCGCGGCGCCACCCGGGTGGGAACAGGCTGCATCATCGGTCCCCATACATCGCTGATCGATACAATCGTTGCTGATGGCGCACATGTGCGCTACACACTTGCCGAAGGAGTTGTGATACCGGCACAGGCTATCGTCGGGCCATTCGCCCATCTGCGTGGCGCACATGATGGTACCGGCACATTCTATCAGGCATAACACATATGGAAGGTCGTCTTCAGATCTTTAGCGGCAATGCGAACCGGCCCCTGGCACAGGAGATCGCATCGCACCTGAACATCAACCTCGGTCGCGCCACAGTCGGCACGTTCAAGAACGGCGAAACGCGCGTCAAGGTCGAAGAAAATGTGCGCGGCTCCGATGTGTTCGTCGTCCAGCCAACCTGCACTCCGGTCAACCACAATCTGATGGAGCTGTTGCTCCTGATCGATGCGTTGCGGCGCGCATCGGCGGCACGGGTGACGGCGGTCATTCCCTACTACGGGTATGCCAAGCAGGAAAAGAAAACCACGGGGCGTGAGCCGATCTCGGCGAAACTGGTCGCCAACCTGATCCGCACTGCTGGCGCCGATCGGGTGCTGACGATGGATCTGCACGCGCCAGCGATCGAGGGTTTTTTCGATATTCCGGTCGATCACCTGCAAGCCGGTCCCATTCTCGCCGAGCATATTCGCAGTATGAACCTGCCGCGCCTGGTGGTGGTCTCTCCCGATGCCGGCGGCGTGGGGCGCGCCAACAGTTTTCGTGAGCGGCTCGGCGCCGGGCTGGCGATCATTGCCAAGCAACGCCCGCAACCCGATGTCGCTGAGATGCTTGATATGGTCGGCGATGTGGAGGGGAAGACGGCAGTGATCGTCGATGATATGATCTCAACCGGGGGAACGCTGGCAGAAGCGGCGCGCGCCTTGCGTGAACGCGGTGCGACTGCGGTTTACGCCTGCGCCACCCACGGCATCTTTGCCGGCGATGCGACTGAGATTATTGCCCGATCAGCGCTGGTTGAAACGATCGTCACGAACACTATTCCACTCCCCGAAAGATGTCGTGAGGCGCGCATTCGCGCAATCAGTGTTGCGCCCCTGTTTGCCGAAGCCATCATGCGCATCCATAAGGATCTGTCGTTGAGCGCGCTGTTCTCGTGAGAAAACCCGACATCGCACGACCGCACGGTTGAGGATTAGCACGTTGGACGTTGAAACTGGCCTGGTTCTGGCAGGTATTATCGTCTGTCTCCTGCTCCTGGCATTCACGTCAGCGGTCGATGCCGCAATGACCGCGATTGGACGCCATCGCCTTGGGCTGCTTCACGAGAGCGACAGGCGGCGTGCACAACTGATCGACCGCCTGCTCGCCGAACCGTACCGCTTCAAAGCGACCATCCTGCTTCTCAACAGCGCTGCAACCATCGCTGCTACTGCACTGATGTTGCGCTTATTCGCCGGGCAGCCGCTTCATTTGCGGATCGCTGCGCTTGGCGGGCTGTTGCTCCTCATTCTGATCTTCGCCGAAGCATTGCCCAAGGCGCTGGCGATCAGCAATCCCACCCAGGCTGCGCAGGCGCTTGCCGGTCCGATGGCGCTCAGCGCTCGCGTACTGGCGCCGTTGATCTGGGTGGTCGAACTGCTTACCCGCCCGTTCGTCCATGTCGCCAGCGGTCAGGCGGCGCCGCAGATGCCGCTGGTGACTGAAGAAGAACTGCGTTTGCTGGTGAATGTCGGCGAAGAAGAAGGGTTGATCGAGCCGGATGAGCGGGAAATGATCGAGGGCATCTTTTCCTTCGGCGATACAACCGTGCGCGAAGTCATGATCCCGCGGGTCGATATTGTTGCCCTCGAGGAAACGGCGTCCATCGATGAGGCGCTGAATGTCATCATCGCCAGGGGGCATTCGCGCATCCCGGTGTACCGCGAGACCATCGATCATATTGTGGGTATCCTGTACGCCAAAGATCTGCTGCTCTGGCTGCGATCCGGGCAGCGAGAGGCGCCAATAGGATCGCTGTTGCGAACCGCACATTTCGTCCCTGACACGATGAAAGTCGACGCCCTGCTGAAGGACCTGCAAACGCGCAAGGTGCATCTGGCGATCGTTGTCGATGAGTATGGCGGCACCGCCGGGCTGATCACCATCGAGGACGTGATTGAAGAGATCGTCGGGGAAATTCAGGATGAGTACGACGTCGATGAGCAACCGATCACAGAACTTGGCGCTGGCGATCTGGAGGTGGATGCACGCGTTCCGATTGATGACATTAATGACCTGACCGGTCTGCGCCTGACGTCGGAAGAATCGGATCGGATCGGCGGCATTGTGTTCGAGCGCCTCGGTCGCGTGCCGAAAGTCGGCGACACGGTGCACCTGGAAGGTGATGTGACCATCACGGTGCTTTCGATGGATGGATTACGCCCGCAGCGGTTGCGCTTACAGTACCGTTTGCCGCAGGAAAACGAAGTTCACGCTGTGCGCAGCGATGAGGATCAGGAACATGCACACCCTGACACCTGATCTTGCCGGACTCCTCGCCATTGCTGCCGCTGCGCGCCGACGGGCATACTGCCCATATTCACGGTTCGCCGTTGGCGCTGCGGCGCTGACGGCATCGGGAGTGACGTTCCCCGGATGCAACATCGAAAACGCTGCGTACCCATCGACGATCTGCGCCGAACGGGTGGCGCTGTTCAACGCCTATGCCGCTGGCGAACGCGAGATTGTCGCGCTGGCAGTGATCGCCGACACGCCTGGACCGGTGAGTCCCTGTGGCGGGTGTCGTCAGGTGATCTTCGAACTTGCACCGCGCGCCATCGTGGTGATGGCAAACCTGGGCGGCGCGTGGCGCGTGGCATCGATCAGCGAGTTGCTGCCTGATGGATTCTCCTCTGCCAGTTTCGACGGATAACCTGCCGTTACTGTAAGCCGGTCACCAAACCGGCATACTTCTCCGCCAGCACCCGCGCCTGTTCATCGCTGCTGCCCTCGGCAATGACGTGAAAGAAGGGACCATCGGGATCGGGCAGGATCAAGACCCACTCATCACCAAGATCGATCTTGACGCCATCAACCTGATCAAGTTTGCGATCCTGGTACTGCTGGTTCAAAATGCGCATGACCTTGCCTTTAAACTCCCAGCGGCAGGGGACGCGCGCCTGGCTCATGAAATAGTGCGGCAGATCGCGCACGATCTCTGAAAGACGCACCTGTTGCAGCGCCAGCAACTCTATAATCTTGACGATGGCAAACATACCATCGGCAATGGGGTAGAACGAGGGAAAGATGAGATTGCCAGCGCCATCGCCCAGCAATAACATGTCCTGATGTGCGGCTGCTGTTCTCATCAGCGCGCCGAGCGTGGCGCGGGTACGCACGATCTGACCGCCGTAGCGGGCTGCTATCGCTTCAAATGCGCGCGGCGCCGTCACCGGCACCGCGACCGCGCCACCGCCGTTGACCGCCATTGCCAGCGCAGTAACCGCCGCCAGCGCCTGCATCCCCGGCAGGCGTCGTCCGGTGTCGTCTACCAGGAAGAGTTTCTCGCCCCCTGCATCGAGCCGGGCGCCCAGTGACGCTTCGAGCACCGGCGTGATGCGCGCCAGCCGTTCCATGCCCGCCTCGAACTGTTGGGGCGTCTGGAAGAGCAGTTGCGCATCGAGGTTGGCATTCAGTTCAACCGCTTCGATTTGCAAGCGGCGAAGAATTGCCGGCAGGAAGTTCGACGTATTCGCATTGGCGTAATCGATTACCAGTTGAAAATTGCGCGCAATGCTGGCAAGTGCATCAGGACGCAACGCCCTGAGAAACATGTCGGTATAGATCTCATTAATATGCTCGACTTCGTTGATGCGCCCAATCTCGTCGAGATAGACCCGTCGGTAATCTTCGCGGAAAAAGATCCCTTCGATCTTGCGCTCGGTGGCGGTATCAATATCGAGACCACCAGCATCGAAAAACTTGATATCCACCACCCGATTATCGAGCGGCGACAGGCGAACGTGGACGCCGCCAGCAGCATTGATCGCACGGGTAATGACACGCGCCACCGGCAGCGGCACATCGTGCAATTCGGCGACATGCACCCCGGCGGACGGCAGGCCAGCGACCAGTCCGCGCTTGATCATACGCGGCGTGTAGTGCGTATCGCGACTGGTCGTCACCACCGCACCACGCGGCAGCGTGGCCCCAAAGGCGGCGCCGAGCCGTGCGCCGAACTCTGGCGTCAGGTCGATATTGACCAGCCCCGATATTCCCGCCCGACCGAACAACACACGACGCCCCTGTGATCCCCAGATAATGCTGGAACTGATCGTCGCGCCTTCCTCGACCTCTTTGCTGGGCCAGATTTTGACGTTTGCACCGATAACCGCGCCAGCGTTGATGATCGTCTGGTCGCCAACCACCGACCCCTCAAACAATACCGCACGGCTTTTGATGTTGCACTGCCGCATCACGATGGCGCCGCGCAGTTCAGCGCGTTCGCCAATGTACGAGTTGCGCCAGATGATCGACCGATCAATCGTTGCGCGTGTGTCGATAATGGTATAGTCACGAATAGCCGAGGGACCGTGGATGATGACGCCGCCCTTGATCTTGACGCCATGCCCCAGGAAAACCGGACCGTGGAACTGTGCGTCGGGCGCTATCTCCACATCCCCCTCAACCCACACCTCATCGAAGATGCGTTCGCCAACGCGTGGCAGATTGACCCTGTCCTGCATATAGTCGCGGCTGGCGCGCATGTATTCTTCGATGGTGCCGATGTCTGTCCAGTATCCCTCGGCAACATAGCCGATCGGAATGTTGCCGCTACGCAACATTCTGGGAAAGACATCCTTCGACCAGTCGGTAAATGCGCCTTTTTCGATGTAGCGGAAAATCTCCGGAGTGACGACATAAATGCCGGTATTGACCGTATCAGAAAAAACCTCGCCCCAACTCGGCTTTTCGAGGAACTGACGCACATACCCGCGTTCATCCACCACCACGACGCCATAATCGAGCGGATTGGGCACACGGGTCAGGGTAATGGTTGCAGTAGCACCGTGGCTACGATGAAACTCAATGATTTTGCCCAGATCGAAATCGGTCAGCGCATCGCCGGATATGACCAGAAAAGGCTCGCGGAGAAGACGTTCGGCATTCTTGACGCTGCCAGCCGTACCAAGCGGCTGCTCTTCGAGCGAATACTCGATATGTACGCCATATGCCGATCCATCGCCAAAATGATCCTGAATAACGTTTGCCAGATATTGAACGGTCATCACAATTTCGGTGATGCCGTGCCGTTTCAACAACTCGATGATATGTGCCAGAACATGGCGATCAACAATGGGCACCATGGGTTTCGGGCGGTTGATTGTGAGCGGGCGCAAACGCGATCCCTCACCGCCAGCCATGACCACAGCCTTCATCGACGACCTCGCCTTTGATGTGCCGGTTTTGTGCATGGCATCAGTATAGCATGGGGATGTGCCACAAACCAGAACCGAGAACTAAGAACTGAGGACTGAGAACTGAGAACCGAGAACT
>Ga0209018_1002505_pt1 | contig 12854 bp, 15 predicted proteins | sample YNPBryBLVA2012_FD_185814 | JGI IMG/M metagenome (GOLD analysis project Ga0209018, IMG submission 185814) | Anoxygenic and chlorotrophic microbial mat microbial communities from Yellowstone National Park, USA - YNP Bryant BLVA 2012 (SPAdes)... ...
TTTGGGCGCAATTTCCACACTGGAGTGCGCCGCAATGAGCTGCTTGCCCTCTCGCCAGCCACTGTCTAACCTGCGGGAGGGTGGCGGGTAGGTATTTACAGGAGATGAATGAGCACAAGGACCACTCTGATCACGCTGTTCGTCCTGCTGCCACTGGCCGCGGGGATGCTGTCGGCCTGCGGCGGCTCGGCACCTGAGCCGCTCACCACACCCACACAGACGGATCAGCCCGCCGCCGATGGGGCAACGCTCCTGCAGGATCGCTGCACTGGCTGCCATTCGCTCGACCGGGTGACCTCGGCTCAGATGACCCAGGGAGAATGGGCGGACATCGTCGCCCGCATGGTCAACCATGGAGCAGCGCTGAACGAGGCCGAGCAGGTCGTCCTGGTCAACTACCTGACCCAGACCTACGGGCCGTAAGGGAGACCTGCCCCGCAGCGCGCGATGGACGTCACGGTCGAAGCCCTGCGCCGGATCCAGCTCCTCGCCGGACTGTCGGAGGAGACCCTGCAACGCATGGCCCAGGCGACCGTCCGCCGCGCCTTCTCCCCCGGCGAGACGATCATCGTCGAGGGCGAGCCGTGCCGGGCAGCCTACTTCGTCGCCGAGGGGCAGGTGCGCGTCTACCGGCTCGCGCCCGACGGCCGCGAACAGGTGCTGGCGCGGATGGGAGCGGGGCAGGCCTTCAACACCGTGCCCCCGTTCCAACAGAGCGGCGTCAATCACGCCTCGGCCCAGGCCATCACCGCGACGGTCGCCTATGCCCTACCCGCCGACGAGCTGCGCCGGCTGGTGACCATGTGCCCCGACCTGGCGTTGGTCATCCTGCGCGATTTCGCCGACCGGCTGAGCGGGCTGGTGGATCTGGCCGCCGACCTCTCGCTGCGCACCGTGCGCGGGAGGCTGGCCCGCTTCCTCCTGGAACACGCCGAGGCCGGCGCGGTCACCCGTCGCTGGACGCAGGAGGAGATCGCCGCCCACCTGGGCAGCGTGCGGGACGTGGTCGGGCGCACGCTGCGCGCCTTCGCCGACGAGGGGCTGGTGCGCATGGATCGCCAGCGCATCGTCCTGCTCGACCGACAGCGGTTGGAAGCAACTGCTCAGCTCACCCTCCCGCAGGTTCGGAAGTGACCGCGCAACGAATCGGGGTGGCCATGGAAGTGCAATTCGGGCTGCAAAGTGCGCCCCAACCGGCGGGAGGGTGGCAGTGACCCTACTTGCAAGAAATGACCTTTTGGATACAATATGGCCTGGAGCTCGACCGTTCATCACTTTAAGGAGGTATCCGAACATGCCCCGCAAGATCACCGATGAATGCCTGGCCTGCGGCGCCTGCGAAGCCGAGTGCCCGGAGGGCGCGATTTCCGAGGGCGATCCCATCTACGTGATTGACCCCGAGAAGTGCACCGACTGTGGCACCTGTCAGGAAGTGTGCCCCAACGACGCGATCATCGAGGTCTGAGATACGACTTTTGTCGTAGACCGGCGGCCGCCTTTCTGCTACACTACGGGCAGAAAGGCGGTCTGCTTTATGGGGAATTGGATGCTGCCCGAAATAGACCTGTCGCGCTGTAACCGTTGCGGCGCCTGCATCGCCCAGTGCCCTGGCAGGGCGGTAGAAATGGGAGCGGAGGGGCCGTACATCGCCCGCCCCGCCGACTGCACCTACTGCGCCCTCTGCGATACCCTCTGCCCCCAGAATGCCATCACCTGCTCCTACGAAATCATCTGGGCCTGATGACACGCAACACGCAATACGCAACACGCAGCACATAACACGCCACGGAGGTGAAACAGTGACCACCCAAATCGCCGAAAACGTCTACTGGGTCGGGGCGGTGGACTGGGAGGTGCGCAACTTCCACGGGCACACCTACCACACCCATCGCGGCACTACGTACAATGCTTACCTGATCGTGGATGATCACGTCGCCCTGGTGGACACGGTGATGCCGGGCTTCGAGGACGAGATGTTCCGTCACATTGCCGAGATCGTTGACCCGGCGCGCATTGACTACCTGATCGCCGACCACGGCGAGCTCGACCACTCCGGTGGCATCCCGGCGGTGCTGGCCCGCGCACCCCACGCCACGCTGGTACACAGCAAGAAGGGCAGCGATTCGCTGGGCAAGTACTTCCAGAACGGCTGGCAGCACCGCGTCGTCGGCAGCGGCGACACGCTCTCCCTGGGCCGCACAACACTGGCCTTCCTCGAAGCACCGATGCTCCACTGGCCCGACAGCATGTTCACCTACGTCCCGGAACACCGCCTGCTCCTGCCCAACGACGCCTTCGGCCAACACTTGGCCTCCGTCCAGCGCTTCGCCGACCAGGTGGATCCGGCAGTGCTGTGGGACGAGGCGCGCAAGTACTTCGGCAACATCCTCGTCCCCTTCAGCAAGCTGATCCTGCGCAAGGTGGAGGAAGTGCAGAAGATGGGACTGGAGATCGCCGTCATCGCCCCCAGCCATGGCCTCATCTGGCGCGAAAACCCGCTGCAGATCGTCGAGCAGTACGTCCGCTGGTCGCAGGGAGAGGCGCAGCCGCGCGCCCTGGTAGTCTACGAGACAATGTGGGGCAGCACAAAGGAAATGGCCCACGCCATCCTGGACGGGATCGTCGAGGCCGGAGCGGACGGACAGCTCTTCGCCGTCCCGCAGGCCGACCACACGACAGTGGTAGGAGCACTGCTGGAGGCCAGGGGCGTCGTCGTCGGTTCGCCAACGCACAACCGGCGGCCGCTGCTGAACATCTCCGCCCTGGTCGAGGACCTGATTGGCCTGCGTCCGGTGAACAAGATCGGCGCGGCCTTCGGTTCGCACGGCTGGGGCGGCGGGGCGGTGCCAATCCTGGAGGAACGGCTGCGCGAGGCCGGCATCGAGGTCGTCCAGCCGGGGCTAGCCCTGGCCTGGCGGCCCAACGACGAGGAGCGAGCGCAGGCAGTCGCCTTCGGCCGGGCCTTCGGCGAGCGCATCCTTCAGGCGTAGAGTGACACGGAACACGCAATACGCAATACGCAATCCGATGTACGACGATTTCAGCAGCGACTATGACCGCTTCGTGGACTGGCCGAGACGGCTGGCTATGGAGCTTCCATTCATCGAAGCCCATGTAGGGCGGGCCGCTGGCCCGCCCACACAAAGCGGCGACCTGCCGGAGCGGGCCGCTGGCCCGCCCACACAAAGCGGCGACCTGCCGGAGCGGGCCGCTGGCCCGCCCACACAAAGCGGTGACCTGCCGGAGCGGGCCGCTGGCCCGCCCCACAGGCTGCTCGACGCCGCCTGCGGCACCGGGATGCACGCCATCGCCCTGGCGCAGCGGGGCTATCACATGGTGGGCACCAACCTGAGCGCGGGGATGATCGAGCGGGCGCGGGCGAACGCGGATGCGGCGGGGGTCAACGTGCGCTTCGTAGTCGCCGGATTCGGCGAACTGGCGGCGCGCATCGGCGGCAGTTTCGACGCCCTGCTCTGCCTGGGCAACTCGCTCCCCCACCTGCTCACCCCCGACGACCTGGCCGCCGCCCTGGCCGACTTCGCTGCCTGCCTGCGTCCCGGCGGCCTGCTCCTCCTCCAGAACCGCAACTTCGACGCGATCATGGTCCACCGCGAGCGCTGGATGGAGCCGCAGGCCCGCCGCGAAGGGCAAACTGAGTGGCTCTTCCTGCGCTTCTACGACTTCGCGCCGGACGGTCTGCTGACCTTCAACCTGGTCACGCTGCGACGGGCAGGCGGCGGGATGTGGAAACAGCGGGTAACGACCACCCGCCTGCGCCCGCTGCTGCGGGACGAGCTGCTGTCGGCGCTGTCGGCTGCCGGCTTCGACCGGATCGCCTGTTGGGGGGACATGCAGGGCGCCCCGTTCGACCCCCCAACCAGTCCCAATCTGGTAGTCATGGCCAGCCGACCCTAGACCACGGACCACGCAACACGTACCACGAACTACAGGAGGTGTGCTATGTACGTGACCGATGTGATCTGGTGGGGCTACACCGTCTTCCTCATCGCCGTTGCCCTCTTCATGCTCTGGTTCGTCCACTCCGTGCGCCAGAAGGAGGGATAGCCGCAATGGAAAAGAAAGAGCGTATCTGGTTGGGCATGCTGATCGTCGTCTTCCTGATCTTCAACATCGTCACCCTCTCCCCTCTCGTCCCCTGGCAGAGCTGGATGTTGTGGTCGCGCCCGACGCCGCAGGAGCGGTTCGCCATCGAGTTCGCCGACTACGAGATCCGCCTGCCGCCGGGAGGGATCACGGTCGAGGTGGGGGAAGCGGTCGAGTTCGTCGCCACCTCGCTGGACGTGACGTATGGCTTCGGGGTGTTCCGCCCCGACGGGACGATGGTCTTCCAGATGCAGGTCGTCCCCGGCCACGAGAACCGCATCCTCTGGCAGTTCGATGCCCCCGGCGCCTACGACATCCGCTCGACAGAGTATTCCGGCCCCCGCCATCCGGAGATGTTCATCGCGGGTGGAATCCAGGTCAATCCATAGGAGGCAAGGCATGACTCAGATCGGTTGGCTGCAGAAATGGACCCTGCGGTTTGCCGTGGTGGGACTGATCTTTCTGGCCATGTCCGGCTTCGAGGGCACGCTCATGCGGACGGATCTGGCCTTCCCGCAGGCGCTGCGGGGGATGGAAACCACACTCAACACCATCCGTCCCGTTGACCACGAGCCAACGCAGGCAGAGCTGTTCTACGGCATGCTCACCGTCCACCCCATCGTTGGCATCTATGGCTTTGCCTACATGGGCGTGATGGGAGCCTTTTACTTCCTGGTGCCCTACCTGCTCAAGAAGGAGATCCGGCACAGGAAACTGGTGCCGGTCAACTTCTGGCTGCAGACCGGCGGGGTCATGATCTGCTGGCTCTCCGGCTTCTTCGGTATGTTCAACGCCCTCTACACGCTCTATTGGCCCCTGCCCGTCTCCTACGACCGCGTCCCATTGGTCAGCAGCATCACCTTCATCATCGGCGCGGCGGTCGTGATGGTCAACATCCTGCTCTTCTCCTTCAACATCTTCAGCACCGTGCTGCGCCGGTCGAACCCTGGGGATTACAGCTTCTGGCAGTTCCTGCGCGCCGCCTTCGGCATCCCGCGGCTGATGAAGTGGCTCGGCAAGGAGGACAAGGGCGCCCCGAACCTCGACTACAACGGACTGCCGGTCTTCATCGTCGCCGTGGGCCGGGGGTCGGTGGACACGGTCATCAACGCCATCGTCCTACTCACCGCCGGGGTGCTGATCCTGGTCTATGGGCTCTCCGCCGTGTTCGGCCACGCGCTCAATCCAGCGGCAGTGGACGCACTGATCTACAAGAACTGGTTCTGGTGGGGGCTGGACATGGTCGCCGATGGGAACGTGCTCATGTACACCGCCGGCGTCTGGTACTTGCTCATCCCCCTGCTGACCGGGCGCAAGCTCTACGGCGAGTCGGTGGTGCGCACCGTGATCATGGTGGATCTGCTGGTCTCCATGGGCGTCTGGAGCCACCACCTGCTGGGCGATCAGGTGCAGCCGTTGGCGATGCGCATCCTCTCCGGACAGCTCATTACCTGGGGGGAGTTCTTCACGATGGGGCTAACGATCTTCGCCTCGCTGATGACCCTCTGGCAGGCGCGACCGGTCCGTTTCACTCCTGCGCTCAAGTTCATCCTCGTCTCCATCTTCGGCTTCGTGATGGGCGGCGTGGCCGGGCTGATCCAGGCCAACATCGGGCTGAACCTGGTGCTGCACAACACTCAGTGGGTAGTCTCGCTCCACGCTCACACCCTGCTGCTGACCGGCCTGGGGTCGCTGATCTTCGCCGTCATCTACGCGCTGCTGCCGATGTTGACCGGGCTGGAGATCCGCAGCCGATGGATGGTGAACCTCCACCTGTGGGCCTGGTTGGTGGGATCGGTGGCGATGGCCTACTCCATGGGCCGGGCGGGGTCGCTGGGCATGCTGCGGCGGATGCTCTACCCGACGCCCCATCCTTTCCAACCCTACCTGGTCGTCGCCTGGGCCGGTGCGCTGCTCGTGGCGCTGGGCTTCCTGGCCTTTCTGGTCAACATCGTCGGTACATTGGGCTGGCGCAACGTGCTCAGCCTGGTCATCCCGGAGCGCTGGCTCACGCGCTCGACCGCCGAAGCCGCCGCCGCGTGAAACAGAGAGGGCGCCCATCCAGGCGCCCTCTGGATGCGGAGGAATTATCATGAGTGAACCGATCACCAATCGCCAACACCGCCAGGAAGCCCTCAAGCGGATGATCCGGCAACTGCATGAGGGCCGGACGGTGGACGAAGTTAAGGGAGAATTCGCCGCGCTGCTGCAGGACGTGGGCGCGGCGGAGATCGCCGAATTGGAGCAGGCGCTCATCAACGAGGGGCTGCCGGAAATGGAGGTCAAGCGGCTGTGCGACGTGCACGTCGCCGCCTTCCGCGAATCGCTGGATGCCCAACCGCGACCGGAACTGACTCCCGGCCATCCTGTCCACACCTTCCGCGCCGAGAACGCCGCCGCCGGGCTGCTGCTGGAGCGGCTCGCCCAGGCGCTGAGCGCGCTGCAGGCCGAACCGACCGCCGCGCACCGGGCGGAAGCGCTCGAACTGCTGCGCCGACTGCGCGAGTACGACCGGCACTATCTGCGCAAGGAGCACCTCCTCTTCCCCTACCTGGAGCGACATGGCTTCACGGGGCCGTCGTCGGTGATGTGGGCCATCCACGACGACGTGCGCGCCGGCTGGAAGGCCCTCGACGCCCGGCTGACCGCCGCGCCCGGCGACGACCCCGCCGGCTTCGCTGCCCAGATCGCCGAGATCTTCACCCCGCTGGCGACGGCCATCCGTCAGATGTTCTTCAAGGAAGAAACGATCCTGTTCCCCACCGCCGTGCAGATGCTGAGCGAGGAGGAATGGCGGGCCATTCGCAGCCAGGAGACCGAGATCGGCTACTTTGTCGTCCAGCCGGGAAACCACTGGCCGCCCGAAATCCCCGCTCCGGCTATCGCAGAGCCGACCTCGCCCGAAGGCCTGATCTTCATCCAAACCGGCGCGCTGACGGTACAACAGCTCGACCTGCTGTTCGACTGTCTGCCGCTCGAGATCAGCTTTGTTGACCAGGACGACACGGTGCGCTTTTTCACCCAGGCGGACGAGCGCATCTTCCAACGCTCGCCGGCAATCATCGGCCGCAAGGTGCAGAAATGTCACCCACCGGCCAGCGTCCATCGCGTGCAGCGCATCCTGGACGACTTCCGCGCCGGTCGCCGCGATGTGGCCGAGTTCTGGCTCCAGACAAAGGGCCGCTTCATCTACATCCGTTACTTCGCCCTCCGCGATGGAAACGGCCAGTACCAGGGCACCGTCGAGGTCGTGCAGGATGTGACCCACATCCGCGCCCTGGAAGGGGAACGACGGTTGTTGGACGAGGGATAGCATGAACACCCTGGTCATCATCACCGGCGACTACGGCCAGCGGCACGTGGACAACCTGCGCGCCCACGCCCCATCCGACTGGCCGATCGAGGTCTGGCGCGCCCCGGCAGTCCTGCCCCCCATCGTGGACTACCCCGAGGACTACCTGCCCGCGTCGCTACCCCCGGCCGACCTGCTGCTGGCCCTCGGTGAACATCGTGGCGTGGCCGAACTGATCCCGGACATCGCCCGCATGACCGGCGCGCGGGCGGTGATCGCGCCGGTGGACCGCGAGGAGTGGCTGCCGCGCGGCCTGGCCCGCCAACTGCGCGGCTGGCTGGAAGCCCTGGGGGTGGCCTGTGTCACCCCCAAGCCCTTCTGCTCGCTCACCGAGACCCACTATAACGTCCGCCGCTACCAGGTGGCCTACGACGACCCGCTCATCGCCGCATTCGCCCGCCATTTCGGACAACCGGCCTTCCGCATTGCCGTGGACCCCCACCGGCGGACGATCGCGGAAGTGGAAGTGCTGCGCGATGCCTGCTGCGGCTGCGCGCGCTTCGTGGCCGAACGGCTGGTGGGCCTCTCCGCCGACGACGCCGAGCAAGAGGCCGGCATGCTCCACCACCACTACCCCTGCCTGGCCGGGATGGGCAAGGACATCGAGTTCAACGACACGCTGATGCACGTCTCCGGCAACATCCTCAAGGATCAGGTCGGCGAGCAGGTTAGGCCGTTCAAACACGTCGTCTACATCGTGCCGCACGTGAAGCGTGAAACGTGAAGCGTGAAACGTGAAACGTGAAGCGTGAAGCGTGAAGCGTGAAACGTGAAACGTGAAACGTGAAACGTGAAACGTGAAGCGTGAAACGCGAGATTGTGATACAATGGGCCCCTATGGAAGACACAGTGATCCTTGTAGACGAAAGTGGGGCCGAGGTCGGTGTCGCCGAGAAGATGGCCGCTCACCGCACGGCCCGGCTTCACCGAGCTTTCTCGATCTTCATTTTCCATCCCGACGGGCGGATGCTGCTGCAACAGCGGGCGGCGGGCAAGTACCACTCGGCGGGACTGTGGACCAACGCCTGCTGCAGCCACCCGCGACCGGGGGAGAGCACGGCGGATGCAGCCCACCGCCGCCTGCAGGAGGAGATGGGCTTCGACTGCGAACTGGAAGAGATTTTCCACTTCACCTACCAGGCCCGGCTGGATAACGGCCTCTCCGAGCACGAATACGACCACGTCTTCATCGGCGCCTTCGATGGCACACCGTCTCCCAACCCGGACGAGGCCGGCGATTGGAAGTGGATAGCCGTGGATGAACTGCAGCAGGACGTGCAATCCCATCCCGAACAGTACACCCACTGGTTCCGCCTCGCCCTCGACCGCGTCCTCTACCACAGGGAAGGGAATCCCAGACTGTAGATTTACGTTTCACGCTTCACGTTTCACGCTTCACGTTTCACGCTTCACGTTTCACGCTTCACGTTTCACGTTTCACGTTTCACGTTTCACGCTTCACGTTTCACGTTTCACGTTTCACGTTTCACGTTTCACGCTTCACGTTTCACGCTTCACGTTTCACGTTTCACGTTTCACGCTTCACGTTTCACATCACAATCATGAAACGCCTCTCTCTCCTGGTCACCGCCCTCCTACTCAGCCTGCTCGGCCTGCTGGGCATGGAGCGGGCCTACGAGTACTGGTGCGCTGAGCGCATCTACCCTGGCGTGCGGGTGTGGAACGTACCGGTCGGGGGGATGCGGCCGCAGGAAGCGGCACACCTGCTGGAAGAGCGGCTGGGCAACCTGGAACAGGCCACGCTGACCCTGCACGGGCCGGAGCGTTCCTGGGGCGCGCCGGCGCGCAGCCTGGGCGTGCGCCTGGTCGCCCAGGCGACCGCCGAGGCAGCCTTCCGTGTCGGGCGCGGCCCTACCGAGGGCTGGCTCGATCACCTCGACCTGCTGCTGAGCGGGCGCAACCTTTCCCCCATCCTCTCCTTCGACGAGGCCGCCGCCCGCCTGTACCTGGAAGCGCTGGCCGGACAGATCAACCAACCGCCGACCGACGCCTCCCTGATCATCGAAGGCAGCGTGCCCGTGGCCACAGCGGCCCGCAGTGGCCGCCAGCTCGACGTGGAGACAAGCCTGGTCGCGCTGCAGGCGGCGCTGAGCAGCCAGGGCGCCGCGGACCTGGTCGTCCGAGAGATCCCCGCCCAGGTGCGAGACGCCGAGACCGCCCGTGCCCAGGCCCAGGCGCTGCTGGCCGAACCGTTCACGCTGGTGCTGCCCAACCCTCGCGAGGGCGACCCCGGCCCGTGGACGCTCGCCCCGGAGCAGTTGGCCGCCATGCTGACCACGGCTGTCAGTGGCGATCAGGTACAGGTGATACTCGACCCGCCCCGCCTGCAAGCGTATCTGGAGACACTGACCGCCACCCTCACCATCCCGCCGGTGGACGCGCGCTTCCACTTCGACGACCTCAGCGGTCAGCTCGTGCCCATCGCCCCCTCCGCCGACGGGCGGGCGCTGGACGTGGCCGCCAGCGCGCAGAGCATCCAGGCGGCGGTCGCCCACGGCCAGCATGTCGCTCCGCTCATCCTGCAGACCGTGCCGCCGCGCTACCCCGACACCGCCACCGCCGAGGCGCTGGGCATCCGCGAGCGAGTTGTCACCGCCGACTCGTACTTCATCGGCTCTCCATCCGGGCGCGATCACAACATCCGTCTGGCCGCCAGCAAGTTCGACGGGCTGATCATCGCCCCCGGCGAGACCTTTTCCTTCAACACGATCCTGGGCGAGATCAGCGCCGAGGCTGGCTACGACGAGGCCTACGTCACCGCCGGCGAGCAGTTGGCCGTCGAGATCGGCGGCGGCGTCTGTCAGGTCTCCACCACCGCCTTCCGCGCCGCCCTGTGGGGCGGCTACCCGATCGTCGAGCGCTGGTACCATTACCAGCGGGTCGGCTACTACGAGCTGCGCGGCTACGGCCCCGGTTTCGACGCCACCGTCTACGCGCCGCTGCTGGACTTCCGCTTCACCAACGACCGCGCCGCGCCGCTGCTGATCGAGACGGAGATCCAGGAGGCCGACCACCGGTTGATCTTCCGCTTCTACTCCGCCGACGACGGGCGGCGGGTGGAGATCGCCGGGCCGCAGGTGAGCGACGAGACGCAGCCCGCCGGGCCGATCTACACACTGGACGAGACGCTCGAACCCGGCACAGTGACCGAATGGCAGACAGCTCAGAATGGCCTGACCGCGCGGGTCGAGCGCTGGGTCTACCGCAGCGACGGGACGCTGCTCTACCACAACGTCTTCATCAGCCGCTACGCGCCGCGCCGCGCCGCCTACCGCTACGGCCCCGGCTACCAGCCGCCCTCCGCACCTTCCCCCCTCCCGTAGAGGGTGCTGACAAAGTCCCAGCTTGCACCGCAGAGACCGCCGAGGTCGCCGAGTTTTTTGATGATTACCCCCTACCCTCCCGCAGGTTAGAAGGCGGCCGGCAAGAGGGCGAGCAGCCCATTGCGGCGCACTTCGATGTGGAGATTGCGCCCGAACCTGCGGGAGGGTAGGCAGTTACGCACCCTCCCGTAGGAGGAGCCCTCAGCGGCGTGCAGTCACTGCCGGCGCCGACCATCTTGCGTTTGACAACCCACCGATTGCTGCATATAATCCCTTCCGCGTAACTGCCTACCCTGTACCAGGCCTGGTGCTGGCAGGGCCGGTGTGCCGGCCCCTCACCCCACCGCCTGGCCCCCGCCCCTTCCCCGCCGGGCGGGGGTAGGGAGTGGGGTGAGGGCTCAGCACCGCGGATGGTAGGCAGTTACCCTTCCGCCTGGTTCAGTTTGAGTGGGCTGTGGAGGCATGATGATCGAGTACGTGTTGGCAGATGTACCGTACGATGAGTTGTACTGGCAAAAGTTGATGGAAGAAGGGGAGCAAAGTCTGCAGCCGGCCCCCCCTTGAACCCCGAAGTGATCTGGGCTGGCTTGGGAATGGCCATCGAGAAACCCGCCCCACCCCCGCCCCCACCTCCGCCCTCTCCGGATGGCGGATGGAGCTTCGCCCTGCAAGCTATGGAAAACGCCACCGTCCTGGAACTGCCCATCTGCGGCTGCAACCGCGGTGGGTTGCTGGTCGAGTGGAACGGCCGCCAGGGGTTCATTCCCGTCTCCCATGTCGTCGGACTCCCCGCCGTCATGGACGACGCACAGCGCGAGGCGGAGTTACAGGCGCGTGTGGGCCGCGTCCTCCGCCTGCGCGTCATCGAGGTGGACCCGGAACGCAGCCGCCTGGTCCTCTCCGAGCGGGCCACCCGCTCCGATGAGCATCTCCGCCGCACGCTGCTGGACAGCCTGACCATCGGCGAGATCCGCCGCGGCCGTGTGACGAACCTGTGCTCCTTCGGCGCCTTCGTGGACCTGGGTGGGCTGGAAGGGCTGGTGCACATCTCCGAGATCTCCTGGAGCCGCGTGGATCATCCCTCCGATGTCCTGCGGGCCGGACAGGAGGTCGAGGTCTATGTGCTCAACGTGGACCAGGGACGTGGGCGCGTCGGACTGAGCATCAAGCGCGCCCAGCCCGACCCCTGGCAGCACGTCGAGGAGCGTTACGCCGTGGGCCAGGTCGTCGAAGGGGTAATCACCAATGTGGTGGACTTCGGCGCGTTCGCCCAGGTGGACAATGGATTGGAAGGACTGATCCACATCTCCGAGATGGCCGGGGGCGACTCTCTCCACCCACGCGACCTGGTCCAGGAGGGCCAGGTCGTCCACCTCCGCGTCATCGCTGTGGACGCTCGACACCGCCGTCTGGGCCTGAGCATGCGCCAGACGCTAACGGATGCGGGGCTGTAGGTCAAGATGACCCGTCGCACGACCGAGAACGGGCGCCGCTCCAGCCGCGCCCGGCAGAAGGAGGCGCCGCCGCCCTGGTGGACGTGGCTGACCAGCCCGGCGGCCCAGCAGGCGCTGGCCGTGGGCCTGCTCGTGCTGTCGTTGCTGACCCTCCTGCCCCTTCTGCACATCACCTCCGGTCGTTGGACCGACGCCTGGGTCCATGCTCTGCAGTTCGTCTTCGGTTGGGGGATCATTCCGGTCGCCTTCGCCCTCGGTGGAGCCGGCATCCTCATCCTCCTCCACCACCTGGACCGGCCCGTCGTCTGGCGCTGGCGACCGATTGTCGGCCTGGAGCTGGTCTTCTTTGGCATGCTCGCGCTGACCCACCTGATCGTCGGCGGGAGCGACCCGTGGGGGCTGGTGGAGAGCGGCTGGGGCGGCGGGCTGGTCGGCTGGGCCATCGCCCACCTGATCCGCTCGCTCGCCGGGCCGTGGGTCGCCGCCCTGCTGCTGGTCGTCATCCTGCTCACCGGCGTGGCGCTAACCATGGACCTGACGGCGCGGGACGTGGGGCAGTGGCTTGCCCAGGCGCTGCCCGCCATGCAGCGGCTCGCGCCG
>Ga0209018_1002506_pt1 | contig 12843 bp, 10 predicted proteins | sample YNPBryBLVA2012_FD_185814 | JGI IMG/M metagenome (GOLD analysis project Ga0209018, IMG submission 185814) | Anoxygenic and chlorotrophic microbial mat microbial communities from Yellowstone National Park, USA - YNP Bryant BLVA 2012 (SPAdes)... ...
GCCAACGGCTTCACACCTTGGCTGGCAGAGTCCGAGAACCTCCAACTCCTCGCCGAGGCCATCGGCCTGAGCAAGCTGGAGCCGGTTGCCACCGAGCACCTGGTGGGCGACTTCAAGCTGGACATTCTCTTCACCGACGGCGGGGACCGCGCGATCATCGAGAACCAGCTGGACAAGACCGACCACGGCCACTTGGGCCAGCCCCTCGCCTCCGCTTCCGGAGTGGGCGCAAAGAAGGTCGTTTGGATCGCCGAATCGTTCCGGCAGGAGCACGTCGCCGCCCTGCAGTTCCTCAACGAGAACACCACCGAGGACCTCGGCTTCTTCGGCGTGGAGGTCCAGCAGTGGAGGATCGGCGACTCGCCGCTAGCGCCGAGGATCGGGGTGGTGGCCAAGCCGGACCAGTGGACGAAGGCCGGGAGGGAGCAGGCGCGCGCCACCACCGACGCGTCGCCCACCCGGCGACTGTACCACCGATTCTGGGCGGCGCTGGTCGAACACATGGCCTAGAAGGCCCCGCACATCAAGCCCCGGAAACCCTATCCGCAGCCTTGGTACCCCATCGCCATCGGCCGGTCCGGATTCAGCCTGAACGCGGTCGCCAACAGCCGCGACCGCCGCCTTGGCGCGGAGCTGTACATCTCTTCGGAGGAGGCCAAGCGGCACTTCGCCAACCTGCATTCCCAGCGCAAGCAGATCGAAGCCCAGCTGGAATACGAGCCAGACTGGCAGGAGCTGCCCGACGCCAAGGCGGTGTGGCGGCCCGCCTCGACTCTGGAGGAAGAAGACCGCTGGCCCGAATACCTGGATTGGCTGACCCAGCGCATCTTGGAGATGCATAGGGTGTTCCAGCCGCTTTTGAGGGCCCTGCCCTAGCGGATTCGTCCTCGGGCCGAAGCCTCGACGGTTGCCGAACGGCTCGATCGAGCGCCTCCCGCCGCCCCGGCGGGGCTCCCGCACATGGCGCACGGTCAAGGGCGTCCAAGCGAAAACCCTGAGGTAGCCTCGGCCCGCGAACGATGGACCGCGCGTACTCGCGGAGGGAGTTCCTGAAGGCGGCGGCGCTGGCCGCGGCCGCTCCCGCCGTGGAGCCGGTCCTGCGCCGCAGGAGCATGGAACAGCCGAACATCGTGGTGGTCTTGACCGACGACCTGGGCTACGGAGACCTCGGGTGCTACGGGGCTCAGCCCTCCGACACCTCCTTCCTGGACCGGCTCGCCGCCGAGGGCACGCGCTTCACCGACTTCTACGCTCCGCACGCCAGCTGCAGCCCCTCGCGGGCCGGCCTGCTCACCGGGTGCTACCCCTACCGCGTCTCGGTGCCCGAGGTGCTCGACCCCTCGTCCCCGGAGGGCCTGAACCCCGAGGAGGAAACCCTGCCCAAGCTGCTCCGATCGGTCGGCTACCGCACCGCCTGCGTCGGCAAGTGGCACCTCGGGCATCGCCACCCCTGCCTTCCCACCGACCACGGCTTCGACGAGTTCTTCGGGCTGCCCTACAGCAACGACATGTGGCGGCTGCACCCCAACCCCGGCTACGCGCGACAGATGCCCCCGCTCCTGCTGATGGAAGGCGACCAGCGCGCAGGCAGAGTGCCCGGCCAAACCGAGATCGCGTGGCGGTCGGAGTGGCCCGAGGTCGGCTCGCAGCGCGCCCAGGACGACCTGACCCGGCTCTACACGGCCCGGGCGCTGGAGTTCGTTCGCGGCGCGGTGGCCAACCGCCAGCCGTTCTTCCTCTTCCTGGCGCACTCCATGCCGCACGTGCCGTTGGGCGCCTCCGCCCGGTTCCGAGGGACCAGCCCCAGGGGCCTGTACGGCGACGTGCTCCGCGAGGTGGACGACTCTGTTCGCCAGATCGTGGAGGCGCTCGGCGACCAGGCCCGGAACACGGTGGTGGTGTTCACCTCGGACAACGGTCCCTGGCTGTCCTACGGCGACCACGCTGGCGCGACCGCCGGCCTGCGCGAGGGCAAGGGCACCACGTTCGACGGTGGCCAGCGCGTGCCGATGGTCGTGTGGTCCCCCGGCCGCGTGCCTGCCGGCAGGGTTTGCCGCGAGCCGACCGTGGGCATCGACCTCCTGCCGACGCTGGCCGAACTCGCCGGGGCGCCGCTGCCGAAGAGAACGATCGACGGGCGTTCGGAGCTGGACCTGTGGATGGGTCGGGAGGGCGCGCGCACGCCCCACGAGGCGATCTTCTTCCACTACGCGTCCTCGGGAGCGATCGAGGCGGTGCGGTCCGGCCGCTGGAAGCTGCACATGCCCCACCCTTACCGCACGCTGGCCGGCAAGCCTGGGTCGGGCGGCCAGCCCGGCCCCTACCGCGAGGCGCGCATCGGCCTGGAGCTGTTCGACCTGCAAGCCGATCCCTCCGAGACCCGAGACGTCTCCCGCGAGCACCCCGATGTGGTCGACCGCCTGTTGGAGCTGGCGGTGCGGCACACCGAGGAGATCCACGCGAACAGGCGTCCGGCCGCGCGCATGGCGGATTGATCCACAATCGTGCCCATGCGCAGAGCGATCGTGATCGTGCTGGACGGCTGCGGGGCCGGGGCCGCCCCGGACGCCGATCGGTTCGGCGACCCGCACGGGCCGTCCACGATCCGCCACACCTGGGACGCCGTCGGAGGCATCCGCGCCCCTCGTCTCGCGGCCTGCGGGCTCTTCGCCGCGTGCGGGGTTCCCGAGGCCGAAAGCCCGGGCATGGACGGCTTCGGGGTGCGCTGGGCGCGCCTACGGCCGCTCTCCGCAGGCAAGGACTCGGTGACCGGCCACTGGGAGCTGATGGGCGTCGTGACCGACGAGCCGTTCCCGACCTATCCCAACGGCTTCCCGCCGGACCTGGCCGGCGCCTTCGAGCGGGCCATCGGCACCCGGGTGCTGGGCAACAAGCCCGCCAGCGGCACCGAGATCATCCGCGAGCTGGGGGAGCAGCACATGGCCACGGGCTTCCCGATCCTGTACACCAGCGCGGACAGCGTCTTCCAGATCGCGTGCCACGAGGAGGTGGTCCCGGTCGAGCGGCTGTACGAGATGTGCCGCATCGCGCGCGGCCTTTGCGTGGCGCCGCACAACGTCCAGCGCGTGATCGCCCGGCCCTTCGTCGGGAACCCGCGGGACGGCTTCGTGCGCACGGGACGGCGCAAGGACTTTCCCCTGGAGCCTCCGCGCAACCTGGTGGATTCGGTCGGCGAGGTCTGGGGAGTCGGCGTGGTCCCGGAGTTGTTCGCCGGACGGGGGTTCCGGCCTCTTCCCCGCACGCACAGCAACGAGGAGCACGGCGCGGCGCTGCTCGAGGGCCTCTCCAGCGGCGCGCGGTTCGTGTTCGCGAACTTCGAGGACTTCGACATGCTGTACGGGCACCGCAACGACCCGGCCGGGTTCGCGCGGGCGCTGGAAGCCTTCGACGCGTTCCTGCCCGACGTGCTGGACCGGCTCACGCCGGACGATCTGCTCGTGCTGACCGCCGACCACGGCAACGATCCGACCGATGTGTCCACCGACCACACGCGGGAGTACGTTCCGTTCTGCCTGCTGCGGAAGGGATCCGGCGCGGGGTCGCTCGGCGACCTGGACGGGCTGACGTGGGTGGCCGCGGCGGTGGCGTTCCACCTCGACCTGCCCCTTGCGAAAGGCTAGGGTTCCTCCGCCTCGGAGCGACCGCCGATCCTGGCGCGCCCTCGCAGTCGGTGGGTGCGCGCCTACCCTCGCCGCGCTCCTCCGAGCATCGCTCTGGCCTGCCTAGCGTGGCTGTCGCGGTCTGCGGGGCCTCGGCTCCTGCCTTCTGGGTGCGGTGATGCTGCGACGGCGGCCAGACTTGTCCCGGACCGACGCGCCCGAGCGTCTGCCGTGAAGCAGGCCCCACGGAATCTCGGTGGGCACGGGCCGGTTCGGGTTTGAGCGCAATTTGCGGGTCGAGTGAACGGAGGGGGGCGGGGCCTTCGGCCCCGCCCCTCCCACCGCCCGCCGACGCAAGGCTCACAGATCGTCCCAGATCCGCAGCAGCCTCGGGTCGATGCAGGCCCGGATCGCCTCCCGCTGCCCAGGAGCGAGGCCCAGCACCGTCACCTCGGCTACCTGGTGCTGATCTGCCCAGCGCTTGGTCCGTGCGAGGGCCGCGCTACGCTCCTGCGGCGTAGTGAGCTCCATGCCGCAGTCGGAGATCACCACGATCCGCACGGGCCTCTCGAGCGATGGTAAGCGGTGGTCCACCCGTTCCAGAAAGGCCGGGAGCGACGTTCCGAGGCCGCCCGCGGCCTCCTGGAACCAAGATCTGAGGTGCTTGGTCAGTCGCTCCGGATCCAAGAGCGGCTCGCCGGAATACAGCTCCTGAGCCTTCCGATCGAATCGGTGGACCTCCAGCGAGCCCTCGCGCACCTTCTGGATCTCCCTCCGTGCGAGGCGCATCAGGTCCTCCTTCCGCGCCAGCGCGGAGCCGGACACGTCGATCCCCACGACGGTGGTGCCGACCGACCCGCCGCTCGCCTCCCGCTTGCCCCAGCCCGCGATCAGGCTGGAACCACCGACGTTCGCAACCGGCGGGTTGGTGTCCTCCGGTTTGCCGCAGCCTGCGATCAGGCGGAAACAGCCGATGCCCGCGAGCAACAGGGCACACCCAAACAGAATTCCGAGCGATTGCTTTCTTGTGGACTTGTTCACCATGATCGATCTCTCCTTCAGTGGCCGAGGCTGTATCCCTCGTAGCCGCGAGCCTTGGCGTAGTGGGCGGCCTCCTTCTGGACGCGCTGGATTTCCAACCGGCACGCGCTGATCTGCGACAGGGTGGTCATGAGGGCCTGGAAGTCCGGCCGGTTCCGATAGCCCTCGAGCTTCTCCCGGTCCTCCTGCAGGTGCCGCAGGGCCTCCTCCAGCCTTCGCCGTTCCTCCTCCACTTGGGCTCGGGCCTGCTCCGCCTGCTGAGCAAGGCATTCCTCGCTGCGCCTCCGCTCCTGCTCCTCGCGCTCGCGGAGCAGCTGCATCTGAAGCTCGTGCTCCTCCTGACGACGCCGCTCCTCCTCCTCGATCCGCTTCCGCTCCGCCTCCTCGCGCTCGCGGGCCAGCCGAATCTTCTCCTCCAGCAAGCGCTCCTGAGAGGCGCGCAGGCGCTCGTCCTCGCCGATGCTCGCGTGACCGCGCCAATACTGCAGCACGCCCTCGCACAGCAGCACCGGAGCAGAGATGCAGAGGGCGACGAAGAACAGCAGCGAGACCGGAAGCATCTCCGAACTCGAGATCATCGTGTTCAGGATGTACTGCCTCAGGGCGACGGTCCCGAGCGAGGCTTCCGCGCCAACGAACACCATGGTCATCAGCAGCGCGACCGTCAGCGTCCACGCCGACTTGCCGCGCAGAGCGACCTGCCGGCCGTGCGGATACCACACCGTGCCCAAAAGGAGCTTCACGCCGGCGAGGAGCATCAGGCCCAGCGCTCCGAAGATCGCCGCGCCGTAGTGGCCCATCTGCGCCTCGAGGCCCGTGAGCTTCCCGATGCCGACGCCGATGAACAGGCCGGCACCGAGCACCAAGGGCCACGAGACGTACTCCCAGTAGGGCAGAACCCTCTCCGCGACTCGCGGCGGCGACTGGAGAGGATCCGGCAGCTGCCGCACGGGAGCCGGCTGGGCGGAAGGTTCGACCTTTTCGAGAGCATCGGCGACGGCTCGGCCGTCGACCTCCAAGGTTCTTCCCGACGAAAGATTCTGGCTCAGCCCGTCGGGCCGGTCCGTATCGCCTTGGTCGGCGGCAACCGCCTCGGGTGCCGCTGGAGCGGCCGCACCCGGTTCCTCGGGGGCCGCCTTCTCAAGGTCCTGCCTCTCGTCCGAAAGCCAGACGTACGGTTGGGCGGCGGCGATCGCCTCGGCGATCCCGGGTGATACCTCCATCGGCTTGGCCGGCTGCGGATCGTAGATCACGAAGTGCTGGAGGCTGTTCCGCTCGGGGTCGTAGACGAGGCCCAGGTTGCCCGCAAATTCGGAAGCGGCGTCCATCAGCTTACGGTGCTCCTGATGGAGAACGTCCAGCTGCTGACGGTATTCGTCCAGTCTCTGCTTCGTCTCGCGGCTGAACTCCAGGCGCTGTTCGACGAGCTTCTGCCGGCGTAGCCTCACCGCGGCGGCCGGGTCGCCGCTCGCCCCGGCGGCATGCCCGTTGGCAGAGCCATTCATCGGTCTTTCGTTCTCTCGATTCATCCAGAAGAACTCCTTGGGATCGGGCTCGTGGTGGCCCCTCGAAGGGGGGCGCCGATCCCCGGAAACTCCTTCTCGCAAGAATCGTGCATCGCGCCGCACCAACGAAGAAACCCGGCGAAACCGCCGGGTTCCTTGGGACAGGTGGGCGCCGGGGCGGCTCAGGCGGCGGGGCGGAGGCGGTGCGGTTGGTCCTCAGCCAGACGGAAGCGCGAAGCCTGCTCCGCCAGCCGGTCCGCCATCCGGGCGAGGTCGCCCGCGGCCTGCACCACGCGCTCGAACTCCGCCGTCTGGGCCCGAAGGACCGAGGACACCGTGGCGATCGCGGCCGAGGTCTCCTGCACGGTCGCGCTCATCTCCTGCGACCCCGCGGCAGCCTCCTGGCTCACCGCCGCGACGTGCGCCAGCGCGTCCGACACCGTCGCCGCAGACGCCTGCATGCCCTGGGCCTCCCGCGCGCCGGCCTCGGCCGAGGCCTGCACCCTGCCGACGGCCTCCAGGATGGACTCGAGCGCCGCCCGAGCCTCGTCGGAGTGCGCCGCGCCCTCGCGCACCTCCTGCACGCTGGCCTCCATGGTGGCCACCGCGGCCTCCACGCCCGAGCGGACCGAGCCCACGAGCTCACCGATCTCCCGGGTGGCCTGCGACGACCGCTCCGCCAGTTTGCGCACCTCCTCGGCCACCACCGCGAAGCCACGGCCCGCCTCGCCGGCCCGCGCGGCCTCGATGGCTGCGTTCAGCGCCAGCAGGTTCGTCTGCTCCGCGATCTGCGCGATGGTGGTGAGGATCTCGCCGATCTGCTCCTGCCTCGCGCCGAGCTCCCGGACGGCCTCGGCCGAATCGCCCACGCGCCGCTCGATGGCGCGGATGCTCTCCAGCACCGAGCCCAGGGTGCCGGAACCCCGCTGGGCCGTCTGCCAAGCGTCGGCGGCGCCGGCGAGCTGATCGCGGCTCGCGCGCCCCACCTCGGCGATCGCCGAGAGCAGGCGCTCCATCGCCTCGGTGGCCTCCGTCGCGTTGCGGGCGAGGCTCTCGCTGGCCTGGGCGATCTGCCGCGTCGAACGGGCGGCCTCCTCGCTGGCCCGGCACACGTCGTCCAGCGAGCGCGTGGCCTCCTCGTTGCCCGCCTGGCTCGCCGCGACGCTGCCCTCCAGCTCTCGGCTCCGTTGCTCGAGGGCGACGGAGACCGACTGGAGGCCGCCGATCAGCGAGCGGAGGCTCTCGGCCATGCCTCTCAGCGCCAGGCCCAGCGTGTCCTTCGGACCGCGGGGCTCCAAGCTCCGCGTGAGGTCGCCCTCGGCCACCGACGTGGCGAGCTCCGCCATCTTGGCCTGGGCGTCCGTCAGCCGCCGCATCGTGTCGGCTAGGCGCCCGACCTCGTCCCCCGACCGGGCCGAGACCTGAACGCTCAGGTCGCCGGCAGCCATGGCCTGGGCCGCGGCGTCCACCTCGGCCAGCCCACGCAGGGCCTTGCGCGCCATCCCTCCGACTCCGACGGCGAGCAGGATCAGCCCCGCCACAGCGCCCAGGGCCATCTGGGTCCGCAGCCGCACCACGGGAGCCAAGATCAGCTCCTCCGGCACGCGCAGCGCAACCCGCCACTTGGCGAAGGGTGCGGTGTCCCAGTACAGGCGGTACGCCGTGCCGCCCAGCTCCATGCGCCGGGCGCCGCGTTCGCCCGCCAGGAAGCGCGCTTCGGGGAGCTTGTCCAACTTGGCGCCCTCCCGACCTTTGGCCGGCAGCAGCTCGGCGTTCGGATGCGCCACGATCTGTCCTCCCTCGGAGACGATGAAGGCCACCTGGGCCTTCGGCTCGACGGGCAGCCGCACGCTCTCGGCCATCTTCTGGATGCCCGAGATGGGCACGTCCACGCCGCCCACCCCGATGGGCTTCCCGGAGGCGTCGCGGATGGGCAGCGTCACGCTGACCATCGTGATGTTGCCCGACCCCTCGTCGAAGTAGGGTTCTGACACCACCAGGCGGTTCTCGCGGAACGGCACGGCGTACCACAGCTGGTCCGGGTCGTGGAAGTCGTACGCGTCCGCGTTCAGGCGGGGGTAGCTGCCGCGGTTCATGCCGGGGTTCTCGCGGAACGCCCGCCAGTCCGCCCGATCGAAGTTCGCGTAGGCTGCGAACAGCTCGTCGGGCGGCATCTTGTCCAGGAGGCCCTTGTAGAACGCCTCGCTCAGCGGGGACGCCTTGCCGCCGGCAGCCTCCTGGAACGAAACGATCGCCTGCGCCACCGCCGCGGCCCGCCGCATCGTCTGGTCGATCGACCTCACCGCCGCCGACACCTGCGCGGCCGCGTTCTCGTCGGCGGCCTTGGTCAGCAGAACCGCGGCTTGGGTGTAGGCGAACCACGCCAACCCGATCAGCGTCAGCCCCGACAGCGCAACCGCAGAAGCCGACAAGCGACGAGAGAGCGAACGGCGAAACGACGCCGACCAACGCCTCAAACCCATCATCGCTGTGAATCCCCAACTTCTCCCATCGGCGTTTCTGCGGGGGGCGCGCAGGGGAGCTTGCGCCGAATCCGACAAGCGCCGCGACCGGGGACTATAATGCGCCCATGACCCGCCGTCAGCGCGTGCTCGACGCCCTCGCCCGCCGCCCGACGGACCGCGTGCCCCTGGACCTGGGCGGGATGCGCTCCACCGGCATCTCCTGCTTCGCCTATCCCGGTTTGCGCCGGGCCCTCGGCCTGCCCGACAGGCCCCCGCTGGTCGAGGACACGTTCCAGATGCTGGCGATCCCTGAGCTGGACGTTCTGGACGCTCTGGACGTGGACGTCGTCACGATCCTGGACGGCGTCACGAACGCCTTCGAGCAACCGGAGCTCTGGCGCGACTACGACTTCGGAGGCCGCCTGAGTGCCAAGGTGCGCCACCCGGAGAACTTCCGGGTCGAGCCGGACGGAACGGTGGTGCAGGGGGACGCGCGCATGGTCCCCGGCTCGTATGTGTTCGACACGGAGCACGCGGGCCAACCCCTCAACCTGGACGACCTGCCCCCGATCGACGTGGACCGCTTCCGGGAGGAGGTCCGCCGCGGCTACGCGACGCCCGAGGAGGCCGACCGATTGGCCGAGTTCTGCCGCAGGGTGCGCGAATCCACCGACCGGGCGGTGTTCCTCAACGACTGGCGGATCTGCACGGGCATCTCGATCCACGGGTTCGACGGCCTGGCGATCTTCCCCATGCGCTGCCTGCTGGAGCCGGACACCGTCCGGCAGCTGCACGAGATCCTCACCGAGCGGGCGCTCCACAACATCGCCCTCATCGCTCCGCGCGTCCGCGGCTTGGTGGACGTCGCCATGATGTCCGCCGACGACTGGGGCACGCAGCAGAACCTCATCGCCGGGCCCGACACGTTCCGCAGCCTCTTCCTGCCCTACTACCGCGCGGCCAACGACGCCTGGCGCCAAGGCGCGCCCGAGTGCCGGACGTTCCTGCACTCCTGCGGCGCGGTGTACGCGCTGATCCCGCTGATCCGCGAAGCGGGGTTCGACGTGCTGAACCCGGTCCAGTGGACCGCGGGCGGGCACACCGCCGCCGAGTGGAAGGCCAGGGCCGACGAGTGCGGCCTGGCGCTGTGGGGCGGAGGCATGGACTCGCAGGCGACGCTGCCCCTCGGCACCGTGCAGGACGTGGAGGAGGTCGCCCGGCGCGCGGCGGAGACGCTCTCGGCCGGCGGCGGCTACGTGTTCTGCAACATCCACAACGTTCTGGCGGAGGTGGAACCGGAGAAGGTCGTGGCCATGTACCGCGTGGCCCGGTCCGTCCGCCCCGCCGAGCGCTGAGGGTCTTTCGTCCCAGCAGGATTTGGCGTTTGAACCTGCCTTATCCTATCCTGTAGCTATGCAGGGGACGATTGCTCCCCGGCTGGGTGTCACCATGATTCGCTGCAAGCGTGCATTCACTCTCATCGAGCTGCTTGTCGTGATCGCGATCATCGCGATCCTCGCCGCGATCCTGTTCCCGGTCTTCGCCCGCGCCAAGGAGTCCGCGCAGAAAACGTCGGACCTGTCGAACTTCAAGCAGATCACTCTCGGCGTGATGATGTACAACACGGACTACGACGACGTGTTCGTGATGCTGCGCAACGGCACGCCGCGCTGGGGCTGCCCCGGCGACCCGATCGTGAACTGCTTCCAGGTGAACAACGGGGCCGTCGCGACGCTGCCGTACGTGAAGAACCGCGCCATCTGGAAGTCGCCCAACGACAGCATCCCCCGCGACGACTGCCCCGACCGCGGCCCCAACACCCCCGGCGGAGAGCTGAGCTACTCGTTCACCTACTACCGCCAGGGCAACATCGTGTCGTTCGGCGTCTCGGGCTGGTCGAACATGCGCACGAACGGCACGTTCTCCGCGGGCAGCGGCCCCTCGCTCGCGGCCACGTCGATCGGCGCCCCGGCGCAGACGATCTTCATGTATCCCTACTACGCCAGCTTCAGCTACTTCAACGGGCTGCAGGCGTACAGCATTGACGGCCGGCGGCCGGTGTTCAACGATCCCGCGATCTACGGCATCGAGCTCTGGCCCAACTACAACCCCGGCTACTATTGGTGCGGGCCGGGCGAGAAGATCGCCATCGGCGGCTACGGCGGGCAGACGAACTATGCGTTCGTGGACGGCCACGCGAAGAGCATGAAGCGCGAGCAGGTGATGGACCGGCTGTGGCTGACCGATCCCGTCACCGCCGACGCCAACAAGGCCTACAACCTGATGCACTACGACGAGGCGTTCAAGAACCGCTGACATGCAGGACCGCAAGACGCTCGTGATCGTGCTGGCCGTGGTTGCCGTTCTGGCGGCCGCGTTCAGCTTCTACTCGGTCTGGTCCGGCAGCCAGGGCAAGCCCGGCGCGTACTACGGCAGCAAGGACCCGAACGCCCCGTCGCCCAAGAGCCAGATGGTGCAGTCGGACATGGGCTCCGCGAGACCCAAGGACGAGCAGGCCGCGGACAGCCCCGGCAACTGACGCGGCGCTCTCTGCAGGAAGGGGGTCGGGGCTTGCGGGCCCTCGGCCCCCCTCGTTTTGCGCCTTTGGAGGGGGCGGCCTCCGTCTGCTTTCCGCTGCGAGGCGATCAGGACCCCGGCGATCGCCGCGGCCGTGCCGTCTGGCACCGCATGGAGATGAGTTCGGGCGGGGAGAGCATTCCCGGCCACGGGCTCAGCCCGCGAGCTCGAGCATCCGGTCCAGCGCGAGCTTGGCGGGGGCCGCGACCTCCGGGGGCACCTTCACCTGGTTCACCACCCGCCCCTGCGCGAGGTTCTCCAGCGCCCAGCAGAGGAAGCTGGGATGGATGCGGTACATCGTCGAGCAGGGGCAGACCTCCGGGTCCAGGCAGAACACCGTCTGCTCCGGATGCTCGCGCGCCAGGCGGTTCACGAGGTTGATCTCCGTGCCGACGGCCCAGGCGTCGCCCGGCTTGCCCGAGCGGATGGTCTTCACGATGAACTCCGTGGAGCCGTAGAGGTCGGCGGCCTGCACCACCTCCCGGCGGCACTCGGGATGCACGATCACCCGCACCCCCGGATGCCGGCGGCGGGCGTCCTCGATCTGCTCGACCGAGAAGCGCATGTGCACGCTGCAGTGGCCCTTCCAGAGCAGGAACCGGCTCCGGCGGATGGCCTCGGGCGTCAGGCCGCCGAGCGGCTTGGAGGGATCCCACACCGCCATGTCGGCGTCGGGGTCGAAGCCGAGAGCGACCCCGGTGTTGCGGCCCAGGTGCTGGTCGGGGAAGAAGAGCAGCCTCTCGGCCCTCTCCAGCGCCCACTTCACCGCCGCGGGGGCGTTGGTCGAGGTGCAGACCGTACCGCCGCGCTCGCCGACGATCGCCTTCAGGCTGGCCGCCGAGTTGATGTACGTGACGGGCATCATCCTGCCCTCGAGCGGGCCCAGCACGCCCTCCAGCTCCCGCAGGCAGCGGCGCACCTGGAACGCGCTGGCCATGTCGGCCATCGAGCAGCCGGCCGCCAGATTCGGGAGGATCACCTTCTGGCTTTCGGGCGTCAGGATGTCGGCGCTCTCGGCCATGAAGTGCACGCCGCAGAACACGATGAACTCCGCCTCCGGGTGCCGCGAGGCGTCTTTGGCGAGCTTGTAGCTGTCTCCTCGGTAGTCGGCGTGCTCGATGATCTCGTCGCGCTGATAGTGGTGCCCCAAAACCACCAGCCGACCGCCGAGCGCGCGCTTGGCGGCTTGGATCCTCTCTCGGAGCTCGTCCGGCTCCAGCCCTTGATACTCCTTCGGAAGCGGTTCCTGAACGTTCATTTCCTGCTCACCCTGTCCGGGGCCTCCACGGCGGCCCTTCCTGCCGCGAGCTCCAGCGCCGCCTGCACGGCCCGATCCGCCGACAGCCCGCACCCCGCCCGCAGCACGTCCTGCGGGCCGTGCTCGACGAACGCGTCGGGCAGGGACAGCACGCGCACCGGGCACGACAGGCCGGCCTCCTGCACCGCCTCCCGCACACGCTCGGCGAACCCGCCCCAGCCGACGTTCTCCTCCAGCACCAACAGCCCGCGCGAGGACCGCGCGCAGGAAAGGATCGCGTCGCGGTCCATCGGCTTGACGAACCGGGCGTTGAGCACCCCGGCCTGCACGCCCCGCTCCCTCAGTCGGCCCGCGGCCGCCCAGGCCACGCCGACCAT
>Ga0209018_1002509_pt1 | contig 12835 bp, 12 predicted proteins | sample YNPBryBLVA2012_FD_185814 | JGI IMG/M metagenome (GOLD analysis project Ga0209018, IMG submission 185814) | Anoxygenic and chlorotrophic microbial mat microbial communities from Yellowstone National Park, USA - YNP Bryant BLVA 2012 (SPAdes)... ...
CGAATATGTACAAGTACGCTATTTATAACAAAATAGTTCGGCAAAATCAAGAGGGTGTATATTGGAACAAAACCGGTCTCGCTATTCGGGAACAGTTCGGGGCGCCGTTCCGCATTATTAGCTGGATTCATCCTTGGCTGGCTCGGCCGATTCGTCCTCGAAATCCGTCTCGGCGGCAACCGGCAGGCCTCTGGATCGGCGCAACTCCTCGATTTTGTCAAGAGGTCTCTGCAATTGATTTTTGCGGGTCGAGATCATTTTCCCGAAATCCTCCTGAAGCTGTTCGATCCGCTTGCCCACTTTTTCGTGGCTTTCGATAAATGCTTTCCATTGGCGGGAAAATTCGCCCAGCAAAGTCAAGATCTGCGAGGCGGTCTTTTCGAGATTGAAATTCTCGGTGGCGCGCCGGATAAGCACCAGGATGGCGAATAAGGTCATCGGCGAGCAGATTATGATTTTCTGCGAAACCGCCTTCTCGATCAATTCAAAATCATGCTGGTTGATAAAGGAAAAAATCTGTTCGTTGGGGACAAACAGCAGCACCATATCGAGAGCGTCCTCGTCGCTGGCGGGGTAATTGCGATCGGCGATCGCCTTTATATGAGAGCGCACGTCTTTCAGAAAACGGACTTTCAAACGCTCCCTTTCTTCTTCCGACGAGGCTTCCAGATAGTTTCGGTAGTTGTCGAAAGGGAATTTCACATCCATGAACAATTTTTGCTTTGGGGGTATTGGAAATGTGAAGTCCGGCCTGTCGCCGCGGACATTCGCTTTCTGCTTGAAATAGTTGATCCCCTCGATGAATCCGGCAAATTTCAAAACATCCTCGGCCATCCTTTCACCCCACTGACCGCGGGCTCCGGCCGAGGCCAGCGCCTCGCCCAGCCGCCCCGTGATGTCCGCCAACCTCAACATCTGGCCCTGCGTCGTTTTCATGAGTTCGGAAAGTTGGCCGTGCTGGAGGCGATAATCCTTATCTAAGGCGCCCATTTGATCGCGAAGCCGATTGACCTCTTCCTTGATATTCTGGCAAGTCTGAAAGATGACATCTTTTTTGGATTCAATATCTTTCATGCTTACCGCAGTTTGCTCCGAAAGCGTCGATTTGGCCAGTTCAAGAAAGTTTTTGATATTTTTATCGAGAGCCTCCAGAGAAACCGAATAGAAGGAATCTTTTAGGTTGGCGAAAATCCCTTGATAGTCGGAAAGTCTTTCGAGATTCGCTTGTCGGGCCGATTCAAGCGCCAGTTCGCTCAGCTGTTTTTGGCGGCTTTTCATGACAAAATAAACAACGGCCGCCCCGGCCAGAAGTCCGGCAATGAAAATCGCGATTTCTTGCATGGTATTCGATCGGGCTTTTCCGGAAAACCGGCTCGCCTAATCCCCGGAATCAGCTTGTTCAGCGAGAATCTTGATTCGATTCAACTGATATCTCGAAACAAAAAAATCGGCTATTTCAATCAAATATTTGGCGGAAAACCAGGGCACGAATCCAGAATAATCGGCCTTTATTTTCAGCAATAGCAGGGTCGAGTTTTTTTCGCCTTTTCTGAGATAGTAACCCGCACAGATCCTATTGAAGCTGCTGAACGGAAACCTCTGGCGGTAAAGTTCGATCGTTATTCCTTGGTTATCTTTGGCTTGCACCACGTCACCGGCCAAAAAGCGATCGCCGACCTCGATTTCGGGCAAATCCTGGATGATCATCTTGGCCGGATGATTTCGGATTAGATCGATCAAGTTCACCTTGAAGCTCAAAATCCCCTCCGTTGCAAGTTTCTGCACGAAAGGGTAAACGACTTTTGGAGGAGCGTCGATTTCGATCCCCCTGATCACCGTGGTTTTGGCTTGGGGCATCATTTTATCGATCGGAAATTCCCGCTCGACATTTTCTTTTTCAACGTTCCAGACGTTCCAACCGGGAATGACGAACGATTCGAACAGGAAAAGAAAAACCGCCATTAAAAGCAAAACGAATAATATGTAGACGCGCGGCTGAATCGACGGAAAAAAGATGCCGATGAACCACTTCCAGACGATTTTGAAAAACCAGCCGAGCAACATGATAAGTCCGAAGAGCGCCCAGAACGCAAACAGTGGAGGATTACCGGCGATCAGGAATGCGAATGCAACAACCGTCCAGATAGCAATCGATATGGCGTATTTAAGCAGAGTAATCACTGTCGCCCTCATCAAGGCGGGTCGTCGTCCTCATGGGATACGGCCAATTCCGTTATTCTTTTTGTCAAAAAAAATGATTATAAGGTCAATCCACGATTATGGCAAGACATAATTTGGTTATCCTTAAGCGGCGATATAAAGGGGGATACCGATCAGAGCTGTCCGCCGAAGCGATTTCACCGGCGATGAAGGGTTCACTTCAGTTTGTCCAGAATTTCGAATATTTCGTCGGTTTCAGGGAATCTGCCCAGCTTTTTCTTGGAAAAAATCAGAACGCCGTCGACAACGATTTCGAACACGCCGCCGCCGCCTTCGATCAGCTTGGGCTTAACGCCGTATTTCTTTTCGATCTGGGAGGCCAGCCCGGCCGCCTGCGGTAAGTAATTTCACATGACGCAGTATTCAATCGATATATTCATCGCCTCTCCTTGCATTATGGCCTAATATCACGGAATTACTTTTCTTCGACATCCTCCCCCGTCATCTCGATAGCTACGTATTCGGTCGGCGGCGGATCGGCGGGTGCGGCCATAGCTGCCTCGGTCGGTTTTTCCAGGACCCCGAAAAGCGGAAGATCGATCCGTTCCACAAGCTCATCCGCCAGATGCCGATAATCCTCGGCTCCGTATGATGACGAATATCTGGTGATGGCGAACCCATGCGCCGGCGTTTCAGCCAATTTTATGTTTTTTCTGATATATGTTTTGAATAGAAGCGGGCCGAGGTGTTCGGAAGACCGCATCTGATCCAAGATCGTTTTCGACAAATTCGTGCGGGAATCGAACATCGAAGGCAGAATACCGGCGATCCGCAGGCGGGGATGAAACTTGCTTTTGATCTCTCCGAGCGTCTCGAAAAACGGGATGGTGCTTTCGAGCGCAAGTATCTCGGTTTGCAAAGGAACGATTATTTCGGTGGATGCGCAAATGGCATTGATGGTCAAGAGTTCGTATGAGGGCGCCGAATCGATCAAGATCAAATCGAAACCCTCCAGAGTCGAAATCTTGTCTTGAAGAAGATACTCGCGGCGCTCGGCTTGGGCAAGCTGATCGACTTTCGCCCTCAAATCTCTGCCTGCGGGAATGATCCAGCAATTCAGTTTCTCCCAGCGTGCCACCGCCCTCTGGGGATGAATTTCGCCGAGCAGCACTTCCCCTATCGAAGGAAAATCGGAGACGCCGGCCCACGTCGACAGGCTTTTTTGAGGATCGAGGTCTATTAGAAGCGTTCGAAAGCCCTTAAGGGCAAGGGCCGCGCCGAGGTTGGCGCAGGTGGTTGTCTTGCCGACTCCACCCTTGAGATTGACAATGCCAAGTATCCTTGTCATGCTGTCTCTTTCGCCTTTCTCCTTGAAAAGTGCAAAGCAGCTTTCCGGAAGGTCGACATCCCCTCAGGCGACGATTCTTTCCTGGTTCTGCTCCTGGATATTTACGGTTAACACTCACTGCGATCGGAATGTCAAAGTAAAGGCGGAATCCCACCTTAGCAAAGCCGAACGCATAAAACAGACTTGTTGATTATCCGGGGGCAGGATAACACCGGCGATTTCAGCATAAAAAGCGGCGATAAATCGAATAGAACACAACAAGCTTCGTTTATCGGCCGATTTTCAAGATACCGCCGATCGATTTCCTGATTACTAAGGCCTCAAGGCCCGATTATTTTCCGGACGTTGAATCAACCGCATTTCAGGCGTAACCTGGTCGTCTGAATTCAGTCCCGTCAATTCTCCTTTCTTTTGGCTACCGCCACCCGGGCCGGCCTTAAAATGCGGCCATCGGCCCGGTAACCTTTTTGTATCTCTTCCAGGATTATGCCTTCCTCTGTCGTATTCGATTCGATCTGGGCCACGGCTTCGTGCAAAGCCGGATCAAAACGCTCACCCACAGCAGCTATTTTCTCGATCCCTTTTTTCTTCAAAAGCTCGTTCATTTTGGCCAGAATCAGATCCATGCCCTGTCTTATAACCTCGCTGCCGGCATCGGAATGACTGAGCGCCCGTTCGAAATCATCGACGATGTCGAGTAGTTCCCGGCTGTAATCATCCGTCGAGGTTTCCATGATACGGATATATTCCCTGGCCATCCGCTTTTTGTAATTTTCAAACTCAGCCGCCAATCGCAAATATTTGTCTTCGAGCTCTTTGTATCTTTCGGCGATTGACTGCTCGCTTTCGCCCGGCTTTTCCGTAACCTCAGCGCCGGAGACCGCCTTTGCCTCGGGATCTATGGCGGGTTTTCCGCCTTCTTCCTGTTCCGGTAAAATGTCTTCAGATTGCATAAAGCATCACGATCATTTTGGGCATCGTAATTAAGGAAATTTCGATTGCCTGTCAAGATTTATCCGTGAGAACATTCGAAAGCATCTTGGCGGTATAATCCATCAAACCCACCAGACGGGAGTAGTTCATTCGGGTGGGGCCGATAATGCCGATCACGCCTTTCATCCCGACAACGTTGTAAGACGAAGTCAGAACCGATATCTGTTCGCCGCTTGCGGCCAGACTGTCGCGCCCAATCATCACGGCGATACCCTCGGAAATTCCGGCGCTCTCGAGAAGCCCCCTGATGGCGCTTTTATTCTCCACCAGCGACACGACCTGAGCCACATCCCGCGGATCCTGAAACTCGGGCTGTTTGGAAAGATTCGAAGTTCCAGCGAAATGCAGGTGCTGGTTGTCCGGAATATCCCACAACTCGTCACCGCCCTCGATCAACAGCTTGATCAATTTGGGATCGCCCTGCTGCGTATCCTTGACTCTCTCGCCGATAGTCCGGCGGATTTCTCCCAGGGTCAGTCCGCATAATCTCTCATTTAATATTTGAGCGGTCTCATTCAGGGCGATATCCGATAAATCGGTCGATGTTTCCAAAATTATCGATTTGACGAACCCCGATTGCACGACCAAAATCACCAGCAGCTTTTTTTCGCCCACCGGTATCAGCTCCAGTCGGGTCAATACCGCAGCTTCGATTCGGGAGACCAGCGTTACGCTCAATTGGTTCGATAAGTTACTCAGGATTCTGCAAGTATGTTCAAGTAAAACATCGATCGCCCGATACTCGCCGCCTATTTGCTCGTCGATCAAGGACTTTTCATCAGAAGATATTTTTTCGGGGGTAAGCAGGTAATCGACATAATTGCGATAGGCGGTCGCCGTCGGAATTCTGCCAGCCGAGGCATGGGGATGTTTCAGATATCCCATTTCCTCAAGATCCTTCATTATGTTGCGTATGGAAGCCGGCGAAAGGCCAATATCATATTTTTTCGCCAGGGTGCGCGATCCGACCGGCTCGGCGGTATTGATATAATACTCGACCAGCGCTTTCAGAATCAATTTCTCGCGCTCAGACAAATCAGCGAAGCTCATCAGCCGACTCCTGGATATATTATAATAATATCGACGGCATTTTCGTCAAGCCCTTACTGCCGTTGATTGAATTCTTTGACGGGCGAATTTGTTTCCGGCTATTTTGAAAATCGTTTTCGCCATGGGTTATGCTAAATCTTGCGCGAGCGGAGGATGGAAATCACCAAAAATATGCCCAGCACGGCGGCGAACAGATATCCGATCAGGCCCAAAAGCGGGATATCGAACACCGTATACCCTTTCCGCATGGTGGCGATGATCGATGATCCGACTATCAGTGCAGCCACAAGAAGCGATAGCGACAGACGGTTCGATGAGCGGTCAAGCTCGCGGATGAACGAATCGAGATTCTGCACCCGCATCTGCATTTGAAGTTCGCCGCGGCGCAGCCGCTGCAATACTTGGCGCATCTCTTGAGGCGATTGGGTCAACAGCCAGCGCAATTCATCCGCCAGCGCCTGAAAGTCCCTGATGAATCTTCGCGGATTATATTTCCTGGCGGTGAGATTTTTCATATAGGGCGCCATTTCCGAGATCAGATCGAAATCGGGATTCAGCAGCCGAGCGAGTTCTTCATAAGTGACCAGCGATTTTCCGAGCAGCATGAATTCGGTCTGGAAACTAATCCGGTGCTGCTGGACGAAAGCATACAGTTCCTCCATCAGGCTGCGGACGTTAATATCGCCCAGCGAAACGCGATAATATCTGATAATCAGCTCGCTTATGTCCTGTTCAAGCCTTTTCAAATCGGTCTCATCCTCGATGACGCCGATGTTGCGCAGGACGCGCACGATGGCGGCGGAATCGCGGGAGACGATGGCGGCAACCAGATCGCCCAGCTCGTCCATCTGCGATTCCGAAAGGATTCCCATCATGCCATAATCGACCGGCGCGATTACACCGTCATCGAGAACGAATAAGTTCCCCGGATGGGGATCGGCATGGAAAAAGCCGTCTTCGAAAATCATTTTCAGGACCAATCGGGCGCCGTTTCGGCACACCTGCGCCGTATCTATGGCCGATCGTCTCAACTCGCCGATGCGCGATATTTTGATACCCTGAATCAACTCCATCGTCAAAATTTTGGAGGTGCAATACCGTCGATAAAGCCTGGGTATCTTAATCCCTTTTTCGTTCCGGAAATTTCTGGCGAAAATTTCCATGTTTCTGGCTTCGTTGAGAAAATTGAGCTCCTTCATCGTCGTCCGGGCGAATTCCTCCACCAGCCCGGTTGGATTGAATCGGCGGCTCTCCGGAACGTTGCTTTCCAGCAGCTCGGCAATCTCCCGAAAAATTCTGATATCGGCCTCGATAATCCGCTTGATTCCCTCCCTTTGGATTTTGATCACCACCACCGTGCCATCGAGCAGGACCGCCCTATGCACCTGCGCCAGCGAGGCCGAGGCTATAGGCACCTGTTCGACTGATGCGAAAATTTCCGATATCTCGCCTTTTAGTTCCCGCCGCAGCACACTCTCGGTCAGCGGCCAGGGCATCGGTTCGACCTCGTCCTGCAGGCGCGACAATTCAATGATGTATTCATAGGGTAACAAAAAAGGCCTGGTCGAAAGGACCTGGCCTAATTTGATGAATGAGGGACCAAGTTCTTCGAGAGCCAAGCGCACCCTTATGGGAGTGCTCAAATGTTTCGACCGCGACGGAACCCTTTTTAGAGCATGCTTAACGGGGGTGATCATGTTCAAGCGGCCGACGAGCTCGCCGAATCCATGCCGGATGAGGATCGCGGCTATCTGGTTGTAGCGCACGAAATTTTTGAATTTTATATCGGGGCGGGGAAGCGACATTTGTCATCCTCTATCGACCCGAATAACGGGCAGGTCGGTTTTCCCGGAATATCATGGATAGGGCGCTTGATAATCACCGAATTTTCAGTCGCCCGATATCTTGGACTTCAGTTCGGCAATATCCTTTTCCATCGAGTCGATCCGCTCGGCCAGTCTGTCGATTTTGGCCAGGAGATTGAGCTTTTTCATTGCGCTTTCCACTTGTTTTTCGATCGCCTCTTTGGCCTTTCCCGTGGAAGACTCCATTTTTTCGGCCAATCGTTTGAGGGCCTCGGCTTTCTCGCTGGATGTCATTTCACCCTTCTTGACCAGTTCGTCCATCATCTCTTCCAGCCGTTCCTTTGATAGATGCAGGGCTCCGATCGCGGCCAACATTAATCTCTTTGCCGTATCCATGAACGCTCCTTTGTTGAATCACTTTAATATATTTATCGTCAGCGAAAGCTTCTACTTTGCCCGGATCGATGAATCCGCCGCTATAACATAATCTTATATCGTTGTCTCCGCAAAAGGTTACATTATTTTGGGATAATAACTACAAGATAACCAGAAAATGCATTACCAGCTGCCGCCGGCCCCGCCACCGCCGGTCGAACCGCCGCCGAATCCGCCGAAGCCGCCGAAGCCGCCGCTTGAACCGCTTCCCCATCCACCGGAACGGGAACCACCGATGAAAATCGGCGGAATCAAAAATATGCCGCGCCTCCTCCTCTGGAAACGCGATATCATGCTGGAAATAATAATCAGAATGATAAAGACGGCCAACACCCAACCGGAAAATTCCGTGGGACGCCGTCTTGTCTTTGGATAATCGATTTTCTCACCCCCCACGATCCGGCCGATCTTATAGACCACCGCCTTTATTCCCCCGGCATAGTCACCTTGTCTGAATCTCGGCACCATTTCGCGGCGATAAATTTCGCCCACCAAACCATCGGGCAAGACTCCCTCAAGACCGTATCCCACGGTAATCCAGGCTTTGCGGTCATTAATTGCAACCAGGATAAGGACTCCGTTGTCGGCTCCCCTTTTGCCGATTTTCCATCTGTCGAAATATTCCACCGAGAGGGCATCGATCGATTGACCGCCAAGGTCGGTAAGTATGGCCACCGCCACTTCGACTCCGGTGGCCGATTCAATCGCCCGGATATCGGAGGTGATTTCGGCTTCGGCGCGTTCGTCGAGCACGCCCGCGTAGTCGCTTACGTATCCAAGCGGGGCGGGAACTTGCTGGGAAACGGCCGATACCAGAAATATCAAGCAGAATGCGGTAATACGCAGCATAATTGATTATAGCGGGTAATCGATTGTTTGGTCAAGGAATAAAGACCCGGAGATAGCCGAAGTCCATCGATCGAGGCGAGCCCGAAGATCATTTGGTCACGGACATCATGACGACTTTGACCATGTTAAGCAGCCTTTCGCAGGAAAACGGTTTTTTGATAAAAAGATCACCGCCCGCCTTGAAAGACATCCCCGCATCGTCTTTGGCATCCTTGCCGGTGAGGAACAACACCGGAGTATTGGCTGTTTGCGGGTCATGCTTGAGCTTAGCGCATACTTCATAGCCATCCATGAACGGCATCATTATGTCGAGCAGAATAAGATCGGGTTTGAATCCTTTGGCTGACTCGAGTCCGGCCACGGAAGAGTTCTCGATTTTGACCGTATAGCCGGCATTGACCAGGAAAGCCTGGATAATTTCGGTAATCTCGGGTTCGTCGTCGATGACCAAAATTTTGCCTTTTGAGGCCATAATCATTCCCCCGAAAGGTTATACAGATCCGGCCGGCGATCAAGCAGCAAATCGTTATATTTGTTTATCCGCTTATCGCGGGCATCCACATAATTGATATCGGCAACGAAAACTTCTTCTTTATCGGTTGCCGCGCGCTGCAACAAGTTGCCCCAAGGATCGGTTATCTGACTGCCGCCGGTGAATCGGCACTCTTGGCCATTCCTCGCTTCCCGGCCGATTCTGTTGCAGGTCAAGGTGAATATATGATTTTCGATCGAGCGGGTCACCATGGCCGCCTGGCAATAAGGCAACACCAGATTGGCCGGATGACAGATCAGATCCGCGCCTTTGACGGCCAAACCACGGGCGATTTCCGGAAATATCCAATCGAAACAAATCATCATGCCCAACCGCAGGCCTTTATATTCTACAATCTCCGGCAGGCTTTGGCCGGGGGAAAATATCAGTTTTTCCGTTGCGAAAAGATGGATTTTGCGGTAAACCGACCTCAGGCCGCTTTCGTCGATGAAAGCACTCGAATTAAAATACTTATCCTCGCTTCGTTCGGCGAAACCGAACACGACGGCGCAATTCCTGCCGGCGGCAAAATCGGCCAGCAGGCGGATAGTCAGCCCGTCGGCCAAAGATTCAGTAAGCGCTTCCGCCTCATTTTTCGTCAGGATCAAATAGCCGGTGGCGAACAGTTCCGGCAAAACGTAAAGGTCGGCCGGATTTGTTTCCATAAGATAAATCGCTTTTTCGATATTGGCCATCTTGCAGCCGAATATCGGATCGATCTGGACATAGGCGATTCTCATTGCGGCAATTAATACGGCGGCGGGCGGCAATCGGCAAGTAGAAAAATCAAGGCTGTTTTCCGATCACGAGCGACTGCGCACCGAGAGACTTAGCCAGTGGAGGTAGTTCTTGCCTTTCGTATCCAAGGCGATTATTCTCACAAACGATGGCTGATGATAAAATAAACCTGACCGAGCTGTCGGCCGAAGAGATGACGGAATATTGCCGGAAACTTGGCCGAAAAGCTTTCACCGGCAAACAGCTTTTCCGCTGGATTTTCAAGCACGGAATCGACGATTTCGCGGCAATGAGCAATCTGGCGAAAGATTTTCGAACCCTCCTTTCAGCGTCCGCCGAAATAGGCAGATTGGAGCGCATAAGGGAATTGAAGTCTGCCGACGGCACTGCCAAGACCCTTTGGAAAACAGCCGACGGCCAGTTCATCGAATCGGTGTTGATTCCCGACGAACGGAGACTGACGCTTTGCCTGTCGGCTCAGGCCGGATGCCCTATCGGCTGCCGGTTCTGTGCCACAGGTCTGGCCGGATTCAAGAGGAATCTAACCGCCGGCGAAATCTACAATCAATTCATTCAAACAAAGAGATTATTGCCCGCCGGCGTCAATATCACAAATATCGTTTTCATGGGTATGGGCGAGCCGCTGTTGAACTACGCGGCGGTGATGAAAGCGGTCACCTTCTTGACCAGCCAAGATGGCGGTGGTTTGGCCAATCGCCGAATAACGATTTCGACGATAGGTCTGATCAACGGCATAACGAAACTTATAAAAGGTAACGCCAGGCTCGGCTTGGCGATATCGCTTCACAGCGCTATCGAGGAAAAACGGCGTCGGCTCATTCCGAGGGGGGGATATCATTCTCTGTCGGAATTGAAAAGGACCGCACTAGACTATGTCAAACTATCGAAGAGAAGAATAACTTTCGAATATATGCTGATCGACGGTTTTAACGATTCGAAAGAGGATGCCGAAGCCCTGCTCGAATTCGTCAGGGATATCCCCTGCAAAATTAATCTGATCGCCTGTAATCCGGTAATGGGGTCGCCGTTCAAACCACCATCAGAAGACAGAGTTCTTGCGTTCGAAAGATATGTCGGCGGGCATATTGGTGTGGTGACCCGGCGTAAATCGATGGGCGGGGATATTGGCGCAGCTTGCGGGCAGTTAGCCGGAAATCCGAAAACAACGGAAGGTAGAACGGCCCGAATTGCATAGCTTTTCCGCACAATATTTTAACATTTTTTAAGAGAAAATCTTCTTGCCAACGAAGGTTTTTAGGAATATAATTTACAATAACTGGGCATTGTGATCTGCTCAAAGCGGATCATTTCCGGCAGCAGAACAGTGCTTTGATTTAGACCTCGCCTTGAAACCGGGAAAGTTGCTAATATTATTCGAAAAAACGCAGTAATCTGAGGGAAGGGATCATGAAGACAAAAATCGCAGTAATGGTGCTGTTGTTTGGCACCGGCGTTTTCGGGCAAAATGTTCAGTTCAGGTCGTCTGCCTTATGGACTGGAGCCCAGGACGTGGAAGTTGCAGGCAATTATGCCTATGTGACTATCAACAACGGTTTCGTTGTCCTTAATATTTCAAATCCCAACAGTCCCCAAATGATAGCCGGTAAATCGTTTCTTTCGCCCTGCGGAAAACTCGATCTTTACGGCAATTACGCCATAGTCGCCAATCATGAACAAGGGATAAAGGTCATCGATATTTCCAATCCGGCCTCCCCCGACGTCGTGGGATTCCGACAGACTCTAGGGACCGCCGTCGATGTCGAGATACTCGGTACAACGCTATATGTGGCCGACCTGGACGCCGGTCTGACCATCCTCGACCTCACCGTCCCCTCTTCTCCGGTATGGGTCAATACCTATAATACTCCGGGCGAAGCCTGGGGCGTCGATGTCGTCGGCAATTATGCCTATGTTGCCGACGGCGACTCTATTTTGATAATCAATATTTCCAATCCGCTGGCGCCCAGCCGCACCGGCGCCCTCAACACCAACGGGTGGGCTATCGGGATCGACGTTCAGGGAACGATCGCTTATGTTTCGGATGCATCCGATGGAATGTTGCTCGTCAACATAAACAACCCGGCAAATCCCAGCGTAATCTCGAATTATCCGGCCGGCTATACGACCGGCATTGCTCTGGCGGGAAATTACGCCTACCTATCCGATTTGGCTCTCGGTCTCGAAATAGTGAATATCGCTAACCCGGGAGCTCCAATAAGGATGGGCGGGCGCCCAACCAACGGCCAGGCGAATTCGGTTTTTGTAGTCGCCAGCACGGCCTATATCGCCGATGGTCCGACCGGCGTCGATCTGATAAACGTCAACGACCCCTCGAACCCCGGTTTGATCAGCGAATATGTTACCGGCTATAGCTATAAAATGGTGGTCGACGGTTCTTATGGATATTCGGCCTCCTGGTCAGCCGGTTTGCAAATCATCAATGTGGCCAATTCCACTAATCCCCTGTTCGTATCGAGAACGGCTACCCCCGGCGACGCCCAAGACATTGAAAAAAGCGGCAACCATGTATTCATGGCCAACCGGCAAAGCGGGCTGATTACGATCAACGTCAGCAATGTCAACTCTCCGTTGATTTCCGGTAGCTATGATACTCCGGGATTCGCCCAGGCTCTGGCGATTTATGGTAGTTACTGCTATATAGCCGATTACACATCGGTGCAGATCATCAATATCGCCAATCCGACCAATCCCAGTTACGTTGGCCAGTTGACTCCATCAGGCGAAATGCTCGATGTTTTTATCAGCGGTAACCGTTTGTATCTGGCCGGCAACAGCGGCGGTCTTTTCATTTATTCGGTTGTCGATCCAGCCAACCCGTCTTTGCTGGGCGGTTATGTTTCCACCGGCAATGTCACCAAAGTTTGCGCCGATGGCAATTATGCC
>Ga0209018_1002513_pt1 | contig 12807 bp, 11 predicted proteins | sample YNPBryBLVA2012_FD_185814 | JGI IMG/M metagenome (GOLD analysis project Ga0209018, IMG submission 185814) | Anoxygenic and chlorotrophic microbial mat microbial communities from Yellowstone National Park, USA - YNP Bryant BLVA 2012 (SPAdes)... ...
AGTCACTCATTCGCTGGATCACGGGCTTCATCTACTTTCATCCAATTGTGAAATGCCGACCTAAATTACCAACCAAATTAAAGCGTTAATGCCGAATATAGAAACACCATTCCAAAGAATTTGTGCCATTCAGACCAAGTAAAGCAAAAAAAAAAATTTGCGCAATTGTAACATACCATCTAGCCTGCGCAAATTCTATTTCTGCAAAGCCTTCGAGGCAAAATACTGACCGGCGGCCTGAATGTTGGCGAACGAACCCGCATCCCACCAGATGCCGCGCACCGGCTTGGCCACGAGCTTGTGGGCCGCAAGGTAATGGTTGTTGACGTCGGTTATCTCGAGCTCGCCGCGGCCCGAAGGCTTGAGCGTGCGGATGAAACCGAAGACGTCCGGGTCGTAGACGTACAGCCCGACCTGGGCGTAATTGGATTTTGGCTCGGCCGGCTTCTCCTCGATGGAGATAACGTTCCCCCACTGGTCGAGCTCCATAACGCCGTAAGCGCGCGGATCGTTGACCGGCTTGTAGAACGCCATGGCGCCCTCGCGGAAATTCGAGATATGTGGAAAAAAATTCTCCTCGAAGATATTGTCGCCCAAGATGACCGTGCAGTTGTCGTTACCCACGTAATCCTCGGCGAGTCCGAGCGCCTGCGCGATGCCGCCAGCCTGATCCTGGATACGATAGGTCAGGTGGCAGCCGAGCGTGTGGCCGGAACCTAAAAGCTTCATGAACTGGTGGGCGTAGTCCGGACCGGTGACGAGCAGGATGTCCTTGATGCCCGCGTCGAGCAGTGTCTGGAGCGGGTACATCACCATGGGTTTGTTGTAGATGGGCAAGAGGTGCTTATTGGTCGTGTCCGTGAGCGGCGCCAAGCGTGTACCCTTGCCGCCGGCCAGGATGACGCCCTTCATGCGACGCGGGCGAGTCGTGAGTCGTGAGTCGTGAGTCGTGAGTCGTAAGTCGTGAGTCTTGAGTCGTAAGTCGTGAGTCGTAAGTTCCGGAAGAGCTTCGGCATCCTGGCTGATGACTGACGACTTGCGACTTAGCATTATCTTCTGCGCATACCTTTCCATCGTATCGCGTAACGCCACGTCGATGGGCCTCATCTGAATGCCAAGCTCAGCCAGGCGCTTTGATTGCAGGATACAGTTGGAGCGCGCTTTGACGGCCAAGCCGCGGGTCACAAGCTCTTCTGGCTTGATCCATTCGCAGGTGTAGTTGGGGTCGACCAGCTCCTTGTAAAGCGCCAGCAGATCGCGGTGGCGCATGGTCCCCGGGTTTACGACATGAAAGATACCGACGCCTTTCTTCTCGATGAGCTGATGCAGGACTTGGATCAGGTCGTCGACCACGGTCACGCTGTTCTCGACGTCCACGATCTGCTTGTAGTTCGCGAGCTTATTGATGAGGTTGCGCGGCCCGGGTTGGCTGTCGATGGGCATGCGCAACCGCGCGATGCCGACATTCGGTAGCTTTGACAACACCAGGTCGGCCGCGTATTTCGTCCGGGAATAGAAGGCCGACGGATTGGCGAAGTCGGTCTCGCGCCAGCCGGCCGGGTCTGGCGACGGACCGTAGAAGATGCAGCCTGAGCCGAGATGGAGCAGATAAACATTCTTCTCCTGGCACGCTTCGGCCAGGACCATCGGTCCGATGGCATTGGAACGGAATGTTTCGACTTGATGCGATTCACACCAGTCCACGTTCGGGACGCCGGTTGCGCCAGCGCAATTCACGACCGCGTCCGGTTTATGCTCGTCGAGAGCTTTCAAGACAGCCATTTTGTCATCAATTCGCATCTTAGACATGACCGCCTCAGGCCAAGCCTGCAAAAGTCGGTTTCCCAGGTACCCATTACCGAAAATAAGGATTTTCATATGCGCATCACCGTGTCATTGCGAGGAGCCCCGATATATAGCGGGGCGACAAAGCAATTTCCGGAGATTGCTTCGCAATGCTCGCAATGACACATAAGGCTAGACTAATTTAAGCCAAGATTCTTGGCTTATGTCTTACCATTTTCCAGCCCGGATGTTTACCCTTGCGTCAAGGGATAGCTTTTCAAAGATTTCAGACGATAAAACATGGCTGAACTCAGACATATTTATGTTATTTTTAGGGGCGTGATTCATCACGCCCGGGACGCATAACCCTGCGTCCCTACAAATTATTTCAATAGCGGTTCCCACCAAGCGCGGTTCTCTACGTACCATTGGACGAATGTCTCCAATCCTTCCTCAAATTTCACTTGCGGCTCCCAGCCGAGTTCGGCTTTAGCTTTGGATGAATCGATGGCGTAGCGGCGGTCGTGGCCTTTGCGGTCTTCGACGTATCGGAGGAGAGTATGCGGTTTGTGTAGGATATCAAGGATGCGTTTGGCGATTTCAATATTGGGCCGCTCGGAGTTGCCGCCTAGGCAGTACGTCTCCCCGACTTTCCCCTTTTCGAGAATAGCTTGGATACCGCGGCAGTGGTCGTCAACATGGATCCAGTCGCGGACATACAGGCCGTCGCCATAAATCGGAAGCGGAATATCGCGCAACGCGTTCACGGTCATGAGCGGAAACAGCTTCTCCGGGTACATATACGGCCCGTAGTTATTGGAGCAGTTGGAAATTGTGACCGGGACTTGGTGCGTGTAAAAATACGAGCGGACCAGATGGTCGGCCGCGGCTTTAGACGCTGAGTATGGGCTCTTTGGATTATATGGCGTGGTTTCGCTGAACTTCTTCGGATCGTCGAGTTTCAGGCTCCCGAACACCTCGTCGGTCGAGATGTAATGAAAGCGTTTTATCTGCCCGACGCGTTTCCGTGCTTCTTCGAGCAGGCAGTGCGTGCCCATGACATTTGTCCGGAGGAAGACCTGGCTGTCGACGATGGAGCGGTCCACGTGCGATTCAGCCGCGAAATGGACGACCGTGTCCACACCTTCCATGGCGCGGGAGACGACGTCGGCGTCGCAGATGTCGCCCTGGATGAAGGTATAGCGCGGATCTTGCTCGATATCGCGCAAATTCTCGAGGTTGCCGGCGTAAGTCAGCGCATCGAGATTCACAATCGAATCCGCCGGATGGCCGGCCAGCCAGAAACGGATGAAATTCGACCCTATAAATCCGGCGCCGCCGGTGACGAGGAGTTTCATACACAGAACTTTAGGGGTTAGAGCCTTTGCGGTCAACCTTCATGAATTTAGTCGTCAGGAACCAAAGGCCCCGAGCGGAGAGGCTTCTTGAAGAAAAGATTTCTCCACTTTAGTCGAGATGATGGCTAAGGCTCTTTTGACTTCCTGGCCTTGACCCTTTAAAGTCGACTTGGACTTTCAACGTGGAGGCTCCATGGAACAACAAGAGACGCCGTATCTCGACAGCGTTCCGCCCATGACGGCTCCGGCTTTGCCCCGGACCTTGCCGCCCAAGCCGCGCAGCAGCCGGCGGCACCTCCTGATAATCAGCACAACATTCCTGCAGGGCACCGGGCTCTTTTCCGGGCTCCTGACCTATTGGCTCCTACTCGACCCGATCCTCGAGAATTACCGCCTATTCGGCGCGCTCCTGGTGGGTTGTACCTTTCTATTCAACGCGTCTTCGCTGATCACGCATGTCCTTTTATACCAGGAGATCAGATCACGAACACGAAGATGAGACTGAAAGACCACCAGCGAGGCTGGTGGTTTTTACTTATCTCGGGATAACGACTTTACGTTCCTTAATTTCCTCGTGGTAGACCTCGATGCGATCTCCAACCTGGATTTTGACCTTGCCTTTGAAGCCGATACCGCATTCCTGGCCACTAGCCGCTTCCTTCATCGCCTGCTTGCCGATCTGGACTGTGTCCACGACGCCTTCGCCGATGGGCTCTTCGCCGCGCCAAACGCGGGCTTTTTCGCCGGCCACAATCTTACCTTCATTGACCTTACCGCCGACTACCATGCGCCCGGTCTCGGTGCGGAAGATGGCCATAGTCTCGAATTGCCCCAGCGGCGTGCGGACGATCTCCGGCGGAACCAGCTTGTTCAGCCGAGCTACCATGTCATCGAACAGTTCGTAGATGATCTTGAATTCCTTGATATCAACACCCTTGTCGCGAGCCAAAAGTGCGGCCTGCGAAGTCGGGACGACGTTGAAGGCGTAAACCACGGCCGGCTGGGAGTTCTCGGCGCGCATCACGTCGCTTTCGTTGACGTTGCCCAGGCCCTTCTGGATGACCTCGATCTGCACATCCTCGTGTTGAACCTTCTCGAACATGCCGAGGAGCGCCTCGAGCGAACCGAGCACGTCGCACTTGAGGATGACGGAGAGCGTGAGCTTCTTCTTGCTTTTCTCGCCTTCGGCCGGAGCGGATTTAGTGGCGGTCAGCTGCTGAGCGACCTGGTATGAGCTCTTCATTTTCTTGACCTCGAGCAGTTTGGGGTCCGATGGGACTTCCAGGATGTCGCCGACCGCGGGCAGGACCTTGAAGCCCAGGATCTTGACCGGCGTGCCGGGCCCGGCCTCGTCCAGTTGCTTGCCGGTCCAGTCGCGCATGGCGCGGACGCGGCCGTAGGCGGCACCGGCGATGCCAAGATGGTCGTTGCGCTTGAGCGTACCGGCCTGAATGAGCACGGTCGCGACCGGACCCTCACCCTTATCCAAGTGCGACTCGATGATGGTGCCCACGGCCAGACGGTCAGGGTTCGCGCGGATCTTATCGGCGTTCATATCGGCCACAAGCAGGATGATGTCCAGAATTTCGTCGATGCCTATGCCCTGCTTGGCCGAGATCTTGGCCAAGGGCACGGTACCGCCCCAGGCCTCGGTCGTGACCCCGGCTTCGGCCAGTTGGGCTAGAACGCGATCCGGGTCGGCTTCGGGCTTGTCAATCTTGTTCAGGGCGACCACGAACGGTAGGTGCGCAGCGTAGATGATGTTGATAGCTTCCTTGGTCTGCGGCTGGACGCCGTCGTCGGCGGCCACGACCAGGATGGCGATGTCCGCGACCTTGGCGCCGCGCGAACGCATGACTGTAAAGGCCTCGTGGCCCGGCGTGTCGATGAAGGTGAGCTTCCGATCCTTCTTCACGACCTGGTAGGCACCGATATGCTGGGTGATTCCGCCCGCTTCCTTGTCCATGACGTTAGTTTTGCGGATGGCATCGAGGAGCTTGGTCTTGCCATGGTCAACGTGACCCATGACGACCACGACCGGCGGCCTGGGCTTAAGATTCTCTTCTTTCTCGGATTCGAACAGTTCCTTGACCCGATCCATGGCCTGGACCGTCTCGACCGTATCTTCCCTCTTGCCATCTTCCGGTTTGGCTTTGAAACCCAATTCCTCAGAAATGATAGCCGCTGTTTCAAAATCCAGGCGCTCATTCTGCGATGCCAGGATTCCATCTTTCATGAGCTGCTGAATGACCTTAGTGACGGGCAGATTGAGCTTGCCGGCCAGATCGCGGACTACAATGACGTGCGGTAAAACGACTTCTTTAAGCTCGCGAGGGGTCTCACCAGGACGGATGACAGACGAGGACATGAGGGTTCCGCGCAGGCGCTCGCGCCGCTCGTTCTCGAACCATTTCTTGACGATGCGTTCCCCGACCGCGTCGTCGATCTTGATGGCGCGCGAGCCGATATCGAAACCGAGCGCCGGGAGTTTATCCAGGAGCTCATGCGGGGTCGTCTTCAGGCGACGGGCCAAATCGGATACGTTCATGTCGCGCAGAGTAAGGAATTTTGGCTAAAAAGTCAATCAATCCAGGACTAAGTTCTGGGGGCTTGGGGCCCAGGGCACATAACCCAATCCCCGAAACCCAGAGCCTAGCATCTAATTCCTCGACTTTTTTGCTGAAAAAGGGTTAATTGACAGGTTCTTTCGGGATGGTTTGGACATTGAAGAAGACCAAAAAAAAGAAGATTCTCGATTCCGGCTGGCGGGACGTTAACGCGCCCGCCATGTACACATATTCCATTTGGACATGGTTCGACAGATGGAAATGGGCTGAGACCTTAGCACCGGCCTTCCCGACTTTTCCGGTCATCCTCAGCATGACCGAGACGAAATTCAGCGGTAGCAGGTCTTAATCAGTTGAATGTCAGAACACCCAACGTACCACTGAACAATCCCCGGTTCCCGAATGCGCCGGGGGCGCAAGTTTTACAAATTATCAAAAACCGATAAACTTATTTAATGGACGGAAAGATTTTATTGATCGACAAACCGGCCGGCATGACGTCGCACGACGTAGTGGATCAGGTGCGACGCATCTTCAAAACCCGTAAAGTTGGTCATGCTGGCACACTCGACCCGTTCGCGACCGGATTACTCCTGGTCGGCGTCGGCCCGGCCACGAAAGAACTATCGAAATACGTCGGCCTGGACAAGACCTACGTCGCAACGGCACGCTTGGGCGCAACTAGTACGACCGATGATCCAGAAGGTGCGATTACAGAAACCGTCGAAATGCAAGCCACGCGGCTGGGAAGTACGTCATATACCCCTACGCCGGACGAAATCGAATCAGCATTCGATAAATTCCGCGGCGGATATGAGCAGACGGTGCCTGTATACAGTGCCAAAAAAATCAACGGAAAAAAATTCTATGAGCTTGCGCGGTGCGGTAAGCTAGAAGGTGTCGAACTGCCGAAAAAATTCGTAACAATCTCCGAACTCCGAGCCACAAACTACGCCTGGCCTTATCTCTCCTTCGAAGTCTCCTGTTCCTCCGGAACGTATATCCGCGCCCTGGCCCGCGACATGGGCGAAGCGTTGGGCTGCGGCGCATACCTGACGAAACTGCGCCGGACCAGGATCGGGGAATTCAATATCGAGGACGCGACACGCCTCGAGGATCTGACCGCCTGGGGCGAATAATCATTCGCCCTTGCATGTTTACATGTTCAATCCCTTGATTTTTACCTTGCCGTGCACCAAAACTCTTTTTAGACTCGTAGTTTAATTATCATAAATAAAATGATGTCGTTAAAATATGAAGAAACAAATCCTGATTGCCTTCGCCTTACTCCCCGCTTTAGGCGCCGGCTGTGCCTCGTCCTCGATGACCGCTGTGCAGTCACAACCGACGGCGGCCACAATCCCAGCCGCCGAGACGGAGAACACAGCGGCTAACCGGGCTTACACCCTCGATGACGTGACCAAGCACGCCAGCGCCTCGGATTGTTGGATGGCCATCGACGGCAAAGTCTATGACGTAACCAAAGCCGTGGACAACCATCCGGGCGGTCCGGCCATCCTGAAAGGTTGCGGCACAGATGCGACCCAAATGTTCAACGGCGTCGAGAAGCATGGCGGAAAAGCCCGCGACATGCTCCAGAACTACCAGATCGGGCTGCTCAAATAACCGACCAACCGGCTTTTCGGCTGAGGAGGCACGAACCTGCGTCCTTCGCTCATCTCTGTAATAAGGAAATAGCCGCAATCCTTGACCTCCCCTATCAAGGTGCTAAGCTCTCAATCACCTTAATATGGACGCCGTCACGCACCAATTCGGCCGCGCTTACGAAGCTCTCCGCCAGGCGGAGCGCGTGCTTTTGGTCGCCCACAAAAAACCGGACGGCGACACGCTGGGCGCAAGTTCGGCGACCCTCAATTGGCTCATCCGCGAAGGCAAGACGCCGACCGCTTTTTGCGCCGACCTGCCCGCCCCTGCGTTCCGCTTCCTCGACAATATTCATCTTTATACCAACGATCCCAAGGCCTTCAATGCGGCTTACGACCTGGTCATCGTCTTCGATTCCGGGGATCTGCGCTACGCCGGCGTACACGATCACATGACCCGGCTTGAACCGGGCTATACCCTACTCAACATCGACCACCATGTGACCAACGAACGCTACGGCCACCTGAACATCGTTTTGCCGGACGCGAGTTCGACCGCCGAGATCGTCTACCGTTTCTTCGCCGTAAACGGCATCCCATTCGATAGCCGCATCGCGACCTCACTTTTGACCGGGATCTACACCGACACTTCAAATTTTTCTAACGCCGGCACCACACCGCTCGCTATCGAGGCCGCAGCCGCGCTCATGGCCGCGGGTGCCCGACACCTCGACATCCTGCGACATCTGCTACACGATAAGTCAGTCGACGTACTCCGCACCTGGGGCATCCTGCTCTCGCGACTAAACCACAATCAGGAATTCGACGTGGCTTCGACTTACCTTTTGCGGAGCGACGTGGGCGGCGGCCCGACCGATATCGCCGACGGTCTGGCCAATTTCCTAAACGGCGTGGTAGGCGGTACGGATACGCTCTTGGTCCTGCGCGAGCTGCCGAACGACCAAGTCCGCGGCTCGTTCCGCAGCGTCAGGCGCGACATCTCAAAACTGGCCAAGCTTTTAGGCGGCGGCGGCCACAAAAAAGCCGCCGGTTTCACCGTAACCGGGCGCATCATAGAAACGCCTGCCGGACCGCGGATCGTCGCTTAAGCTCCAGTGGCACGATGTACGCCTTAGCGATGACTATCTTTAATGCATATTTCGTCGAAAGCTTATATATGAAAGCACACAGCCCGTTCCTTCGATTTGGAACACGATGTCTGGGGGCGAAAAAGTTTGCTGAGACAGGGATGGCGCTAAATGCCGCCAGGCTCATGTAAAATTATCGGATTGGGCTAATGTGACTTAGCAAAATAGGCAGGTTTCATGCTTTACAATCTTTTAGCACTCCATAATTTTGACTGCTAAAAGTGAATGCGCTATGCTTCTTAAATGTGATAAAAACACGCTCCTCATATAAAAATATGAACCCCCTCGAAATACGTTCCGAAATAAAGGATTCATGGCTTATCCCAACCGTCATCGAAAAATCGACCAACGGCGAGCGCGCCTACGATATCTACTCTCGCCTGCTTAAGGACCGCATCATCATGCTCGGCTCACCCATCGACGACGACGTGGCCAATATCGTCATCGCTCAGATGCTCTTCCTCGAGAGCCAAGACAAGACCAAAGACATCAAGCTTTACATTAACTCCCCGGGCGGTAGCGTCACTTCTGGCTTGGCGATCTATGACACCATGCAACACGTAGCCTGCGACGTCTCGACTATCTGCGTCGGCATGGCCGCCTCGATGGCCGCAGTGCTTTTGGCCGGAGGCGCCAAAGGCAAGCGCCTCGCATTGCCGAACGCTGAAATCATGATCCACCAGCCGTTGGGCGGCATCGAAGGCCAGGCTACGGACATCAAGATCCGCGCCGAGCGCATGCTAAAAATCAAGGACCAGCTGAACCGCATCCTAGCCAAGCACACAGGCCAGAACATCAAAAAAATCGAAACCGACACGGACCGCGACAACTTCATGGACCCAAAAGAGGCCCAGAACTACGGCCTTATCGACAAGGTGCTGGGGAAATAAACCCGATAAAATCAACCGCCCCGGCATCCCGGGGCGGCTTTCATCTGGAGCGTGTCATTATAACATTGCCCGCGTCAGTCTGGCCGCATTCTTTGAATCCGAACTTTCATAATATTCGGTCAACTGAGGTTCATCCGGAGCGTGCGTCAATGAAAAATATTCGTCTTCCTTCGGCCACGGTTCGCTTAAGGCTTTCAAGACTAATTTCGTGCTGACACCCTTCTTGCGGGCACCCGGGACGACATACAGCTCGGAAAGGAAGATGGAATCGGGGAAATACCTGTGTTCCGGCCCGAACAACTCGCAGAGCAGGTAACCGACAGCTTCACCTCCTCGCACGGCCACCCAAGCACGACCGGAGTCGATGGCTCGCCCCAGGTCGGCGCGGCTGTCATCGAACCATTCTCCATGCAATTCCTTCTGAAGATTTTCTAAAGCGTCAAAATCGCCTTTGTCCGCTTTGCGGATTTGAAGCGTATCCAAAATCTTGTCTTCGCTGACCGGCAAGCGGCTCGAGATTTTAAGATCGCTCATGTCATCCCTCGGCAGTGTCTCCTCCGACAAGCGTCACGCTCGAAAGCGTATCACCCTCTTCTTTGAAACGCATAACGCGGACGCCCTGGGTGTCGCGTCCGAGGCTCGAAACGGTCTTGAACGGCACGCGAATGACGATACCTTTCTTGGTTATACACAGCAGATCACGCTCCTCGTCGGTCGAGGTAACATAGGCCGCCACGACTCCGCCGGTCTTAGGCGTGACCTTCATAGTCCGGATGCCTGAGCCGCCGCGTTTTTGGACCTTGTATTCGGCCAGGTTGGTGCGTTTGCCCAGTCCATTCTCAGCGATGGTAAAGAGCTCGAGATGTCCTTTTTTGACCAGCGAAGGCAGCACGATGTCCATTCCGACCACGCTGTCGCCTTTTTTCTTGAGATTGATGCCGCGCACGCCGGCCGCGTTCCGCCCCATGGCCCGAATATCGGTTTCCTTAAAACGAATGGATTGGCCGTTCTTGGTCACGAGCATGATCTCGTCCGAACCGGAAGATGGCTTTACCCATTTGAGATCATCACCTTCGTGCAAGTTGATGGCGATAAGGCCGGAGCGCCGGACGTTCTCGAACTCCGAAAGTTCCGTCTTCTTGATCGTACCTTGAGTTGTAACCATGACCAGATTTTTCACGCCATCCATGTCGCCCATGGGTAGAACCGTTGCCACCTTCTCGCCCGGCGCGAGCTGAAGGAAATTGACGATAGCTTGCCCTTTAGCTGTGCGACTCCCTGGCGGCACGTCATACGCCTTGAGGCGGAACACCCGACCGCGATTCGTGAAAAACATGATGTCGGCGTGAGTGGTGGTCGAAAACACGTGTTCAACCTGATCCTCTTCTTTGGTTGTGAGACCTGACACGCCCTTACCGCCGCGGCCCTGGGTACGGAACATATCGGGCGATACGCGCTTAACGTAGCCGTCGGCCGTCAGCATGACGAGCGTTGGCTCGTCCGGAATGAGGTCTTCAGTCGAGAATTCGCCGACTGGCGATTTGACGACTTGAGTCCGACGCTCGTCGCCGAATTTTTCGGCCATCTCCTGGACTTCCTTCTTCAGGATAACTAGCATCTTCTTCTCTGATTTAAGAATAGATTCGAGCTCGGCGATGAGATCCATCTTCTCCTTATATTCCTGCTCGACTTTAAGTCTCTCAAGATTGGCTAACTGCTGCAGTCGCATCTCAAGAATGGCGCCGGCCTGAATCTCGGACAGCTTGAACTTCTTGACTAGGTTAACCTTGGCCTCGTCCTTGTCCTTGGATTTCTTAATGGTCGCGATAATCTCGTCGATATGCAGCAGCGCGATGCGCAAACCTTCGAGGATGTGCGCCCGTTCCTTGGCCCGCGCCAGATCGTATTCGGTGCGGCGGCGGACCACGTTTTGCCGGTGTTTAACGTACTCCTCAAGGATATTCTTAAGCGTCAGCACGCGCGGTTGAATGCCATCAACCAGCGCCAGCATGTTCACATGGAACGTCTCCTGAAGCGGGGACAGTTTGTAGAGCTGGTTAAGAACCTTACGCGGATAAGCATCCTTCTTGAGCTCAATGACTATACGGATGCCTTCCTTGTTGGATTCGTCACGCAGGTCACGGATCCCTTCGATCTTCTTATTCGTCACCAATTCGGCAATATGCTCGATGAGCGATGCCTTGTTTACCTGGTACGGAATTTCACTAACTACAATCTTATATTGCCCAGCCCGGTCCTCGATGATCTCGGCCTTAGCCCGCATCACGATGCTGCCCTTGCCGGTGGCATAAGCCTGTTTGATCTCGTTAATGTCGTAGACGATGCCTCCAGTCGGAAAATCCGGGCCTTTAATATACTGCATTAGACCTTCAATGGTGATGTCCGGATCGTCCATCAAGGCGCACGCCGCGGCGCACACCTCGCGCAGGTTGTGCGGCGGGATATTGGTGGCCATGCCGACCGCGATGCCGAGCGTGCCGTTCAAGAGCAGGTTGGGCAGCTTGGCCGGGAGCACCGTCGGTTCTTTAACCGAACCGTCAAAATTTGGTCGAAAATCGACTGTATCCTTCTCAATATCGAGCAGAAGTTCTTCGGCAATCGACTCGAGCTTGGATTCGGTATAGCGGTAGGCGGCCGGACGGTCGCCGTCGATGGAGCCGAAGTTCCCTTGGCCGCGGACCAGCGGATAACGCAAAGAGAAATCCTGGGCCATGCGCGCGAGTGAATCGTAGACCGCGGAATCGCCATGCGGATGGTATTTGCCGAGCACGTCGCCGACGACCGTAGCGCATTTCTTGAACTTAGCGGTCGAGCGTAAACCGGTCTGCCACATTGAATACAAAATGCGGCGGTGTACCGGCTTCATGCCGTCGCGAACATCGGGCAAGGCACGGTCCACAATCACGCTCATGGCGTAATCGAGGAACGACTTGCGCATCTCCTGGACTATATCGTGCTGCTCGATGTTTCCGATATAATGGAGCGGTTGCTGAGTCTGATTTTTATCTGCCATAGCTTCTCAAGGTTTTCTGGTCGAAGTTGATATTTGGGTCGGAACCGCCGGGGTGCCGGTCACGGTCAGGGCCGGAGCGAACAAGTCGCGGGTATTACTAGCCACTGAGCCGCCGGACAGAGCCTGTTCCATCGCACGCCTAACGTTAGCCCGTATAGTCGCCTGATCCTTTAGGAGCTGAAACTGATATCCAGCTCGAGCATTTGTCATCTTAATAAGATCGCTATTAACTGCGTCATTCAATACGGAACTCAATTCGTTTACCGTCTGGTTGGACTCGGCCAAGGCTGGCTTCAGACCCTGCTCGAAGCTCTGACTAATCTGGGGCATAACCACCCACCACCAACCAATGGCCACTACCACAGCGCAAACAGCTACACCTAACCACATACTCGCGATCTGAACCGAATCCACAGACCGA
>Ga0209018_1002516_pt1 | contig 12781 bp, 12 predicted proteins | sample YNPBryBLVA2012_FD_185814 | JGI IMG/M metagenome (GOLD analysis project Ga0209018, IMG submission 185814) | Anoxygenic and chlorotrophic microbial mat microbial communities from Yellowstone National Park, USA - YNP Bryant BLVA 2012 (SPAdes)... ...
ACCCTGGCGCGCATCATCGCCAACCTGACCCGCGCCCACTTCCAGCAGGTCAGCGCGGTGGCCAGCGGGGTGGCGGAGGTGCGGGCCATACTGCAGGAGGCGGCGGACCGCAAGGCCATGCACGGCACCCGCACCATCCTCTTCATCGACGAGATCCACCGCTTCAACAAGGCGCAGCAGGACGCCCTGCTCCCCGCGGTGGAGGACGGCACGGTGGTGCTCATCGGGGCCACCACCGAGAACCCCTACTTCGAGGTGAACGCGGCGTTGGTCTCCCGTTCCACCATCTACCGCCTGGAGCCGCTGGGGCCGCGGGAGCTGGAGCGCGTCCTGCTGCAGGCGCTGCGGGACCCGGAGAGGGGCCTGGGCGCCAAGGAGCTCGACATCGACGGCGAGGCCCTGGCCCACCTGGTGCGGGTGTCGGGGGGAGACGCCCGGGTGGCCCTCAACGCCCTGGAGGCGGCGGCCTTCCTGGCCGAGCGGGAGGGGGCCTCCCGCATCGGCCTGCCCCAGGCGGAAAGGGCGGCGCTGCGCAAGGCGCTGCTCTACGACAAGCACGGGGACGGTCACTACGACACCGCTTCCGCCTTCATCAAGTCCATGCGCGGATCCGACCCCGACGCCGCGCTGTATTGGCTGGCCCTCATGCTGGAGGCGGGGGAGGACCCCCGCTTCATCGCCCGGCGCATGGTCATCTTCGCCTCGGAGGACGTGGGCCTGGCCGACAGCCGGGCCCTGCTGGTGGCGGAGGCGGCGGCCCGGGCGGTGGAGCTCGTGGGCCTTCCCGAGGCGCGCCTCAACCTGGCGCACGCCGCCCTCTACCTCGCCCTCGCCCCCAAGAGCAACTCGGCCACCGCCGCCCTGGGACGCGCCCTGCGGGAGGTGCGGGAGGGGGAGGCCGCCCGGGTGCCCAGGCACTTGCGCGACTCGCATTACCCCGGGGCGGCGGAGCTGGGACACGGCAGCGGCTACCTGTATCCCCACGATTTCCCGGGCCACTTCGTGGAGCAGGAATACCTGCCCGCCTCCCGGGCGGAGCGGGAGTTCTACCGTCCCTCGCAGAGCGGCGAGGAACCCCGGCTGGCGGACGGTTGGAGGCGGCGCACCGGGCGCCTCTCCCCGCGGGGGAAGAGGGATGGGGAGACGGGGCGGGAGGGGTCCGGGGAAGGATGATGCCTTGCCGCGGCCCGTGCCGCCGCGGCCCGCCGGGACCCCGCGGGGCGCCCCGAAAAGCCCGGCGGGGCGGCCGCGAAAAAGCCCGCTGGGCGGGCGGACGCGGCGGAAAGTCAGGCGGGAAGACAGGCGGGAAGGCCGGTTTGACACCCCCTGGCGCGTTTGCTATTTTGATTGAACGGTGAAGGGTACCGAGAGGCGGAGGGAAGAGGCCCTTTGTACAGCGACACGGTCATAGACCATTTCAAGAACCCCCGCAACGTGGGGGAGTTGGAGCAGCCCGACGGGGTGGGGGAGGTCGGCAACCCGGTATGCGGCGACATGATCCGCATCACCATCAAGGTGGAAGGGGACCGGCTGGCCGACGTCAGGTTCAAGACCTTCGGGTGCGGGGCCGCGGTGGCCTCCGGCTCCATGGGGTCGGAGATGGCCAAGGGAAAGACGCTGGAAGAGGCCTACTCCATCACCAACCGGGACGTGGCGGAGGCCCTGGGCGGGCTGCCCCCGGAGAAGTTGCACTGCTCCAACCTGGCGGCGGACGGCATCCGCGCCGCCATCGACGATTACCGTTCCAAGCAGGCGGAAGGGTCCGCGGAGGGAGGAGGTCGTTAGGATGTTGGGCCTTACCACGGTGGGAGCCATTACCGGCCTGGCCATCGCCTGTTCCTTCGCCCTGTTCATGCTGGCCGCCACCCTGGTGATGTTGAGGCTCTCGCGCACCCTTTCCATCACCAACCATTTCCTGGATGACGTGCGCAAGCAGACCATACCCCTGATGACCCGCTTCCAGACCACCATGGACCACGTGAACAAGGAGCTGGAGCTGGTGGACGGGATCATGGCCTCGGGCGAGAAGGTGGCCTCGCGGGTCAACGCCATGACCAAGGTGGCGCAGAAGGTCGTCTCCTCCCCGCTGTTCAAGATCATCGGGGTGGGAGCCGGCGTGCAGAAGGCCATCGCCCCCCGGGGCGGCGGAGAGGAAGAGGCGGAGGCGGCGGAAGACCAGGACTGAACGGGCCGGGCGGTCCGGGCCCTACCCGGGCGCCTCCTTCTAGCGGCAGCAGAGTAGTTCCGGCGCCGCCGGGACTTTTTCGATTTATACGGGCAGGGGAGGCCCGCGACGCCGCGGCGCCGGGGCCCCTGCGGCGCCGGGCGGCGGCGCGGCCGCCCGCAGGACAAGGAGGCGAGTTGAAGAGCGACGAGATAAAGAGCAGGTTCCTCCGGTTCTTCGCCCAGCGGGGGCACCGCGTGGTGGAGAGCTCCTCCCTCATACCCGACGACCCCACCCTGCTGCTGACCACCGCCGGGATGGTGCAGTTCAAGCCGTTCTTCCTGGGCGAGCTGGTCCCCGCATACACCCGCGCCACCTCGGCCCAGAAATGCCTGCGCACCACGGACATCGACAAGGTGGGGCTGACCGCCCGCCACCTCACTTTCTTCGAGATGCTGGGGAACTTCAGCTTCGGCGACTATTACAAGTCCGAGGCGGCCCGTTTCGCCTACGATTTCCTGGTGGGGGAGATGGGGTTGCCCCTGGACCGGCTCTACTTCACCATCTACGAGGAGGACGACGAGGCCTTCGCGGTGTGGAACGGAGAGGTGGGCATACCGGCCGAGCGCATCGTCCGCCTGGGAGCGGAGGACAACTTCTGGGACATGGGGGTCATCGGCCCCTGCGGTCCCTGTTCCGAGATCATCTACGACCAGGGCCCGCAGTTCGGGTGCGGCCGTCCCGGATGCGCGGTGGGCTGCGACTGTGACCGCTACCTGGAGCTCTGGAACCTGGTCTTCATGCAGTACAACCGGGACGCAGACGGGAGCCTCACCCCCCTGCCCAAGAAGAACATCGACACCGGCATGGGCCTGGAGCGCCTGGCCTCGGTGCTGCAGGGGGCGGCCACCAACTTCGAGACCGACCTGCTGCGTTCGCTCATCGACCGCATGGCCGGGCTGGCTGGGACGCGCTACGGGGAGGGCGGGGAAGGCGACGTCTCCCTGCGCATAGTGGCCGACCACTCACGGGCCGCCGCGTTCCTCATCGGCGACGGGGTGCTCCCCTCCAACGAGGATAGGGGATACATCCTGCGCCGCCTCATCCGCCGCGCCGTCCGCCACGGGCGCGCCCTGGGCGTGGAGAGGCCTTTCATGACCGACATGGTGGAAGGGGTGGTGGAGCTGATGGGCGGGTCCTACCCCGACCTGCTGCGCGACCACGCCTTCATCGCCAGCATCGTGCGCAGCGAGGAGGAACGCTTCCTCAAGACCCTGCGCGGCGGGCTGGCCTACCTGCAGGAGTCTCTCGATTCCCTGCGTGCCCAAGGCCGCTCGACGGTTCCCGGCGAAGTCGCCTTCCACCTGCATGACACCCTGGGCTTCCCCCTGGAGCTCACCCGGGAGATCGCCGCGGAGCAAGGGCTCGGGCTGGACGAGGAGGGCTTCGCCGAGTTGATGCTGGAGCAGAAGGAAAGGGCGCGACGGGCGCGCTCGGACGAGGGATACTCGGTGGCGGAGAAGGAAGTCTACCTGGAGGCGCTGGACAATTTCGGCCCCACCCTCTTCGACGGCTACGTGCTGGAGGAGGAGAGGGCGCGGGTGCTGGCGGTGATAGAGCGGGATCGCTTCGTCCCGGGAGCGGGGGAGGGGGCGGAGGTGGAAGTGGTGCTGGACCGCACCCCCTTCTACGGGGAGATGGGCGGCCAGGTGGGGGACCGCGGCGAGCTCCGGTGGGAGGGGGGCCTGATGGAGGTCACCGACGTGCAGCGCCCCCTCAAGGACCTCTTCGTCCACCGCGGGAAGGTGCTGTCCGGCCGCCTGGCCGGCGGAGCGGAGGTGGAGGCGCGCATCGACGCCCGGCGGCGCGCCGATATCCGCCGCAACCATACCGCCACCCACCTCATCCACCACGCCCTGCGGCAGGTGCTGGGAGAACACGTGCGCCAGGCCGGTTCCCTGGTGGAGCCGGATCGCCTGCGCTTCGATTTCACCCACTTCGCCGCGCCGGAGCGGCAGGAGCTGGAGGAGATCGAGAGGATGGTCAACGAACTCATCCTGGACGACCTGCCGGTGCGCGCCTACTTCACCACCTACGAGTACGCCTGTTCCCTCGGGGCCATCGCCCTCTTCGGCGAGAAGTACGGGGACGAGGTGAGGGTGGTGGAGGTGGACGAGATCAGCCGCGAGCTGTGCGGCGGCACCCACGCCGCCCGCACCGGCGAGATCGGCATGCTCCTCTTCACCTCGGAAGGCAGCGTGGGCGCCAACTTGCGGCGCCTGGAGGCGGTGACCGGCCGCGGCGCCTACCGCCTGGTCAGTGAGATGCGGGACTCGCTGGAGCGGGCTTCCCAACTGGTCAAGGCGGATACCGGTCGCCTGCTGGAGCGCCTGGAGAAGATGGCGCAGAGGCAGAAGGAGCTGGAGCAGGAAGCGGGCAAGCGCTCCCAGCAGCGGCTCTCCGGCGTCCTGGAGGAAGCCCTGGAGAAGGGAGAGAGGTGGACGGACGGGGAGAACGTGGTGCTCACCGCCCGGGTGGAGGCGGTCCCCGCCAAGCTGCTGCGCGACCTGGCCGAGCGCCTGCTGGAGCGCCTGGGGCGGGGCGTGGCGGTGCTGGCCGCCGAGGGCGAGAAGATCGACCTGGTGGTCGCGGTATCCAAGGAACTGGTGCCGAAGGGACTGGACGCCGTGCGCCTGGCCCGCGAGGCCTCGGCCCTGCTGGGGGGAGGGGCGGGCGGCCGCCCGGACATGGCCGTGGGCGGGGGCACCCGGAAGGAATCCCTGCAGGAGGCCTTGCGGACGGCCCGGGAGAGTGCCGTTTCCGCCATGACTTCGGGCAATGCGTAAGCTGGGATTGGACCTGGGCGAACGCCGCATCGGGGTGGCCGTTTCCGATCCGACGGGGCGGCTGGTCACCCCCCTCCCTCCCCTGGTCGGGTACGACCCCCGGCGGCTGCGCAGCTGGGTGGAGGAATACGCCGCGCGGGAGGATGTGGACGAGGTGGTGGTGGGGCTGCCCCGGAGCATGGGAGGCGGCGAGGAGAGGCAGGCGCGGTGGGCGCGGGAATTCGCCTCCTCGCTGGAAGGCCTGCCCGGCATCGAGATAACCTTCTGGGACGAGCGGCTCACCACCCGGGAGGCCCTGCGCCGCCTAGGGGAAGCGGGGGTGCGGGGAGCTAAGGGAGGCGGGAAGAAGGACAGCGCCTCCGCGGCCTTGATGCTCGACGCCTACCTGCGGTCCGGGAGCGGGGCATGACCGCGCCGGGAGGGGAGCGACCGGGGTACCGTGCCGCCGCGGCGGCCCGGCGCCGCGCCGCCGCCAGGAGAAGGCGGGCGTTCATCGCGGCGGCGTTGCTGTTGCTGCTGCTGGCCGCCCCGGCCCTGGCCGTCCTCCTCCTGACCGGGAACGGCGGGGAGAAGCCGCCCCCCCCGCCGGCCATCGTCGCCCGGCTGACCATCCCGGAAGGCTTCACCTTGAGGCAGATAGCCGCGCGGGCGGGGGAGATCGGCCTCTTCAGCGCCGACGACTTCCTGGCCGCCGCCGCCGCCGGTGATTACCAGGTGCCCATACTGCCGGAAGGGCAGAGGACCAACCTGGAAGGCCTGCTCTTCCCCAAGACCTACGACCTGCCGGAGGGCATGCAGCCGCGGGAACTGGTGCAGAAGCTGCTGGACCAGTTCGCGCTGGAGACCGCCGGGCTGGACCTGGGAAGGGCGGAGAAGCTGGGCATCACCCCCTACCAGGCGGTGATCGTGGCCTCCCTCATCGAGCGGGAGGTGGTGGTGGACGAGGAACGCCCCCTGGTGGCCGCGGTCATCTACAACCGGCTAAAGGCCAACATGCCGCTGCAGATCGACGCCACCGTGCAGTACGCCCTGCCGCAGTGGAAAGAGAACCTCACCTACGAGGACCTCAAGGTCGATTCCCCCTACAACACCTACAGGAACCGCGGCCTGCCCCCCGCTCCCATCTGCAACCCCGGCTTGAAGAGCCTCGAGGCGGCCCTGGAGCCGGCCTCCGTGGACTACCTCTACTACGTGGCCACCGGCGAGGGGGGACGGCATTTCTTCACCGCCGATTACCAGGAGTTCCTGCGGGCCAAGCAGCAGGCCAACAAGAAGTGACCAAAAGGTAACATAACCTACTCCCCGGCCCCGCCGACCCCGCTCTTATCCGTAAAGAGCAGCGCCCCGTAAAAACCGCATTTACCCAAATGCCAAGCGGAGCCCGTATCGCTGCGACGGCCCCGACCCCGCAGTCTTATTCCACCGCCTCGGCCCCGGCGCCGAGCGGAGCGGGTATTACCGTAAGGGGGCTTATCGGGTAGAATATAATCTGCCGTCGCCCCGCAAGCGGCTGGCGGCCGTCCGCCGGCCTCCCGGGGGCGGCGGACGGGGTTAGGTCTCGGCGGGAAAGGAGCAACCCCTGGTGGAAGAAGATGCCCTGAAGGGCGGCCTTGCGGCCCTGATGAAGGCCCTTGCACAGGTGGACCTGGCCAGCGAGGCGGTTATCGGCAGGGCCGCGCCCACCCTCATGTACCACACCGGGAAGGACCTGGGGCGCGAGGAGGGGCAGCGCATGGAGGTCACCGAGGACCTGGAGGAGGCGCTGTCCTTCATATTCGGACCTCCCGGCGAGGTTTGGAACGTGGAGCTGTGGAAGAACGCCGAGGACGAGGATTACGTCTTCGGCGAGGGGCTGGAGATGAAGATGCGGCTGCTCTTCCGGGCCTGCCCGGTGCGCCAGGCCTGCCTCGCCACCGGGGTGAGGATGGGGGGGGTGGCCTGCCAGATAACCCACGGCTTCACCGCGGGCGCCCTGGAGCGCATCTTCGAGCGCAAGGTGGACATACACACCGAGCACGCGGGCCCGGGCGCCTGCATGCTGGTGTTCGAGACCAAGATGGAGTGAGAGCCATGCTGACCGATGGCCGGGAGGAGGAACGGCCGTGAAGCTGGAGGTGGTGTCGCTGGGCGGCTGCCTGGGCTGCCTTTCCACCCTGCTGGAGCTGGGGGAGAGCACCTTCTCCATATTGGGGCAGAACCAGGTGCTGTACATGCCCTTCCTGGTGGACAAGAAAGAGGTCGCTCCCTGCGACGTGGCCCTGGTGGAGGGAGGGGTGCGCGACCACAGGCAGCTGGAGATGGCCGCGTCCCTGCGGGAGTCGGCGTCGCGGGTCATCGCCCTGGGCAGCTGCGCCGTTTACGGCGGGGTGCCCGGGCTGGCCAACCAGGTATCGGAAGAGGGCCTGTTCCGGCGTTCCTACGAAGACCACGTGTTCCAGGGCCTTCCGGAAGGGCTGGGGCGCCTGCTGCCCCTGGATTCCTGCATTGACGTAGACCTGAAGATGCCGGGATGTCCGCCGCCGCGGGCCCTGGTGGAGTGGGTGCTGCTGCGGCTTTCCGGCAAGGGCGAGGGCATGCCCTCCCCCCTGCCGGAAGAGGAGATAACCGTGTGCTCGGAGTGCCGGCTGCAGTGCACGGGGGAAGAGGCGGGCGGCCTCAAGTCCCTCCTGCGGGACCAGCCGCGCCCCGGGGTATGCCTGCTGGAGCAGGGCTACGTATGCCTGGGACCGGTGACCAAGGGAGGATGCGGCGCCCCCTGCCCCGGGCGTCACGGCGTGCCTTGCGCGGGGTGCCGGGGCCCGTCGCTGCAGGTGCTGTTGGAGCCCTCGCACGACCTCGCCCTGGACACCCTGCGCCGCCTGTCCCGGGCCGCCAAGGTGCCCCGCGGGGAACTGGAGACGGCGCTGCCCGATGTGCCCCACACTTTTTACGCCCACTGTTTCGCCGAGCCCCTGATGCGGCGCAAGAGAAGGGGCGGGACCTCCCGCTTCTTCAGGCGGCTGGGCGAGACGGTGCGCAGGTAAAGCGATTGGAACGGAAAGCCCCGGCGGGCTGGGCGGGCTTGCCGGGGCCCCGGAGAAAGGGAATGTAGCGGATTGGAGACCTTGAGGATCGACCCGGTGACCCGCGTCAGCGGTGACCTGTCCGTCGAGGTGGTGCCGGACGAGGCCGGCCAGCCGGCGGAGGTGCGCTTATGCGCCTCCGGCTTCCGGGGCTTCGAGCGGCTGGTTCAGGGGACGCGCCTCGACAACCTGGTGCACCTGGCCTCCCGCACCTGCGGCCTGTGCTCGGTGTCCCACCAGGTGGCGGCATGCCGGGCGGTGGAGAACGCCTTGGGGGTCGAGGTGGGCGAGGCCGCCTCCCGCTTGCGGGAGCTGCTCATGCTGGGCCATCTCCTCTCCAGCCACGCCCTCTCCCTGACCATACAGAGCCTGCCCGACCTGCTTTTCCCCAAGTCCGACGTGGCGGTGCGCAACATCCTGAGCATATACCGGGTGGAGGAAGAGATCGTGCGCAAGGTCTTCTCCCTGCGCTTCCTGGGCGGACAGATGGTGAGGGCGCTGGGTGGCAACCCGGTGCACCCCCTCGCCCCGGTGCCCGGCGGGGTGCTGCGCCCCCTCAAGGAGGACCAGCGGCTGCAGCTGCTGGAGGCGCTGAGCCGGGCGGAGCCCCTGCTGGAGGAGACCTCCCAGCTCCTGAAGATGCTCCTCAAGCGCAACGCGGAACTGGCGCGGGAGATGGGCGGGAGCGAGTCCGCTTTCCTCGCCGTCCGGGGCGGGGAAGGCTGGACCCTGACCGGCGGCGCCGTGCTTCTGACGGGAGCGGACGGAAACGCGGTGGAAGAGGTGAAGGAGGAGGAGCTGGCGCAGCGCCTGGAGGAGGCCCCGCTGCCGCACACCCACCTCAAGCGCGCCCTGTGGGACGGCAAGCTGGCTTTCCGCGTGGGCCCGCTGGCCCGTCTGGCCGCGGTGTCCAGCCTAGGCACGCCCATGGCCGACGGGGAATTGGCCGAGCTGCGCGGCCAGGGGGAATGGCCCACCGGCAGGATAATGTTCGCCCACGCCGCCCGCATGGTGGAGATGATCTACGCCTGGGAACGCATGATATCCCTGCTCAACGACGCGGCGCTGGCCGGCGAGGAGGTGCGGGTTCCGGTGGAGCCGGCCGCCGGCAGCGGGACGGGCGTGGTGGAGTCGCCCGAAGGCACGCTCACCTATTACCTGGAGCTGGGAGATGACGGGAGGGTCACCCGTTTGAACATCGTATCGCCCCTGCAATGCAACCACCTCCCCCTACAGGAGGACCTGCTGCTGGAGGCGCGCCGGTTGGCCGGCGCGCTGGAAACGGAAGAGCAGGCGCGCAACCGCCTGGAGATGGTGGTGAGGGCCTACGCCCCCTGCCTGGCCTGCGGCGTCCACTGACAGGGGATACGGGCGGGGAAGCCGGCGCGAGGAGATGGACGTGGAAGAAGAGCGAGCGGCCGTGGAGATCGAGATAAACAAGTCATTCTGCCGGCGCTGCGGAGAGTGCGTGGAGGCCTGCCCGCAGTCGGGCGAGCGGGAACTCCCGGTGTTGGAGGGCGGAGCCGGCGAGGAGGCCAGGGTGGCCCACCCGGAGAACTGCATCGCCTGCCTCACCTGCGTGGCGACATGCCGCGCCCGGGCCGTGAAGGTGAGGGGGGTAAAGCGGCCGCCCATGGCCGTGCAGGACGAAGAGGCCGCCGCCAAGTCGAAGGGTCTATACTGATAGAGAGACGGCCGGCGGTCCTCCCGGTGGAGCGGGAAAGCCGCGCCGGCAGGCGAAAAGGGAACCGTTTTTCGGAACGGCAAGAAGGAGCTTGGCAGGAATAATTAACAGTCGTATAATTTAGCAACAGAAGTAACAGCTTATATCTTTTTTTACGGCTGACGATAATTACTACTTGACGGGTCAGGCCGGAAAGAGGGATAACCGGGTGGCGGCCCGGCAGGGAAAGGCGCTCGTCAGGGGAAGGAGATGGTGTGGATTGGCAGACTTGAGAAGGATTCTGGAGGATCTGGTGGCGACGGGTACGGTGCGGTCCTGCCTGGTGGTGGGAAGGGACGGCTTCATCATCGAATCGGCGGGGGACGAATCCGGCCAGCTGGAAGCGGTGGGGGCCATAGCCCCGAGCTCGCTGGGCGCCGCCGAGGTCATCGGGCTGGAGCTGGCGCAGGGGCCCATGGCCCAGGCCATGTTCGAGTTCGAGAAGGGGGCCATCCTCATGAGCGCGGTGGGCGCCGACGCCATCCTCGTGTCCATCCTGCCCGCCGGAGCCAACCTGGGGAAAGCGCGCTACGACATCAGGAAGTTCCTTCCCTCCATCGAGAAGTCCCTCTGAGCGAGGGGGCGGCGGGCGGCCGGTATCCCCGGAGTGAAGGGGGCGAGGCCTTGGATACGGCACGGGAGGTGCGGTGGTGGCCGATAAGGTAGAGAAGATGAACTCGATACTCAAGGAGCTGCGCTCCAGCGTCGCCGACGTGGAGGCGGCGGTCCTGTTGAGCAGCGACGCCATGGCCCTGGCCTCGGACGTGGGCAACGACCTGGACGAGGACCAGATCAGCGCCATGAGCGCTTCCGTGCTCAGCCTGGGCGAGAGGGCGGCCAAGGAGCTGCGCCGGGGGGTGCTGGACCAGGTCTACATCAAGGGAGATCTCGGTTACCTCCTGGTGATGAACTGCGGGCCCGAAGCCATCCTGGCGGTCCTGGTCAGCCCCAGCGCCAAGTTGGGAGTGCTCTTCATGGAGACCAAGCGGACGGCGGACGAGCTCTCCAAATTGTTCGAATGAGGGGTCTATACTTATAAGTAGGAGGTACTTGCTTGGCGGAATCAAGAGAGGAGCTGCTGCGAAGCGCGCTGACCGAGTTGATATCACGCTCTGCGGAAGTTGATGCCGCCGCGGTGGTTAGCATGGACGGATTGGTGATGGCGTCGGTCCTTCCCAACACCCTGGAGGAAGACCGCCTCGGGGCCATGTCCGCCGCCCTGTTGAGCTTGGGCGAGCGCACCTCGGAGGAGCTGGGCAGGGGAGAGCTGGCCCAGGTCTTCGTGGAGGGAAAGGCCGGTTACGTCTTCCTCATGTCGGCGGGGGAGGACGCCGTGCTCACGGCGCTCGTGCGCAAGGGGAGCAAGCTCGGGCTGGTGCTCTACGACGTGAAGGGTGCGGCCACCAAGATAGCCGACATCATCAAGCAGGAGTTCCGCATCGATTATGAGTGAGGGAATATCGGGCCGGGGGCCCGAGAGGGAATGACCTGAGATGGCATTGAAAGGCAGCCTTAAGGACTTCAGCCTGCCGGACCTGTTCCAGCTGCTCAACATAAGCAAGAAGAACGGCACCCTCAACCTGGTGAGGGGCAACGCCCGGGGTTACGTCTGCTTCCGCAACGGCGAGGTCTTCTTCGCCACCACCAACTGGAAGAGGAAGCCCCTGGGGGTCAAGCTCTTGCAGGCGGGCATCGTCACCAAGGCCCAGGTGGACGAGGCCCTGGAGCTGCAGCGGACCACCGCCCGCGGCCAGCGGCTGGGGCAGCTGCTGATCAGGCTGGGCTACCTTACCAAGGACAAGCTGGAGCAGTTCGTGCAGGAGCAGATCCAGGACGCAGTCTTCGAGCTGCTGCGCTGGACGGACGGAGACTTCGACTTCCAGCCCGGCGTGGTCTTCCCGGAGGAGGATATCGGCCTCTCCATAAGCACCGAGGAGCTCATCATGGAGGGGTCCCGCCGCCTGGACGAGTGGAACCGCATAGAGAAGAAGGTTCCCGACCTCAACGCGGTGTTCAAGATGAAGTCCATGCGCGACAGGTCGTCCGCCCAGATAAGCCTCACGCCCGAGGAATGGATGGTGCTCACCTACATGGACGGTGAGCGGACGGTCAAGGACATCATCGACCTGGCCGGCATGGGCACCCTGCAGACCTGCAAGATAATCTACGGCCTGATAACCGCGGGCCTGTTGGAGAACGTCTCACCCGACGCCGAGGAGCGCAAGGTCGAGCAGGAGCTGGAGCGCATGGCCGAAGAGCTCCAGAAGATGGAGGAGCGGGTCATCGAGCGCCCCGGCTTCATACGCCGCGAGGACCTCACCCCCATCGGCCTGGAGGAGGAAGAAGAAGAGGCCGCCGCGGCCCCGTTCATAGAGGAGGTGGCGCCTCCGGAGGTGGAGGCGGTGCCGGAGGAGGAGCTGGAAGAGGAAGAGCTGGCGCGGGTGGAAGAGGCCTTCGAGGAGGTGGCGCCGCCCCAGGAGGAGGCGGGAGTTCCCCAGCCGCCCGGGGAAGAGGAACGACCGGCGGTCGAGGAAACCCCCCCCGCGGCGGCACGCGAGGAAGCGCCCGCGGCGGAGGTGGAGATCGAGGTCGCGCCGCCCGGGGAAGAGGAACGACCGGCGGTCGAGGAAACCGTCCCCGCGGCGGAGGTGGAGATCGAGCCCCTGGAGGTGGAGATAGGGGAGGACGCGGAAGGCGAGATCCTCATAGAGGAGATACCGGCGGAAGAGGTTTCCATCGCCGAGGAGGCGGCGGTGGAGGTCGAGGAGGTCGTCGAGGAGGTGGCCGAGGAGATGCTGGCCGCCCCGGAGGCCCCCGCCGTGGAGGAAGAGGAAGCGCCCGCAGCCGAGGAGGCGGCGGTGGAGGTCGAGGAGGTCGTCGAGGAGGTGGCCGAGGAGATGCCGGCCGCCCCGGAGGCCCCCGCCGTGGAGGAAGAGGAAGCGCCCGCAGCCGAGGAGGCGGCGGTGGAGGTCGAGGAGGTCGTCGA
>Ga0209018_1002517_pt1 | contig 12779 bp, 10 predicted proteins | sample YNPBryBLVA2012_FD_185814 | JGI IMG/M metagenome (GOLD analysis project Ga0209018, IMG submission 185814) | Anoxygenic and chlorotrophic microbial mat microbial communities from Yellowstone National Park, USA - YNP Bryant BLVA 2012 (SPAdes)... ...
TGGCCACAACATGGAGCAGGTACTAACCACCTTGCGGGAAGCGAAAGCTCATCGGGGAAGTCCTTTCTGCATCATTGCCCAGACGGTAAAGGGAAAAGGGGTGAGCTTCATGGAGAATGTACGGGGCTGGCACGGTAAACCTCCCAGTGATCAGGAACTGGCCCAGGCAATCCAGGAAATCGAAGGAGGACTCAAATGAGCAGAACCATGGAAAAAGGATCGGCATCTATTCCTGTAAAGGTAGAGCTACGGAAGGCCGATTCCCCCACCCGGAAGAGTTTTTCCGAACGGATGGTGGAATACGGAGAATTGGATAAGAGTTTCGTAGTATTCGAATCGGATATCGGGTACTCCACTTACTCGTACCTCTTCGGGAACAAGTACCCCGATCGGTATTACAACATGGGGATTGCCGAACTGGGTACAATGGCCGCAGCGGCAGGGTTTGCCGCCGATGGCCGCACGGTGATCGTGTCCGGCTATGGGGTATTCCTCACCATGCGGGCGGTGGAAGTAGTTCGATCCTTCATCTGTTACCCCCACCTGAACGTAAAGATCCTCTCTTCCCATGGGGGATTGACCGCTGCGATCGACGGGGTAACCCATCAGGCTACGGAGGATATTGCCTATATGTCCACCCTGCCGGAGATGAAGGTGCTGGTTCCCTGCGATACCGTCTCGGCTCGGGGTGCCTTCGATATAGCGATGCGAACGCCAGGCCCTGTATTCACCCGTCTCATGCGGGATCCCCTCTGGGACATCTACTCTGCCGAGGAAACCTTTGTCCTGGGCGGTTCGAAGATTCTCCGCAAAGGGGATGGTATAACCCTCGTGTCCTATGGGGATATCGTGTTCCAGGCTCTAGAGGCAGCGGAAACTTTACGGAGCAAGGGAATCGAAGCCGAGGTGATCGATATGTACTCGGTGAAACCCTTCGATGCGGAAACCCTCCTCGCTTCGGCCCGGAAGACCGGGGCGGTTTTGGTAGCGGAGAACCACCAGAAACGGAATGGCCTTGGGTACGAGATCGCGACCTTTTTATTGAAGCAGGGAGGCGGGCTGGTGGACGGTGGCAGAAGGATACTGTTCGATAACCTCGGACTGGATGATACCTTCGGCGAAAGCGGGAATTACTTCAAGGTGATCGACAAGTATGGAATCTCTGCCCGAGCCATTGCGGAAGCGGCCGACGGGTTACTCCGGAAGCGATAGGTAATCTTATAACCGCGAGCTATAGCATGCGGTAGGGGTCCGCCAGGGGTAACCATGACTTAGGGGCCAGTAAGAGGGTTTGCGCTCGCGATAGGTGCCGACTAGGGAGGGGTATGAGTTAGGGGTCTGCGGACGCATTGAGTATTTTTCGGGGGTGCGGTACGTTCTTTCACGTGAAGGTACTCATCCCCTGTTTTTTGACCCTACTCTTTGTTTCTTGCCTCGGGGGCCCGACACCTGCCCCGCCTAACCTGGCGGGAACGAACCCCTCCACAGGCGCCTCTCCAAATCTCGCGGGAATGCACTCCGCGAAGGATACGCCGACAGGGGAGAAACTCAATCCCCTGCCCCCGGAGTCCAGAACCGAAATACAGAGACGGCTGGTGCAGAAGGCCTTGAGTCTCCTAGGGCACACATCCCTTACGTTCGAGGGAGCGTCCTTTTCGTCGGACTGTTCGGGGTTTGTGCTGGCAGCGTACTACCTGAGCGGGATCTATCTGCGGAAAGAGTATGCCCAAAAGACAGGGAACGGGGTGCGTAGGCTGTACCAGATCGCTCTATCTCACCGCCTCTTGTCCACAGGGAACCTCCCCGTAGCGGGGGATATCCTGTTCTGGGACAATACCTACGATGCCGATGGGGACGGAAAGCCGAACGACGAGCTTACCCACACGGGGATCGTAGTCTCCTCCTCCTATTCCAACGGAAGAATCGATTATGTGCATTACCATGTAAGCCGGGGGATCGTACAGGAGAGCATGAACCTGTACCAGCCGGACCGGGAATCCCTCAATGCCCCCATGCGCATCAGGGAACCGGGGAAGCCTCGGCCGGAGAAATGGCTGGCGGGCCAATTGTACCGTGCCTATGGGAGGCTCTGGTACCTACAGGATGCAGATTGGGTGCATCGATAGTGCGAAGCGGCTTCGTCAGTAGGAACGGTGAAGGAGTTTCCGGATTACATCCCCTAGCACTTCCCGATTCTCCGAGGGAGGGATGTGGGAGAGTTCCCGGAGAGCCCTCTCGGTGTAGAGGGTTGCATATTTTCGGGCCCTGTCCACTCCCCCTTGGGAAATGACGAAGGATAGAGCCTCGCTATACCCAGCAGGAGTGGAGAGGTTTTCTTTGCTGAGAAGGGAAAGCGCCAGAGGGCGGTTTGCCCGGGCAGCTAGAATGACCGGCAGGGTGTAGATCCCTTCCCGGAGGTCCCCTCCGGTTGATTTACCGATGGACTCCTCCGTACCCGTAATGTCCAGAATATCGTCGATGATTTGAAAACTGATCCCTACCGAATACCCGATGCGGCGAAGGGACGTGGTAAGGGTACGGGGAGCTTTAAGCTCCTCGGCACCCACGAAAAGACTGAGGGAAAACAGGAGGGCCGTTTTCCCGATGATGCGATGGAGGTAGTTTCGCACCGAAAGAGTGGCGGGATCGAATCGTCTAGATTGGGCGATCTCGCTTTCACAGATGTGGGATACTCCGCGGGCCAGTAACCGGGCTATTTCCATGGTGGCGTAATTGGCTACGATGGAGAAACAGGTACTGAAGAGAAAATCCCCCGTGAGGACCGCGTTCCTGTCTCCGATTTCCGCATTCACCGAGGGGGCACCCCTTCTGGTTTGCGCCTGATCGATCACATCGTCGTGAATGAGGGTGGCCAGGTGAAGAATCTCGATCGCGGCTGCTATGTGGTAAATTCTATCCGCCAGGGGCTTGTGCATGGGGAAAGGGCCCTTTTTGTATGGTTTTAGCCGGGCCCCCAGCAGAACGAAACCGGGTCTGAGCATCTTCCCGTTGCGTGAAAGGAGAGTATCGATTGTACGGGTCAGTAAAGGGTCTTTCCCCTTTAGGGAAGATCGCATGACATCCTGCACCCGCTGTAGATCATTCTGAATAGGGGGATAATCTTTCCAAAACTGCAACATGGTTCCTTGGAACGTGAAGAGAAGCGGGTAGATCTTCTTATGAGTCCCGCTTCTCTTCTATAGGGGGTTGCCTCAATCCCGGGGTTCGCCTAGATACAGATAGGTTTTCTTGGCGATTTTTCGCTTGTTCCACCAATCTTTGATCCAGGGAATGATCCAATGATCCAAACCGAATCCTCGACCCGCGCCTCCCATCATCACGAGGGCAGCAAAGATGTACCAGAGGAGTTCGGAACTCCCCATGGCGGAGATGATGAACATGAGGCCCAGCCCGATGGAGGCCGCTGCAGCGAGGAAGGTGAAGGTTCCGCTGAATAGAGCAAGCCCGATTCCGATCTCGGCCAGCACTACACCTATCTGCATGAAGAATGCCACCGTGGGGTGGATCCCGATGATGTTTTGAGCGATCCATTCGTAGATCTTGTAGAGCCACGAATCGGTAGACACGAGAGCTTGCCCCCAGGCCTGGGCAGCCCCGGCTACTGCACCCGTAGCCGCACTCACTGCGTCTGTGGCCGCCTGGGTAGCGGCTGTCGCGGCCTGTTTGGCTCCTTCCGCAGCAGCTCCTGTAGCGGCGGTAACCGCTTCCGCGGCTTTTTCGGCCGCCTTACCAGCCCACTCACCGGCGGCTGTAGCGGCCGAGGTTATATCTCCTAACTTTACCCCCGGAATTTTGATTTTCGAGGGGTCGACGTTGAAAAGTCCACCCTCCCCAGGGTTGAGCCAACCCTCTCCAACCTTCTTGGCCCCCTCCAGGAACCACTTCACCCCGAGGAACAACCTGAGGGGCACAGCCCAGTACACGGGGATCTTCGCCGAGAGGTGGCTTCCCACGAAGGAGCGGCCGTCCTTCACTTCGAAGAACTCGTGCGTGAGGTAGCCCCATACGGCGTTGAGTCCTGCGAGGCCCCATAGGTAGTGGAGGTTTACCAGGTGCTTCAAAGCCATAGCAAAGAATCCGGATAACTCGATCCCGCCGGCGTTGGAAACCGCATGCTTGCTGCCGATGGAAACCATAAATCCGTGGTAGTTGGATTTGAACTTGCGCCGTTCGGGTTTCCCTTCCACTAGGGCGATGATGTTGTCCGCGGCCACCTCGGCAGTCTGGAGGGCCGTCTCTACGATCTGGGGAAGCACTTTGCCCCCTTCCACGAACCAAAGAATGTCTCCTACGAGGAACACGTTCTCGTGGTCCACCGATTGCATCAGTTCGTTCACCAGGATCCGGCCTCGTTTCCCAACCAGGTACACCTCATCCTCTTCGAACCGGCAGCCCGACATCCCATGGATTCCCTCTTCCCAGGAGGCGTAGGAACATTCCCCCCTCGCTTCCTGTCCTTTGGTGAGACTCAGTTTAGCCGTGAGTTCCGATCCATGGATACCAGCGGTCCAGATGATGGTAGCCGCTTCGATCTTCTTTCCACCCTCGATGATCACGCACTGGGGTTCTGCCTTGAAAATGGGGGAGTTCAGGTACACGTCTACCCCCAGTTTCTTCAGGTATTTTTCCGCTTTGTCCCGGAGCTTGTCGGAAAGCATCGCCAGGATCTTTCCCAGGGCTTCTACGATGATGATTCGGACCTCTCGTTCCTCGATATGGTACTGCCGGCAGAGGACCCTGCGCCGTTCCGCCAGTTCTCCGGCCAACTCAACCCCGGTGAACCCCGCCCCAGCGATCACGAAGGTAAGGAGTTTCCGCCTTTCGAAAGGATCCGGCTCGCAGGCTGCCTTGCGGAAACACTCTTCCACGTGTGTCCGGATGCGCATGGCATCTTCCAACGACCAGAGGGTAAAGGAGTTGTCCTGAATACCCTCGATTCCGAAGAACTCCGGGTCCCCCCCCGCGGCAATGATCAAATAGTCGTAGTCGTACTTCGCGTTCTTGGATAGAAGACGCTTGTTCTCGAAGTCGATGTTCTGGATCGTATCCGTGACGACTTTGATTCGGGTGCCGCTGAAGATGCGCTTGAAACTTACCTGCACCGAAGCGGGATCCACCCGACTGCCCGCCACTTCATGCAGTTCTGTCATGAGAGTGTGGTACTGGTTTCGGTCGATCAGGGTGAACTCGATGTTGGGGTTCCCCTTCAGTTTCTTGTAGAGTTTCTTCATGGCAGCCACGCCACCGTACCCACCGCCCAGGACCACTATCCTTGTTTTTTCGGCCATTGGTTTCTCCTCAAGGGTCAATCTATCTGAAAATATCAATATTTTTAATATTGATTTTACTCTATATTGAGAAAGATGTGAAGAGCCCGAGTATTCCCTTGTATGGTCTTCCGGAACATGATACAAATCTCCCCTATGCAGACACTAACGAGGATTTCGCAGGCATCCCTTCGCCTGTTATCTATCTTTGATCTAGGCAGGGCTGAGGTGCAAGGAGCCTTCGGAAGGCTCTCCGTATTCCTTCTACTCTTGGTTGGGGCCATGGGCGGCTTCCTTTCCTGCTCCCGATCCTCAGAACCCCTCTCTAGGGTGGAGTTTCTCCTGGGTACTACCTGTGGTGTGACGGTGTACGGGACAAGGGATGCGAAAGTCCTGGATACGGTATTCCAGCGGGTGCGTGAAATCGAGAATCGGATGAGTGTAAACCTAGAAACCAGCGAGGTGAGCGAAATCAACCGCCAGGCGGGCGTCAAAGCCGTTCCCGTTTCGGAAGAGACTTTCCGGGTGATATCGGAAGGGTTACGGTTTTCTTCCCTCAGTAAGGGCGCCTTCGATATAGCCATCGGACGGCTGGTTTCCCTCTGGGGAATCGGTACGGATCATGCGCGGATTCCTTCACCTCTTGAGATCAAAGAGGCACTCTCCACGATCGATTTCCGTTCGGTGGAATTGAATCCGGAAAAACGGTCGGTGTACATAAAAACCAGGGGGACAGCCTTAGATTTGGGGGCCATTGCAAAAGGATGGGCGGCGGACGAGGCTGCCCGAGTTTTGCGGGAAGCAGGCGTTCGCCACGCTATCATCGATTTTGGGGGAAACATCCTGGTGATCGGCGCCCATCCGGAAGGCCGACCCTGGAGGATCGGAATCCAGAATCCAGAGACAACCCGAGGTTCCTACCTGGGTATCATTCCAGGGATCGATGTTTCGGTGGTAACTTCCGGTACCTACGAGCGGTTCTTCACGGCACCCGATGGGATGAAGTACCATCATCTTCTGGATACCACCACGGGGTACCCCATCAGGAACGGACTCGATTCGGTAACGGTGGTGACAAAAGAATCGATCCAGGCGGACGGACTCTCCACCACCCTCTTTGCCCTGGGAAGGGTGGAAGGGTTGAAACTGGCCGAATCCCTCGAAGGAGTAGAGGCGATCTTCGTCACGGAGGACAGAAAAGTCTATTTAACCAGCGGGATTCGGAAAACCTTCGAACTCAAGAACCCCGAGTTCCAGATTGCCGATTAGGGGAATCGGGCACCTTGCCTTCCATCCCTATTTTACAAGCCCTATGTACGGCTCTAGGGGCTTTATGTACGGCCCTATGTTATGGCCCTATGGACGCCGTCGCTCCGGTTGCCGGGAATCCTTTTATTTTAAGAAGATCAGCGCGGCCCAGCTCACGGAAAGGAATAGAACAAGGAAGGCGTACCCTTTTAGGGTTATGGGAGTAGGTCCGGCAGCCTGGGGGCGGCCCTCCTGAGTGAGATCCAATTGGCGGCGGCCCGCCTCCGTACAGTCATCTTGGGAGTGGCCCGCCTGCGCGCGGTCACTCTGGTGGCTACCCCCCTCCGCAGTGGCAATCTGGGACTGGGCCGCCTGCACCAGGTCAACCTGGAATCGACCCGCCTGCGCGCGGTATCCCTGAGGGCGGCTTGCTTGCGTGAACTCCTCCTGCGGCCTGCCCGCCTGCGATCGGGGAGAGAGCCTTTCCCCCCGTACTTCCTCGATAAGGGCCCGGATGTCTTCCCAGAGGTGGGCCCTTCGAAGTTTGGTTTTCCGCTCAGTGATGCGTTCGAAGTAGAAGAACATTCGGGAAATCACCGCCCCCAGGCGGCCTTTAAGGGGCACGTAAGTCCGCAAGGTGAAGCGGGATAGGGCGATCATCCCTAAAAGGGTTAGGGCCTTGAGAACTCCTAGCCTTAAGGCGCCGAGGGTTACGGGAAAAGTTCCCAGGTAGACGATCACCTGACCCAGGGGAGTTGCCAGGTTTGCGGCAGTGATACCCAGAAAAGCCACGAGGTTTGGGACGAGTTTGAGCCGTTTCCCGCTCAGGCCGGCGCAGAGAAAGTAGAATCCTGTAAGGAGTCCCTTGGCCAGGAGGGATTCGGTGAAGAGAAAGGGAAGTAGACTCGCTAAACCCGTGAGGAACAGCATCCCCGGCGAAAGGCTAGAAAAAAGGAACTTAGTGATACGTACCTTCACGGATCCCATCGACTGTGTAGAACGGGAAGATTCTGGGAAGTTTGTGGATGTTACAGGGTCTAGGGCCTGTGGTGGATTCGGAGGCGGTATAGGCTCCGGGGTGCCATTTTCCCGTGATAAGGGGGAGTGCAGGACTGGGGCAAGAAGGTCCGAGAGGGAAAGGGAGATACCCCCCAAAAGAATCCCTGTAACGGTGCCAAGGGCGAGGAAAGGGGGGCCAATGAGCCAGGCCCCTTCTCCTAAAAGGAAGTACCGGGCCAGCAGGATCTGCACGAGGTTACTGGAAAGAGCTCCCATCACACTGATTCCAATCAAGGAGAGGAAGCGGGCCGGGAGGAAAGAAAGAATCGTCATGGTGATTCCGCTGGCCAGGGACCCCGCTGTGGAAAACACGAAGATATACGAGAACAGTGTCCCGTTCACCAAGGCTTGCCCAAGGATCTTCAATCCCACGAGGGAAAGGATAAATCGAGGGGATTCCTTCCGCAGGGCAAGGAGGATGGGTAGATTTGCCAGCCCCAACCTGAAAAAGGGTACGGGTTTGGGGATGAGGAACTCGATGGTGGAAAGAAACAGGCAAAAAGCCCCGTACAGGGCAAGGAGTTGTTCCTTATCGGTAATAGCACCCCTTTCTGTATCAGAAGGTACTGGCATCCACCTCTGCTCCTGTTTCGCGCTGAGTCGTTTTTCCCTGTACCCGAAGGAACACTCTATTGGGAAGGCAGGCTACCCATTCCCCATTCCGGGAGATTCTTCCCATGTGGATACAGATCTTGTCCCGGCAAGGAGAGCTTTCCACAAAGGCGGTCCCGTCCTTGATGTGAACATGGGTAAGTCCTAAAGGACCGGGAATGTCCACTTCCAGTTCTTTCGATAGGGGATAGATCCACACCTTGGATTGGTTTTGAATGTAGAGGACCGCCTCTCCACCTCGTTCTGCGTACACGTGATAGGAAAAGGCCCCCAGCACGGCAATACTGATGAGAATGGCCACTGCATCGAGGATGCGAACTTTCTGTTTTAAAAAGGTTTGCGGGATCCGACTGCTCCTATCTCTCCACACCCTATTAGCCTTCCTTGTCCCAAAGCGTATAAAGACCTTGAGTGGGGGTCCGGGCGACTTTTAGTCTACACAGGGAAGGTTGTACACCGGAAATAAGGCGTGTTTCCAGGGGTATAAAAACAATGGCTCGTATAGTAAGGAGGGCATGGAGAAGTATCTGTAAGGAGCCTTCCCTTCATGGCGTATGAAACCCTTAGTACCCCCAAGGTTGTGGGTGGCGCGGGCGAGCCCTTCCTGCGGCCGAACGGGAAGGCCCTATCCCTACCTGTACCACCTGAAGCAACACAGTTTGACCGAAGCCATACATTCGGTGCCTTTACAGGTCCGTCACGTCCACCCAGCGGCGGGTTCTCCAGCTTTCCATGCCCAGTTCCGCAAGCTGCACTCCCTTGGCTCCCTCCTTCAGGTTCCAGGGGAAGGGTTCGTTCTGGGCGTAATGCCGGAGGAATTTTTCCCACTGAACTTTGAAGGCGTTGTCGTAGGGATCCCGGGTGGGAATTTTTGCCCAGTTTTCGTAGTAATCGATGGGGCTGTCGATGTCCGGATTCCACACGGGTTTGGGAGTCATGGCTTCATCCTGAATCCAGCACTCCCGCAGGCCCGCCACGGCGGTTCCCTTGGTTCCATCAACCTGCAGAACTAAGAGGTCGTCCCTTCGAACCCGAACGTCCCAGGAACTGTTGAACTGGCAGACAATCCCATTCTTCAGCTCGAAGATTCCATAGGCCGAATCGTCCGCGGTACAGGCGTATTCTTTGCCGTTCTCGTCCACCCTCCTGGGGATATGTGTGGCGCCCAGGGCTACGAGGGATTTGATTTCGCCGAAAAGGTTGTCGATCACGTACCGCCAGTGACAGAACATATCGATCATGATCCCGCCGCCGTCCTCCTTGCGGTAGTTCCAGGAAGGTCGCTGGGCGGGCTGGTGGAATCCGTCGAACACCCAGTACCCGAACTCCCCTCGAACCGAGAGGATTCGGCCGAAGAATCCTGTATCGATCAGGTATTTCAGCTTCAGCAGTCCAGGGAGCCAGAGCTTGTCCTGCACCACCCCGTGCTTCACCCCCTTCTGTTCTGCCGCTCGGTACAATTCCATCGCCTCCCGGGTGTTGGTGGCAGTGGGCTTCTCGCAGTAGATCGCTTTTCCTGCCTGGATCGCCTTCATCACCGACGGGTACCGAAGTTCCGTTACCTGGGCGTCGAAGTAGATTTCGTTCCGGGGATCCGATAGGGCTGTGTCGAGGTCCGTGGTATATTCCTTTACATCGTACTGGGAAGCGAGGGCTTTGAGCTTGCCTTCGTTCCTACCCACCAGGATCGGTTCCGGTATCAGTACGTCCCCGTTGCGGAGCCTTACCCCTCCCTGTTTCCGGATGGCCAGGATGGAGCGAACCAGATGTTGATTCGTCCCCATGCGTCCGGTGACTCCATTCATTAAGATACGCACGATTTTTTCCATGAAACACTTCCTCCCACAAACAAAATTGAGCTGTGATTCGTCCGCCTAAGCGACGGGATTCAATACCCTACACATGCTTTTGGTAAGCTTCTACGATCTTACCCAGGAACTCCTGCTGATCCATGCTCCAGTAGCGGGTGGAAAAGATCTCCACCTCGATGAAACCGGAGAACCCGTTCTTCTCCACTTCCCGCCTGATTCCGGGGATATCGATACAGCCTTCCCCCATCAACCCCCGGTCGTTGAGGAAATCGGTGGTGGGACTCTTCCAGTCGCACACGTGGAAGGCGAAGATCTTGTTCCCATTTCCCGAGCGCTCGATTTCTCGAGGAAGGTTCGGGTCCCACCACAGGTGGTATACATCGATGGCGACCCCCAAAAGAGGATGTTCCAATTCCCGGCACAGGTCGTTTGCCTGTTCCAAGGTAACGATGGCGGAACGGGTGTCGGAGTACATGGGATGGAGGGGTTCGATGGCGAGGCGTACCCCGGAGGTTTCCGCCTCTTTCAGGATCGCCTCGATCCCCTTGCGAATCTGGAGCCGGGATTCCGCGAGGGATTGACCGGGATGGGCTCCGGGCACGATTACGAGGAGGGGGGAACCCAATTCCGCGGATAGATGGATGAAAGCCTTGTTGTCGTCGATCCGGGCCTGCCTTTCCCCTTCACTGAGAGCGGGAAAAAATCCTCCCCGTACCGTAGCCACGATGGAAAGTCCTGCCGAACGGATCCGTTCTCCGATTTTTGCGGCATTCCTGTCATCCAGGGCATCCCTCCACACCGAAATACCCTTCACTCCTGCCTGCGCGTACCGATCGATCGCCTCTTCGATGGGCCAGGGTTTGGTGGTGATGGTGTGGATGGCGAGCCGACTTGTGTCTTGCATCATACTGTGTCTCCTTTCACGAAGAACCGGTAGGGTTCTTCCGATGGGTCTGTGGAAAGTAAACTCTTCACATACAGAGCAAGTTCGAGGAGGTGGTAGTCCCCCCACATGCAGGATTCCCCATGGGGAACCTGGGATCCGGGCGGCACATAGTCCCACCCGTTGGGCCGGTGATACACCGTATGGAGCAAGAGCCCCTCGTGCATGGGATCCACCGAAAGGTACGGTTCCTCCATCAGGGTGAGGGCTGTCCGTAGACCAGCCGCTAGGTAGGGGTTGGCGGCTTCTGAAGCGCCGGAGGAGACGGATGTGCCGGTTGTACCAGGGGTAGGTGAAGAGCCGTGGCTATCTCGGGCGTTGGGGGTACCAGGTCTCAGTTTCGTAAAAAGGGAGAATACGGAGGAGTTTCCGGCGGTTTTGGCAACATCCGGTGCATCCTTAAAAGCCTTGGCCAGCGTTTCAGCCTCGGGTGGTCTTTCCCCCGTGCCCTGGACGGTTTCGAGGAACCAGCCCAATCGGAGGAGCCCCTGGGCTGCGATGGCGGCGGCAGAGGAGTCTACCGGTTCATAGGGGTTCGCCGGATCCGCGGGGCGGTTCAGGTCCAGGTGGTGGAGGTTGGGAGCTCCGGTGTCCCAGTAGGGAATCCCGTCCGGCGGCGTATGCTGAATGTAGAAATCGGCCGTGGCGCGAGCCGTTTCGAGGAAACGCTGGATCGCCGCCTCCTTGGTGGGAAAGTAGGGGAGGTTGAGGGAGGATATTTCCCCTTCTCTCAGGGAATGAAGGAACTCCAGTTCCTCGGCAAACCCGAGAATTACCCAGGCGAGTCCCCGGGTCCAGGTGCTGAAAGGCGAGTATCCCTGCTGGGTAGAGGGATTGCGGAAGGATCCGTTTACGGGGTTGAAGATTGCCTCATGGGCGGTTCTTCCCCGCTCATCCCACCGGTCTCTCCCTGAGCCGTGGTACACGATGTAGCGAGCGGTGGTTTCTCCGTGCTGGAGAAGTCGGCGGAGGAGGTTGATCCGGGCGTCCTGCTCTTCCATCAGGAGCTGTCCCAGGAGGTAGGACTGAGCGAGGGATCGGAGGGATCGGATGGTGTCGGCAAAGAGGGACTGGGGGCCGTTGAAGGAGTAGATGTACCCCAGCTCTCCCGGAAGGTCCTTCCAGCGAGAAGCCTGGACCGCACCGGAAACCTGGAGGGCCAGGGCATAGTATCGCACTTCCCAGGGATCGGCCTGTATGCGGCCGGTCCGGGCCAGTCGGTATAGATTCCCGTAGGTACTGATGTTGTTGAACCCGTGATCGTGCACCCCCCTGTGGGTCAGGTGAACTGCCATGAACTTGCGGGTGCTGTTCCGTCCGTACTCTAGGAACCAGGGATCACCGTCCATCTCGTACACGAGAAGGGGCATGCCGAACTGAAACCCCTGGGTCCACTCTGTCCACCCTTGGGAAGTGTATCGGCCCTGCTTGGTGAACACGGGAGCCCCGTCCTTGGGATCCCACCGGCGGGCGAGAAGCTGGATCTTGTTCCCCGCCTGGTGCACAGTTCGCTTGATTTTCTGTTCCAGCTTCTCCGCAGTTATCTCACCTAGGGTTTTGAGAGAGGTATCGATCATGCAAGCACCTCCTTTCACTTACCCGCCATACCTAGAAGGTTGGTGTGGAGGGAGTTGGGCGGATAGGTACAGGATCGCGACGGGTTCTGCACGGTTCCTAAAGCCGCGACATAGGGGATAGGAATGCGCAGCCCGGATCCGACAGGGCCGGTCTGCCTCCCATTCCTCATTAAAGCCGCGACACATGGAACCCTCCATCCACGTGGATCACGCTACCCGTGGAGAAGGGAAAGTCTCCCTC
>Ga0209018_1002519_pt1 | contig 12760 bp, 10 predicted proteins | sample YNPBryBLVA2012_FD_185814 | JGI IMG/M metagenome (GOLD analysis project Ga0209018, IMG submission 185814) | Anoxygenic and chlorotrophic microbial mat microbial communities from Yellowstone National Park, USA - YNP Bryant BLVA 2012 (SPAdes)... ...
GCCCAGCCCGTCGCGCCCGCGCGCCCCGGTGATGATCAGCATCTCGTTCGGGTGACCGACGACGATCAGCTTCGCGACGATGATCACCACCGCCAGAATCACGAAGAACGCAACCGCCAGGAACGCCAGCACCGCCGTCATCGGCTGCCTCCCTTCGCAGAGCTCAACCTCTGCTCAAACGCCGCACGCGACACCACCTGCGCCACGCCGGCACAATACGCGACCACCACCACTTCCTCGCCCGGCGCAAAACCGCGCTCCGCCTCGCCCCCCACCGCCGGCACAAAGCGCTGGCTGCCACGCACCTGCAACGCCACCTCGCCCTTGTTCGGCGGCACGACCGCCACGGTCACCCGCGCCAGCTTGTTCACGTAGTCTTCCGGCCGCGGCGTGCTGTCACCCGACGTCCGCCGGATCTGACGGAAAACCTGGTGCACCCCCTGTCCCACAATCAGACCGACGAGCAGCGCAATCGCCAGCCCGGTCCACGTCCCCGTCCGGGTCAGGTGTGTCAGGATCACGCCCACCGCCCCGAATACCGCCGCAAAGAACACCACGAAACGCATCGAGAACCACGTCGTCAGCGCCGCGGCTCCACCCCCCGCCGCATGAGCGACGTCCGCCGCCGACGCGAAATCCACGTCGACGTCCGCTGCCGCGGCGTCAAGGTCCACGTCGGTGTCGGCGTGGAGGTCGAGGCCGATGGCCGCATGCGCGTCGACATCCGCGCCCCCGCCCGCGGCTCCGAGCATCGACACCAGCAGCAGTCCGCCGCCGATGATCATCGCGCCCCAGTAGACAGCGGTAAGCACGCTCTGGGCGTCGGCCAGCAAGACGGTCGCCAGCTCGGACATGGGACACCTCCGACCTGAGGGGTCAGCGGGGCAGTGCGCGGGCGTCGCGCTTGCCGCCCCCTCATAAAGCCTACACGCGCCGACCCCGGCGCCTATGCTAAATTGCGTCATTTCTCATAAGACCCGGCCGGACGCCGGGACAGAGCGCCGCCCCGGGGGCGGGAATCCCCGGCCGGCAGCGACCGCTCCGGGCGTGGTCGGGCGCGCCAGCGGGCCGGGAGAGCGCGGCGCAAGGCACGTGCTGGCAGCCGCGGGGCCGGCGTGCTAGCATGCCCGCTGCCTGAGGCGAAGGCCGGGCCGGTGCAGTGCGCCGGTCGGACAACGGGTCAGGGTCGGAAGGCAGCAGCCCACCCGGCACGGCCCACGTGCTCCGTCAACCTGGCCCGAGCCTCAGGCGTGTCTGCCGGACCGTCAGCGACCGGCTATCAGCCCTCAACCTTCGGCGACGCAGCCGCATGCAGAGCTGACAGCCCGCCGCTCCGATCTGGCGGCTCCCGGCCGGCAGCCCAAGGCGGACAGCTTCCATGGCCTACACGGTCCTCGCCCGCAAATACCGCTCGCGCACCTTCGATGAGGTCATCGGCCAGGAGCCGATCGCTACCACCCTCGTCAACGCCATCCGGGCCGGCCGGATTCATCACGGTTATCTCTTCACCGGCACCCGCGGCGTCGGCAAGACCAGCATGGCCCGCATCCTGGCCAAGGCCCTCAACTGCCTGAGCGTCAGCGCGCCGACCACCACGCCCTGCTGCGCCTGCGACGCCTGCCTGGCCATCGCCGAGGGCCAGGACATCGACGTGGTCGAGATCGACGCGGCCAGCAATACCGGTGTCGACAACATCCGCGAACTGCGCAGCAACACGGCCTACCGGCCGGCCCGCGCGCGCTACAAGGTCTACATCATCGACGAAGTGCACATGCTCTCCACCGGCGCCTTCAACGCCCTGCTCAAAACCCTGGAGGAGCCCCCCGGACACGTCAAGTTCATCCTCGCCACCACCGAGGTCCAGAAGGTCCCGGCCACCATCCAGAGCCGCTGCCAGCGCTTCAACTTCCGCAACATCCCCGCCGAGGCGATCGCGGCGCGCCTCATCGAAATCGCCAGAGCCGAGGGCGCACAGGTCGATGAAGCCGTGGCCCGACGCGTCGCACGCCTGGCCGCCGGCTCGATGCGCGACGCGCTCAGCATCCTCGACCAGCTTCTATCCATCGCGCCGGACAGGATCACCCCGCAAGTGCTCGACGAGGTTCTCCCCCCCGCCCAGGACGAGCAGGTCTTCCGGCTGCTGGAACACGCGGCGGCGGGGGACGCGCCGGCCGCCCTGGCCGAGCTGGACGCCATTCTCAACGCCGGGCGCGGCCTGGAGGTCTTCTGCAACGACACGATCGACGTGGTGCGGACGCTGATGCACATTCGCACCTGCGGCATCGATGCCCCGTTCGTGGAGGTGCCGGCCGGCTGCCGCGACCAGTACCAGCGACTGGCCGGACAGTTCGAACTGTCGCACTACGTCCAGATGATCGCCATGCTGGAGGAGCTGCGCCGGAACGTCCGCTACAGCGCCGCGGGACGCGCGCTGACCGACGCGCTCATCGTGCGGCTGGCGAAGCTGCGTGAGTGGGCACCGATCGAGGAATTGCTGGCCCGGCTCCCCGCAAGCGGTCCGGCGCCGGACGAAAAAAAAAAGCCCCCGCCGGCGCTGACGCCGGGTCCGTCCCTGCCGGCCGCGGCGCCTCCGCAGCCCGCGCCGCCGGTGGCCGCACACCGCGCAGAGCCGGGCGCCCCGCGCGCTGAACGGCGGATCGCGCCGCCGCGACCGTCGGCCCCGCGCCCCGCCGTGCCACCGGCCGAGCCGGTGCCGCTGAGCTATGCCGACGTCCCCGAGGCGTCGGGGCTGGAGCCGCGCGAGACAAGCGCCGAGGATGAGGGGCCCGCCGAGCCTCAGCCCGAACCGCTCGCGCGCACCGCCGTATCGCCAGAGGAGCGCGCCCGGATTCTCAAGGACCCGCTCGTCCAGCAGGCGTTGGAGCTGTTCGACGGCGTCGTCGTCAACATCGAGCGCCCGACCGCGTCGCCCGGCGCCCGACAGACGCAAATGACGGAGTAGACCATGCTCGGCAACCTGGGACAGCTTGCCCAACTGCTGAAAAACGCCGGCCAGATCCGCGAGAACATGAAAGCCATGCAGGAACGGCTGGCCGCCGCACGCTACGTCGGCCAGGCCGGCGCCGGCCAGGTCCGCGCTACCGTCGACGGCCGCGGCGACCCGGTCCAAATCAGGATCGATCCGCAGCTCGTCGCTGCCGGCGACGTGGAACTGCTCGAAGAGCTGACCTGCGCCGCCTTCCGCGACGCCCTGGCCAGGTGCCGCGAAGGCGTGCAGAAGGAAATGCAGGCCGCAACCGGCGGCATGGACATCCAGGGCATGATGGACATGCTCGGATAGGCAGTGTGGCGCCGGCTCCGTGCGGCCGACGCGCAAGGCCCTGGAACTGCGGACGTCGCGCCGCGTTCTCAACCGTTCACGCTGTCGCGTTCCTGCTCGCCGGCGCCTGATGCCTGAAACCTGGGCGCCGCTGGCCGAGAGCCGAAAGCTGATATCCGATGTCCGACGCTCCCCTTACCGGCCCCCTGCAACGCCTGCTGGACGAGCTGAAAAAGCTCCCCGGCATCGGACCGCGCTCCGCCGAACGCATCGCCTTCCACCTGCTCAAGGCCGACAGGGCCGCGGCCCTCGCCCTCGCCGACGCCGTCCGCGACATCAAGGAGAAGATCCGCCCCTGTGCACGCTGCTTCAACCTGGCCGACGCCGAGCTGTGCTCCATCTGCGCCGACCCGCGCCGCGACCAGTCGCAGATCGTCGTCGTCGAGCAGCCCCGCGACCTCATCAGGCTCGAAGCCACCGGCCTGATCACCGGCGTCTACCACGTCCTCATGGGCCACATCAACCCCCTGGAGCGCATCGGCCCCGAAGACCTGACTATCGCGGCGCTGGTGGAGCGCTGCCGCGGCGGCGCGGTGAAAGAGGTCGTGCTGGCCACGAACCCCAACGTGGAAGGCGACACGACCGCGCTGTACATCTCCAGCCTGCTCCAGGGGACGGGCGTGCGGCTGACGCGGCTGGCCCGCGGGCTGGCTCCCGGCGGGCAGATCGAATATGCCAACCGCGCCATGCTGGAAGCCGCCCTCCGCAACCGGCACGCCTTGTAGCGCCGCACCTCCGGGTCCGGCGCCGCATCACAGGATCGGCGCCGCCAGCGGGCGCGACCGGCATCCCGGCCGCGCTGCGTCCGCGAGCGGAAACAGGCTGGGGTCTCCGTCCCCGACGCGCGGCGCCCAGCGCACCCGCCAGGCCTCGAATCGCATCGCCGGTCGGCGGCCACGGGGATGCATTCGGCGGCGGACTGCATAGAATGCGATGCGCCGGTAATTACAGCAGAAAGGCTTGCCGATGGGACTGAGGGTTTACAACAGCCTCACACGCCGCATCGAGGACTTCCAGCCGCTGAGTCCGCCGCGCGTCGGCATCTACGTCTGCGGCCCTACTGTCTACAGCCACAGCCACCTGGGGCACGCCAAGAGCTACGTCAGTTTCGACGCCATCATCCGCTGGCTGCGGGCCAGCGGCTACCAGGTCAACTACGTGCAGAACATCACCGACGTCGGGCACCTGTCCGACAACGCCGACGAGGGCGAGGACAAGATCATCGCCGAGGCCCGGCGCCGCGGCCTGCACCCGATGGCGGTGGTCGACATCTTCACGCGCAGCTACTACGAGGACATGGACGCGCTGAACATCCTGCGTCCGGACATCGCCCCGCGCGCCACCGGGCACATCCCGGAGCAGATCGAAGCCGTCAAGCGGCTGCTGGCCAGCCGGCACGCCTACGAGGTCAACGGCTCCATCTACTTCGATGTCAGCTCCTTCCCCGACTACGGCCGGCTCAGCGGCCGCAGCGTCGAGGAGCTGGTCGCCGGCGCCCGCGTCGAGATCAACCCCGACAAGCGCCACCCCGCCGACTTCGCCCTGTGGAAACGCGCCGCCGCGGGCCACATCATGCGCTGGCCCAGCCCCTGGGGCGAAGGCTACCCCGGCTGGCACCTCGAATGCTCCGTCATGAGCCAGAAGTACATCGGCCCCACGCTCGACATCCACGGCGGCGGCCTGGACAACAAGTTCCCGCACCACGAGTGCGAGATCGCCCAGGGCCAGGCGCTCACCGGCCAGCCCTTCGCCCGCTACTGGCTGCACAACAACATGTGCACGCTCAACGGCCAGAAGATGAGCAAGAGCCTGGGCAACACGATCACGCTCAAGGAGATCTTCCACGAGGGTACGCGGCTGCTGGAGAAGACCTTCGACCCGGTCGTCGTCCGCCACCTGGTCCTCACCAGCCACTACCGCCAGCCGCTGGATTTCTCCAACGAGGCCCTGAAGGCCGCCGAAAGCGGCTCGTACAAGCTCCGCGACGCGCTGCGCGAACTGTCGCGCGCCGCACAGCAGGCGCCATCCGCAGCGCCATCCCCGCAGATCCGCAGCGCCCTCGACGAGGCCGAAAAACGCTTCGGCGAAGCGATGAACGACGACTTCAACACCGCCGCCGCCATCGCCGTCCTCTTCGACCTCGTCCGCCACAGCAGCGACTGGATCCGCGCCGGCGCCGCCCGCGAAGACTTGCAGGCCGCCGCCACGCTGCTGCGCCATCTGGCCGCCGACGTCCTCGGCTTCCAGTGGCCGGCGCCGCTCGGCGCCGCCGACGCCAAAAAACAGGACGAGCTGATCCGCATCCTCGCCGAACTGCGCGAGCAGGCCCGCCGGGCCAGAGACTTCGACACCGCCGACCGCATCCGCCAGCGCCTGGCCGACCTCGGCGTCCAGCTCCGCGACACCCCGCAGGGCCCTGTCTGGTGAGCGCTTTTTCGCCCGCCCGGCCCGCGCCCTGACAGACTGCCTCTCACAGAACTCGCCGGCCCACGGCCGGCAACCGCCCGCACCGCCCGCCGCACGCCAGCAACGGGCATCACCGGAGCGGTGCGCCATCAAGCGCGCCGCAGCCGGATCGCCTGGCCCGGCGTTCCCCCGCCTGACAGTCTCAAGCCGCGCAGGCTACCCCCGCCCGAACACCATCTCCTGCACTTCGACTCCGGCGATCGCCGCCAGCCTGTCGCGCAACTGGTCGCACAGGGCGTCGTCCCCGAACAGCTCGAGCAGGATCACGCCCGACGGCGCGCAATACCCCGCGTTCACGTCGTGCAGTCCGACCCGCGTCCGGATGTTGCAGCCGTACTCCGTCAGCACCTGCTGCACCTGGCCGGCCTTCTCCACCCGGTCCGTGACGTGCACCCCCAGAATCCGATGTCGCTCCGCCATAGCCTGGTCTCCGCTCCGCCCCGGGCCAGCCTTCTTGCACCCGGCCCGCGCGCTGCCACGCGGGCCCTGCTGCTGCCGCCCTGCCGACGGCCGGTTGCCCTGCCCTGCGGCACCCGGCGCCCCGCATGCCCCATGCCATCGACCGGCGGGACCGCGGCGCAGTGCGCCTCAGGGAATGTACTTGCCGCGTGCCACGTAGTGCGTGTGCAGCAGCTTATGGCTCTTGTGCCCGCACGGCCCGTCCGTCAGAAACTCCCTGTAAATCCGCTGGATCGCCGGGTTCTCGTGACTCTTGCGCACCTCGTAGGCCGAGTCCTCGGCGTAGATGGCCCGGGCCCGCGCCGCCCGGATTTCCGGAGTCGTCGGGATCGGCTGCCCGCCGCCGCCCAGGCATCCGCCCGGGCACGCCATGAACTCGATGAAATGGCACTCGCTGAACTTCCCGCCCGCCTTGATGTCCTCCATCACCTTATGGGCATTGGCCGTCCCGTGACAGACGCCCACCTTCAGCGTGACACCCTTCAGCCAGTTCCAGTCCGGCACCAGGTGCTTGACCAGCTCCGGCACCGGACCCACCGTCGTGATCGGGATTTCGGCGTAGCGCACGCCCTCGAACCCGCGGACGGGGATGATGTCGGCGTGCTCGTAGAAGTTCTCCACCTTCCTGCCGGTGACCATCTCGATCACGCAGCGCAGCGCCGACTCCATCACCCCGCCCGTGGCGCCGAAGATCACCCCCGACCCCGTCGCCGTCCCGAACGGATCGTCGAAGTCCGACTTGGGCATGGCCGGCAGGTCCACCCCGGCCTCGCTGATCATCTTCGCCAGCTCGCGCGTCGTCAGCCCGTAGTCCACGTCCTTGTACCCGCTGGCGCACATCTCCGGCCGGTTGCACTCGAACTTCTTGGCCGAGCACGGCATCAGCGCCACGCTCACGATGTTCTTCGGATCCAGCCGGTTGAGCTGCGCGTAGTACGTCTTGATCAGCGCCCCGAACATCTGCTGCGGACTCTTGGCCGACGAGACGTGCGGCAGATACTCGGGGTAGAAGTGCTCGATGTACTTCACCCACCCCGGCGAGCAGCTCGTGAACTGCGGCAGCGCCGCCCCCTGGTCCTTTTCCACCAGCGCCTTGTACAGCCGCAGCAGCAGCTCCGTCCCCTCCTCGATGATCGTCAGGTCCGCGGCGAAGTTCGTGTCGAAGACCTTGTCGAACCCGCACAGACGCAGGGCGGTGTTCATCTGGAAGGTCAGCGGCGTGCCCGCCGCCAGCCCGAAGCACTCGGCGATCGCCGCCCGCGGGCTGGGCGCCGTCTGGATCACCACGTGCTTGGTGGGATCGTCGATCGCCGCCCACACCTCGTCCGTCGGATCGTTCGCCCGCAGCGCCCCGGTCGGGCAGCGGTTGATGCACTGCCCGCAGTTGATGCAGATCACCTCCGCCAGCGGCTTGTCCAGGAACGTCGCGATCTTCGTCTCGTGCCCGCGGCCGATCGCCTCCAGCACGCCCACCTCCTGAAGATCGATGCACGTCCGCACGCAGCGCCGGCACAGCACGCACTTGTTCATGTCCCGCACGACGGCGTGGCTGGAGGCGTCGATCGCGTAGCGCGGCCGCTCCGGATGCCCGAAGCGGAAGAAATCGACCCCGTACTCCTTCGCCAGCGCTTGCAGCTCGCAGTTGTTGTTGCGGCTGCACGCGTAGCACTCCCCGTAGTGATCGGCCAGCAGCAGATCGATGATGTGCCGCCGCGCCCGGCGCACCTTCGGCGAGTGCGTGCGCACCTTCAGCGGCTGGGTGATCGGGTAGGCGCAGGCCGCCTGGAGCGTCCGCTGTCCCTCGACCTCGACCACGCACACGCGGCACACGCCGGCGATGCACAGGTCCTGGTGAAAGCACAGCGTCGGGATGCGGATGCCCACCTGCCGCGCCGCCTCCAGGATCGTCGCCCCGAAGGGCACTTTCACCTTCTTGCCGTCGATCTCCACCCCGACCGTCGCGCCCAGCGCGTCCGCCGGCGCCCGCGGCGCTTCCACCTTCTGCGCCTGCTGGCTGCGCGGCGCCCGCGTCTCCGCCTGCCGGGTGATATCATCGCCCATCGGGTCTGCTCTCCTTCAGCCGCGCACCGCCTGCGGCGCGCGCCCCATGATCTCGTGGCGGAAGTGCTCGACGATCGACAGGAACGCGTTGGGGCTGGATTGCCCCAGCCCGCACTTGGAAGCGAGCTGCATCGTCTCGCCCAGTCCGATCAGCTCCCGCAGGTACGCCGTCGAGCACCGTCCCTGCTCCAGCAGCTCCACGCCCTCCAGCAGTTTCGGGTTGCCAGCGCGGCAGGGCGTGCACTGCCCGCACGACTCCTCGCAGAAAAACTCCAGAAAGTTGCGCGCCACGTGCAGCATGTCCCGCTGCGGCCCGAACACGATCACTGACCCGCCCGTGGCGACATCCTCGAAGGCGATGCGGCGCTGGAACCCGCTCCGCGGCACACACTGCCCGGCCGCCCCCCCGATCTGCACCGCCTTTGCTTCCTCTCCGCCCACCTCCTTCAGCAGCTCCGCGATCGTGATCCCCAGCGGAAACTCATACACTCCCGGGCGCTGGCAGTCCCCCGACACGCTGAACAGCTTCAGCCCCGCCGACTTCTCCGTTCCGAACCCCTTGAACCACTCCGCCCCCCGCGCCAGGATGCACGCCGCCCACGCCAGCGTCTCCACGTTGTTCACGATCGTCGGCTGCCGGTTGAAGCCCGTATCCACCGGGAACGGCGGGCGGTTCCGCGGCTCCCCGCGATGCCCCTCCAGCGATTCGATCAGCGCCGTCTCCTCCCCGCAGACGTACGCCCCGGCGCCCATCCGGATCTCGATGTCGAACTGGAAGCCCTCCTTGCCCAGCACGCCGCTGCCCAGCAGGTTCTTCCTCCGCCGCTCCGCCAGCACCCCCTCCAGGTGCGGCCGCAGATACGCATACTCCCCGCGCAGATAGATGATGCCCTGCCGGGCACCGATCGCGTAGCCGGCGATCGTCATCCCCTCGCACACCAGATCGGCATAGTCGCTCAGAATCACCCGATCCTTGAACGTCCCCGGCTCCCCCTCGTCCGCGTTGCACACCACGAACTTCCGCTCCCCCCTGGCTGCCGCCGCCAGGTTCCACTTCACCCCCGTCGGAAAACCAGCCCCGCCGCGCCCCTTCAGCCCCGAGCGGCTGATCTCCGCAATCACGTCCGCCCGGCTCTTCCGCAACGCCGCCTGCAACCCCGCCTCCGGCTCCATCCTGGCGAACGTCAGCGGGCCTTCGTGTGCCGACTTGACCTTCATACCACGTGCTCCTCTGCCGCCTGCGTCGCGTGCACCCCGAACAGCGCCCGGCACTCTTCGATGATCCCGTGCACCATCTCCGGCGTCAGGCGCGTAAAGACGCGCTCGTTGACCAGCAGCGCCGGCCCCTGGTCGCACATCCCCAGGCAGTTGGCCCACTGGAGCGTGAACATCCCGTCCGCCGTCGTTTCCCCAAAGGCGATCCCCAGATCGTTCTCCAACTGCCGCGCGATCTGCTCCCGGCCCGCCAGATCGCACGAGATCGTCCGGCACAAGCGGATCACGAAGCGCCCCTGCGGCTTGGCGCTGAGGAAACTGTAGAACGAGACGACGCCGTAGACCTCGACCGGATGGATCCCGAGCAGGTCCGCGATCACCTGCATCGCGGTCGGCGTGATCCGCCCGTGCCGGCGCTGCACTGCTTGGAGCATCGGCAGCAGGGCGCTGCGCTGCCGCCCGTAGCGCCGGGCCAGCGCCGCCAGTTCGTCGCGCATGCGTTCGCTTTCCGTCACCAGCACCGGACTACCCTCCTCTCTTGCCGAGCAGGCGGCTGACCTTCTCGACCAGCGTCGCGGGCGCCACGGGCTTGTCCACGAACTCGTCGACCGGGACCATCTCGCTGTTCCTCCCGTACTCCATGCCCGTCACCCGGCCGATGCTCGTCAGCATCAGAATCGGTGCCGCAAAGCCCGTCCGCCGCAGCTCCTGTGCCATTGCGATTCCGTCGTCCGGCTCCGCCATCATCACATCCAGAATGAGCAGTTCCGGCTTGAAGCGTCGGACGCCCTGCATGCCCTCTTCCGCAGTGCGCGCCACCTGCACCTCATGCCCCGCCTGCTGGAGCACAAGCTGACAGGCCTCGAGCATGTCCGCGTCGTCGTCTACCACCAGGATCCTGGCCATTCGGCTCTCCTTCTCGCACCGAAGAAGGTCTGCGGCTCTTTTCGCGCCGCGCTGCGGGCGGCAAGCTGCGCGCAGCCGCGCCGCCTCCGCCCCCAGATCGGCAATCACCATGCCAGATCCAACCGACTGCGTACTCAGAGCTTGCGCCGCCGCCGCCCGGCCGGCTTGCGGAAAACTGCACACCTCCCGCACTCTGTGCGAGATTTCACACAGCCCCGCGGAGCCCCCTCCACCGATCGGTCTAGACTGCCGGCGCCTCGCCCCGCCGACGGCGCGGTACGCGAACCTGCGGCCGAGCTGAAACCGCAGCGCTCGCCGCGCCGTCCCGCCGCGCCTGCCGCCGCACCCTGCGCCGGGTCAGCCTATTCCGCCCGCTCCAGGCGCAGGTAATCCAGCCCGAACATGTAGGACTTGACCGCCTTTTCGTTCGCTCCCACGACCTCCACCATCAGCCTGTTCTGCCCTTGCTGGAGGTCGAACGTTCCCAGCAGCTTCTCCTCGGACGGCTTGACCTGCGGGTTGTACATGTCGATCGGCTCCCCCGCCTTCTGGCCGTTCACGTAGAGCTGGTGTATCCCGTAGTCCCCCGCCGTCAGAAACCGCGCCAGCACCCGGTAGCGCCCCGCCTCCGGCACGTCGAACCCCAGCACCAGCCGCTCGCCCGGGTTGGCGTGCCGCCACCAGCGGTGCTGCTCGTTGCTCAGCCCGTCCCAGCCTTGCACCTCGTGCGTCCCGCCCGTCATCTCCAGCACCGCCAGGCCCTCCCCCTCCAGCGCCCCCGCCACCCGCGGCGCCACATACGGCGGAATCGGCTCGACGCGCAGGTCGGCGGTCTGGAGCGGGGGGAAGCCGTCCGTGGCGCCGGGCCGCGCGTACCAGTAGGTGACCACCGCCATGTCCACCCTGGCGGTCTCGCTCCAGTGCCACAGCTCCATGTCGAAGCGGAAGTTTTCCTGGAACGGGATCTTGTCGAGGATGTGCCAGCGGTTCACCGCCGTGTGCCCGTAGTTGCCCGGCCCGTCGCAGCGGGGCTGGTTGTGGTAGGCGTGCGTGAAGCGCTCCGGGGAGCCCCAGGCGTAACCGTAGTAGTCTTCGGTGCCCGTGCCGAAGTGGCTGGGGAACGTCTCGCCGTCCACGTAGATTTTCTCATCGCCCTCGCCCCACCAGTGCTTGACCGGGTTGGCGATGTTGAAGGCCGCCCCGACGAACACGCCCTTGCCCTCCGCGGTCATGTAGTTCCAGTCCTGCATCGGGCGCGTGGGCACGTCGAACTGTCCGCGCCACTTGGCGTGAAAGTGCATCGAGCGTCCGGTCCAGCGGTAGTCCGTGCCGGCCACTGCCCAGCGCAGCCTCACCGTCTGCTCGCCGGTGTTCTGAATCTGCATTTCCGCCGACTTGCGGAACGGCATGACCCAGTGGCACCACATCTCCCCGTCCCCGGTCACGCCCAGCGGCAGCGACTCGTAAGCGTTCGCGCCCGGCGCCGCACCGAAGAAGTCGCCCAGGGGACAGACCACCGTCTGCTGGCCATCGAAGGCCATCGTCAGCAGCAACTGGCGCAGCGCGGCCGGCGTGTCCGGCGCCTCGGCCGCCACGCGCAGCGCGACGATCGCGCCCCCCCGCTTGTCTGACTTCCACTCCAGGCACTGGCCCGGCCCGAGCACCGTCAGCCTGTCCAGCGGCTGAGCAGCCAGGGCTCCCGCCGGCTCGACCCCGCAGCCGCGCGGCGCCGCCAGCCCCTCCGCCACGCACTTGATCTGCTCCGCCAGCTCGTCGAAGTCTGCGGGCTTGAACGTGACTACCCGGGTCCCTTTCGGGTAGGTGCGATAGTTGATGTGGTAGTAGAAATCGCCCGCGTCGCTGGTCGCCTTGCAGTGTCTGGCGTACGGAATCGGGAAGTACGTGTTCCAGCCCCGGCTGGCCACATGCGCGATCGGCCCCGGCATCCCCGGCAGCTTCCCGCTCAGCACGTCCGCCAGCGGCGCCTCGAGCGCCGGCTTGTCGGCCCCGTCCAGATAGATGCGCAGCGTGCCTTTCGGGTTGGCCGACCAGATGCGCACGATCGCCCCCGGCCCCTCGGCATCCATCATCACGTATTCCTTCCGGCCCGCGCACTCCTCGACCCGCAGATACTGGCCGCAGTCGGCGTTGGCGAACCAGTTCTCCTGCGGCGATTTCGCCGCCCGGTCATAGCTGGAGAACTGCCGGCATGTGAACGGCGGATCCGGGTACTCCGCCAGCGCCGCCAGATCGGTCATCTCGTTCAGCAGCGACGCCGTGGTCACCCGCGGCGCCGCACAGCCGGCCAATGCC
>Ga0209018_1002521_pt1 | contig 12758 bp, 5 predicted proteins | sample YNPBryBLVA2012_FD_185814 | JGI IMG/M metagenome (GOLD analysis project Ga0209018, IMG submission 185814) | Anoxygenic and chlorotrophic microbial mat microbial communities from Yellowstone National Park, USA - YNP Bryant BLVA 2012 (SPAdes)... ...
TACGGGGACGAACCTGGTGCAGCAGGGTGCCGCCACGGTGGGGGGGAATTACAGCTTCACGGGTGCGGCGCTGACAGTGAACAATGCCCTTACGGTGACAGGAACTACCACCATCACCAATAGCGGGCTTTTTACCAAGGGAGCCACCGGGGCGATTACCGCTACAGGAGGATTCACTCAGAACGGTACAGGAAACGTAGACATAAAGTCGGATATTACCACATCGAACCAACCGATCCGGTTCAACTCCGCAGTTCATGTAACCAACAGTGCAGCGGATATTTCCTGGAACGCCGGGACAGCGGAAATCCAGAACCTGGGTGGATTCGATCTTCATATCTATGCTCCCGGCCGTACCCTGAATCTGTACTCGAATCTCACCGCTAGAAATGTGATCCTGTACGCGGGGACCGTGAACTTGAACCCTACCGGTTCCGATCAAAAAGACCTGACCACCATTCAAGACCTTGTTCTGTTCGGCTCGGCTTACAACAATGACGATGACGATGCCGACGATGGAAGCGGGGGAAACATAGCGGTAGACGTGTTTGCCTACACGGCGCCGGGGCGAACGGCCGACGGAGGATCTGCTACCCGGGCGGATCCGAGCGTCACTCCAGTGCCTTCCTCCTATCTACAGGGGGCTCCCTACAATCTGCCCGCAGAGCTGCAACTAGGAGTGGGAGCGAATCCGCCTAACTACGGTGCTGCAGGTTTTGCCGACCTCGCCGTTTCCATTCTCACAGTGGGAAAGAATTTTTACGCCAACGGAACTACTTTGAACAACAATACGGCTAACTGGACCCTCGATATCCAGTCGGATGTGGGGGATTCGGCCGTGGCCTTTGCAGAGGCTTATAACCTTTCTGTAAACTACTGCCAGGCAACCAAAACCATTGCAGCGGCAGAGAATGTTATTGCTACTAACTGCGACAACTGGGACACAGACAGGGCGGTGCTTGTCCCCGGAAACCCGGGTTTGGGTACTGGCACATACACGGTGTACGACAATGTGATCCGGGTGGAGTTCTCCAAACCCATCGAAAATAGCAAAAACGAGATCAACGAGATCATTGGATACTCTTCATCGGTAACGAACCTCCGGACAGATAGCGGAAATGTGGTATTCACGGGTGCTTACATCGATCCGGAGTGTACCACCTCTACCAATGGGCAGGGGGATCTATCGGTGTTCTACCTCAAGGTTGCCGATACGGATCGCTGGAACACCGACGCTACCGGAACTTCGGCAGGAAACGCGGGCAGTACCGACCGCGGGCGGGGTGGGATTCCTCCGGCCCATCGTACCCGGGTGCCCAACCTCTGGTTTGCCAAAACCGGTGAGATAGGGAAGCCCGGGTGGGAGTCGGCAACAACATTAAACAATTTCTTCGTGTTCCGGGACTCCAGTAAGAACAGGGTCCGTTCCACTGCCCGGGAGGGACAGGCAGGAACCCCGGGTTATGATAACGCTACGGGACGGTTTACCAGCGTGGCAGACGGATGCCGGCCAGTACTGGTGGCTGTGCAGCTAGGCCGGGCTCCCCACGACGAAGACTCCACGGGCAATCCTCTCACCTACAGGCCCTACGATGCCCACAACTACTTCCATCTCCGGTACTCGGAACCGGTGAACATCGGCACCGATCCAGCCTTCCAGATCGGAGCGGTAAGCCCTGCATCCAACGTCCGGGCGCAAACAAGTTTTTCCGCTCCGGGTGAGTGGGGAGGACACCTGAGTTCTTCCGGCGGTACGGCAACGTTGACCGGCTTTTTCTCCTACCCAGGGACCATTGACCCCGGAAGTAGGGATGGGAACATAGCGACCAACTCCCTCTACCGAGCCTCCCCCAATGGAGAAAATCCTTCAGGGGATCACGGCCTTACGGTGTATATCTCGGGCTATAGTTTTACCTCCGGATCGGAACGGTACTGGCCCGGGTACCATTCCAACCTGTCCGATCCTGCGGGGCAGGCTATCACGGTGCTTTCCAATAGCTTAATCAAGGATGCCGCGGGGAATCCGGTGGAACCTACGTCGAACCCCTATACGAAAGCGACAATCACCCTAGGCTCTACTCCGACCACTCCCTGGAACCCCACTAATGCTTCCCTCGGTGCCGGGATGCCCGCCTCAAACTTGAACAATTGGGACATCGATCCCCCGGCTTTTTCCACCTACCTTCCCGGTGACATCAAAGAGGTAGTTAGCCGCGCCACTACTATCACCAACCTGGTGAACCGTATGGAGTTCTTTATCCAGGACAATAGTTCGGAAGACGCAGCCTGGGACCCTACGGAGAGCTGGACAGGGACTCCTGAGCCCGATGCCCATCCTGATCGAGTGGCGAGCCGAACACATTTCGGGCAGCCGGAACTTCGCCGGGGTATACGGGATTCCACCTGGTCGTACCCCGATGTGTTGGACAAGAAGCTGGCCTTTCAGTTCGAGGCAGTGGGAATCACTCCCCTGTTGAACACCTTCAATACGGGATTCGATACCACGGTGAACAACACCCTGTTCACCGAAGTGAACACACGGGACGATCCGTATTTTACCGTCCTCCTCCAGGATACGGGGCATCCCTGGGGCCTTATAACCCAGCTCTGGTTCACCTACGATCACACCAAGGCTTACCTCACAGACCTGGCAGGGAACCTCCTTCCTTCCACACCACATCCCTACCTAGCCATCGAGCGGACTCCCCCCACGATTGAGCTGGCCCTCGCTTCTGCGAATGATTCCAAAGTCTACGTGAAGTTTTCCGAACCGGTGTTTGGAGATAAAAATAATACCACAGAGATTTCTCCCTCTAAGTTCACCCTCAACAACGGGTTCAGTGTAACGAGGGTCGAACCCATCACCCGGGGAGACAACCCCATAAGTGTCTACGATGCCTGGCTCTATCTGAACCGCACCCTCACCCCCGATGAAATCCTCACTACCACCCTTGCTCTGGAAGGCCCGTTGAGCTTGGATCCTACCAAGGGAGTATGGGATAAGACAGAGAATGCAGCGCTTTCCACCGATGTGCACCGAATCACCGATGTGGGATTAGGGGTGGTAACACCCATCTGGGCTTCCGACGGATTAGCCGTTGAAGGAAAACCGATGGATCAATCTTCCAACACCCTCCGGGTATTCGATGGAACGGGGCGCCTCCAGGTGCGTGACATCGTGCTACAGGCCCGAATCGAGGCTCCTTCCTTCACAAACCTTCCCCTGACCCTGTTCTACGACGTGGATGTACCTGAACAGTACTTCAACAAAACCGACGACGACCCCCGAAGGAACTTCCCCTCTATCTGGCTTCCCATCCGGCTCCGGGGACTGAACCCCTTGGGAAACCCCAGCGCCCGACAGGTATTTCCCTACGAGTCTCAGGGAGCTCTGAAAAACTTCCTCCTGCCGGGGACGGACACCGAGTTCCAGTCGGGTAAGAAGGTGGAGTTTGTCTTCCGGTTGGGGAACCTCTTCTGTGCTCGGCTTGCAGACCCCACGGATCCTACCAGTCTCGTCCCCTGGAGTTTCCTGCTCCAGGAACCCATCCCTCAGCGGGGAGGAGTTTCCATCTACAACAACGTGATCAATCCGGAGAACGGGGAAAAGGTAGTCCTCACCTACGAAGTAACCCGGCCCGGGATGGTGACAGTGCAGGTGTTCTCCCTCGATGGAAGTCTCGTGTACGTGATCCATCGGGGTTCTCAGGGAAAGGGTACCTACACCTACACCTGGAACGGGAGGAACATGGGAAACCGGATCGTGGCACGGGGAATCTATTTCATTCGGGTGGTGGGACCGGATATGGACGAGATCCGTAAGGTGATGGTGGTGAAGTGAGTAGAAAGTTGAGGCAGCTTCCCCCCAACCGCTCAGATCGCAGGATGAAGGTTCTGTTTCCCTGCCTGAGAACGAGGGGGAAAGGACAGGCGGAACAACTACCGCTTCCCGGAAGGGAGCGGTACACACAGGCCCTTCCCACAAAGAGGGGGGGCCTGAACTTTCCCCACACACCGGCGGGAATCGCCTGAAAGTCGCCGGGCCTGGCGGACGGAGATGTGGGTTGATCCACCGAGGTGGAAGCCGAAGAATGAGAGGGCTTTTCCAGAAGCTTCCCTTCCTCTATCCAGGGAAAGTAGAAATCTAACCGGGGGATCAGATCCTTTACCACCCGGAGTGCAAACCGGTTTGCCATGTAAAGTCCGTAATCCACGAAGAACCGTACTCTCTCCTCGTGGAAAAACCTTCGGGCAAAGGTTAGGTGACCGATGTTGTTCAATCCCAGATAGACGAACGAGGAAGGCTTTTCCTCCAGATGCGTGCGGATCAATCCTTCGATCTGCGCCCAGTAGGGATCGGGAGTGAACAGAACGGGAGCGAGGGGAAGGAAGAGAGCCCCTCCCGGCTCGGTAAACCCCGCAGGCGCCGATGGGAATTCCGATACCCAGGGCTCAGGCGCTGACTCCATGCTCGAGCTTCCCTCCTGTAAATCTCTATCCGTTACAAAGGGGATTCCTGAGTGAGAAGGGTAGAGCCGATCCCGGGAGGGGAGGGATCGTATGGGCAAGCCCGTATACGAATCCTTAGATGGGCTACAATCCAGGGAGGGGGGCGATTGAATCTTCCAACCCTCTTTGGAATATTCGTAGGGGGTAGTTTCCCGGCGAGGCTGGAGAATTCCCTGGATGTAGGCTTCTTTTATCCTCATCCAGGCCTCCTCCGCTTCCCGGTACACCTCCCGTCGGATTTCTTTCAGTTTCGAGGGAGGAATGAAGATCGAAGGGGAACCGGATTCGGAGCCTGTCGGTATCTCTTGTTTCGCTCTCGAGGGCGGTAGTTCTATTTTCGTTGCCGGCAGAACTGGCATCTCTTGTTTCGCAGCCGGGGACGCTGGTTTGCCTTTTTTCGTGTTCGGCAGCACTGGTATATTCAGGGTTACCGATACTCGGGTAACCTGGAAAAAGGAGTCTCCGGGAGGGGAAAGGTACCGGGAAAACACTTCCTCCACCCCCAGGCCGGAACGAGCCTCCTCCACAGGAATCGTTCCTTTCCAGGTCAGGAGAGTTTCGGGAGGTGCTGTACTTATGTTAACCACATTCACAATGATGGTTAACACTGCCTCTTTAGGCAGTGTGCCCTGGATCGGTTGGGAAGAGTCACCTGTTACAGGGCTTACAACTACCGAGACTTCGAGGGGAATCCGTTTCCGAGGCAGATTCCCCGGAGCTTCCGGAAGGGCATCCGCATGGGTAGAGATGAGAAAGATCTCGCTTCCCCTGGGGGGAGGGTGAGGGGCTTTGATCCATACAGGTTGTCCAGCCTTACAGGTGAGGATCGGCTTTCCCCGTTTCGTTGCCCCCTTCGAAGCCTCTTCCCCCTGGATTGCAGGATGGATCTTTTCGATCCCGAAAGGAATAGCCTCCATGCGAAGGCTCGACAGGGGCCTGAAAAACTGTAAGCCATCCCGCACCGAAAGCCCCTTACTAGGTTTCAACAGGAAGTAGTTTCCCTCTACCTCCAGCACCTTTCCCAGGGGGATACCCCGGTGGCCGGGGAACCGTGGATCCAAGATCCCGGGGAAGCCCGGAGATACGGTGCCCTTTTTCTTAAAAGAGCCCTCGTTGGTGGGGTGGGGTTGGACTTGGGGTATCTCTAGGGAACTCGAGGCAACGTATCCTCGTGTTAGGGAACGGGAGAAGATCCAGCAGGCACGTTCCAGATGGCTTTCAGGATCAGGGGAATGTGCATCGAGAATGCTACGGTAGTAGGCTGTAACCGCAGCTACCCATTCGGGAGATTTGAGCCGCCCTTCGATCTTGAAGGCATCGATCCCCATACTACGCAACGCAAGCACTTCTTCTCCCAGGGCAAGGTCCTTGCAAGAGAAAAAATACCCTTCCAGGGACTTGCCAGCCATGAAAAAGGATGAGGCGGTGGGGTTCGTTTCCGTGGAATTAGGAAGATGGGCTGCGGCGGTAAGGGGCGATTCCGCAGAAGAAAGAGGGACTGCGCCAGGCGGCCCAGGAGTAGAAGCAAGGGGTGATTCTGCAGTGAACCAGCTCCGGCAGATCTGGGCGCATTCTCCCCGATTCCCCGAGCGGCCTAATAGGATTCCTGAGGCAAGGCAGAGGCCCGATACCGAGTAGCAGAGGGCCCCGTGAATGAACACCTCTATCTCCACATCGGGATGGGTGGTGCGGATATGCTTGAGCTCTTCCCGGCTAAGTTCCCGGGCCAGGATGATCCGCTTGACTCCCAGGGCTTTCAGGGTCTCCACCCCTTCTGCATTGTGCACCGCCATTTGGGTGGAGGCGTGGATAGGTAGCCCTGGAAACCAGCGGCGCAGCAGGTACAGGACTCCCAGGTCCTGGATGATCACCCCATCTACCGCCAACGCCTCGAGGTCGTACAGTGAAGATGCAACCGCCTTGAGTTCCTCCTCCCGAATCACCGTATTGAGGGCGGCGTAGATCCGTTTTTCCCGGGATTCCGCAAAACCTTTGAGGCGGGCTACCTCCTCCATCGTGAAGTTCTGCGCTCCCTTACGGGCCGAGAACTCCTTGAGACCGAAGTACACTGCATCCGCGCCTGCCTGAAAGGCGTGGTAGGCGGCGGAGAAGCTACCGGCCGGAGCAAGGAGCTCGGGCCGGTGTTGGGAGGGTTGATTCTTGTCATACTGTCTGTTCAGCATACATCTCGAACAGGCGAAGCCCCTCGGTAGGGAAGTAGGCCCTGAGTTCTTTCACCGTCTCCCGGATGATAGAGGCTTCCTCCTCATCACAGTAAATAATAAGGAGAAAATTCTCCTCCGGCCATACCGGATCCCCCTGTTTGGGGGTGGTTGATCCCACACCGTGCACGAAGGGAAACTTCGTGTATTTTTTCACCACACCCTTTTTATCGAACAACTCGAAGAGATCTTCTTCGATCGAACGGTTCCCGATGATTTCCAGTCGTTTCATCGCTGCCTCCTGTCTACGACTTGTCGCCCGGGGCTGTCATGGTGATCTTCCGGGTTTCCCGGATCCTCTGCCGCTTCTCCGCCCGTTTTTTTGCCCGTTTCTCGGAGAACTCGTTGAAAATCGAGTAGATGACGGGGATGAGGAAAAGGGTAAAGAAGGTACTTACCGTCAGTCCCCCGAAGATGGTTTTGCTGATAGGCTGAATCAGATCGGCCCCTTCACTGGGACGGAACGCGATGGGCAGAAGCCCCAGGATCGTGGTGAGGGAGGTCATCAGGATGGGGCGGAGACGGTTACCCCCTGCCTGTACGCAGGCTTCTTTGATGGGTAATCCCCGCTTTCGGAGCAGATTGGTGTAGTCTACCAGTACGATCCCGTTATTCACCACTACTCCCGCCAGAGTGACCAACCCTACGGCCGTGAAGGTACTGAAATTCGTATGAGTCATCACATGGATGAGGATGACCCCTATCACCGTGAGGGGAATGGTGAACATGATGATGAAAGGATCGAGGAAGCTTTCGAACTGACTGGCCATGACGCCGAATACTAAGGCGACGGATATGATGAGGATGATGATGAGACGATTCCCGTACTTCATAAGGTCGGCATAATCCCCCGAGTACTCGATCACCATTCCCTCCGCCTGGGGAACTTCCCGGGCTATGAGGGATCGGATTTTGGCTTCCAGCTTGTTCAGGTCGGTGCCGGGCACGGTGCCCGCGGTAACGTGCACCACACGCCCCTGGTTTTCCCGTTTGATACTGACGGGGCCCACGGTGCGTTCAAGGGAGGCGAAACTGGCAAGGGGAATCCGTTTTCCCTGTGGATTGAGCACAAAGATTCTATTGAGATCGGGAACGGCATCCCGGTCCTTCGGATCGAGGATCACCACGATGTCGTATTCGTCCCCTTCTATCCGATATTTGGAAGAAACGATGCCATCGATATTCGCCCGAATCTCGGCCCCGATGGTGGCGATATTGAGGCCTAGGTTGTAAGCCCGGTCCCGGTTGATGAAGATTTCCACCTGAGGCAGTCCCTCGTTTAGATCCACGGTAGGTTCCGTGGCCTCCGGCACTTCCCTCTTTAGGAGATCTTTGATCCTGTCGGCCGTGTCTTTGGCCAGCCGCAGGTCGTTCGACTTTATCAGGATATCCACCGGGTTGGTGCTTGGACCCATCTGACCGGTCTGGAAGGAGAAGACCACCGCAGGGAACTCGTTGAAATGTCTCCGGAGTTTCATCTTTACCGTTTCCGAATCATCGATCCGCTCTGCATAGGTGGGTAGAGTCACCTGCAGAGTTCCTTTGTAACCCACCGTTCCGCCTAGAAAGCCGAAGAAACTCCGTTGGCCTGCGGAGATTACGATGTCTTTGTATCCCTGTACATCCTTCCGGACGATGTCCTCCAGTTGCTGCAGGATCGTCTGGGTAACCTGGTGTCGGGTGCCAATGGGCAGTTCCACATTCAGCACGACGAAATCCTGCTTCATCGTGGGGATGAACTCGAAGCCCGTCAACCGGATAAGGGTGAGGCTTCCGAGGAACAGGACCAGAATAAGAAATAGGGTAAGTTTTCGCCTGCGAAGGACGAACCGCAAGGAACTGCGGTACGCGTTATCCATACCGTCGAAGAAACTCGCCATCCGATCGTCGATCCACTTGAGGATCCCTTTGAGGGGCTGTTCCTTTCGGGAGGAGATGGGGAGGTAATGGCTGGCCAGCACGGGAACGAGGAAGATCGCCACGAATAGGGATGCCGTCAGGGAAATCACGATAGTAAAGGAAAGGCTCGCCAACATCTCCCCGATCATCCCCAGTTGATTCTTGAACAGGGCTACCGGTGCGAATACCACGATGGTGGTAAGGGTGGACGCGGTGATGGCGGTGAGCATTTCAGAGGTTCCCAGGATGGCGGCGTGCTTCAGTTTTGCCCCCTTTTCCCGGTACCGGTAGATGTTTTCCAGAATCACGATCGAGTTATCCACCAGCATCCCGATCCCCAGAGCCAACCCTGTTAGAGTCATGAGATTGAGGGTGAGTCCGGCAAAGTACATGAGGGTGAGGGTAATGATGATGGACACAGGGATGGAGAGGCCTATGATGAAGGTAGTTCGTAGACTCCGGAGGAAAACGAAGAGGATCACCACTGCGAGGATTCCCCCGCTCACCGCCGATTGGGATACCTGGGCAAGGGAGTCCCTGATAATAGTCGTGGTGTCCCGGAGCACCTCCACGGATACCCCGCTGGGTAACGCCCGATTGATTCGGGGAAGGCGCTTCAACACATTGTCCGCGGTGCGTACGGAGTTCGTCCCGCTCTGTTTCTGCACGATGATGTACACTCCCGGTTTCCCATTGATCAGCACCGAAGAGGTTTCTTTCTTATACCCATCGTACACGTTGGCAATATCCCGGAGACGAACCGCTTTGGGAGGCGTTCCCCTGTAGGTGATAACGGTGTTCTTGATGTCCTCAATCGATCGATACTCGCCGCTGGTGCGGATCAGGAAGCTCTTGGTCCCCTCATCGATACTTCCCGCGCTGATCTGGACGTTCTGCCCCCGCAGCATGGAGGAAACCTGGGTAAGGGTCAGGTTATAGGCTTCCAGCCGGTTCTGGGGAATCTCCACCATCACGGCCCGATCACGGCCTCCGCTGACACCCGCGAAGGCTACCCCTTCGATCTGCTCCAGCCTCGGTTCCACGTACTTCTCTGCGATCTGCTTCAGTTCTTCGGGGCTGCGGTTCCCTTTTACGATGAGAAACAGGATAGGGATCATGGAGGGGTCGAACTTGAAGATCTGGGGGGTGGTGGCCGTCTCGGGGAGATTCCCTTTTACCATTTCCAGCTTGTCCCGCACATCGTTGGAAGCTTCGTCCATGTTGGTGCCATACACGAACCGTATGGTGATCTGGCTGGAACCCTCCGAAGAGATGGAGGTGATCTTCTCGATATTGGCCACGTTGCTCAGGGCCCCTTCCAGAGGACGGGTGATGAGCTTCTCGATCTCCTCGGGCCCTGCGCCCGAATAGTTAGTGAAAACCAGGAGAACGGGGGGACTCACCTCGGGGTACAAGTCTATGGCGAGATCGGTGATGGTGTACAACCCGAAACTTACCAGTAGAACGAAGATGATGAAGAAGGTGGTAGGACGGGATACAGCGGTTTTGGCAATCATACCCTGCCCCCTATTGGATGGTATCGGTTACCGGCAGGGGAGGAACCTCGCCGACGATCCGAACCACAGAGTTGTCTTCCAGGAGGGACTGCCCCATGATCACGATCACTTCTCCTGGCCGCAAACCTTTTACGATTTCCAGTTTCTCGTCGATTTGCACTCCGGGGGTAACCGGGCGGCGCTCCACCCGTTTGCCTGTAGAGGCGGCTGGATCATCCTTCACCACGAACACGAAGGTTCCCCCGTACCTCCGCACCAGGCAATCTACCGGAATCTTCACGATCCCCCATTTTCGTTCGGTGATGATCTTCAGAGCCGCGAACATTCCGGGCCGAATCCGGGGGTCCAGACGGTTGAGACGAACCTTGATTTCCAGCGAACGGGATGCGGGGTCTACCAGAGGGCTCAGCTCCGTTACACTCCCTCGAAAGATTTCGCCGGGAAAGGCTTCGAAGCTCACCAGAGCTTCCAGTCCGATCCGCATCTTTCCGATGAACCGTTCCGCCACTTCCGTACGGATTTCGAGGTTGTCCGTTGTGGTAACCCGGGCTATCGGGATACCCTGGGTGATGGTGGAACCCACGTACACGGGGATGTTCGAAACAGTCCCTGCAATGGGCGATTTCACCGGACTGGGAACGAAGATCATCCCCGGCTTGGACGGATCGATCTCGGCAATCACTTGATCTTTCTCGATCCGGTCACCCACGTTGATCAGCAACTTCGATACCTTGCCAAAGGTATCGGGATAGATATCTACGGTGGATTTGGTCAACACATCCCCGTTCAGCTCGATATAGTCGATCAGTTCACCGGCTACCGCTTGGGTGGTATTGACGGCGAACACCTGGCTCGGCTCCTCTTTTCCCATTCCAGCAGAGGCTTTCTCGATGGGTTTACTGCTAGGTTCCGAGGCGGGTTGTCCGGGGCTGGTTTTGGGTGCTCCTGCAGAGCCCTCAGGAATCTGGGGCTTGCAACCCAAGAGAAGAAGGAAGGTTAACAGTCCGATTCCAGCGGCCGCAGCCAGTAGGTTTTGTCTCTTTTTCATTTTCCTAACCCTCGTATCGTTTCCAGAGATGTGTTCAGGGCATTCTCCAGGTCGAGAAGCCCGGATAGGTAGTTATATTTTTCCTTCAGGAGATTCACCCGTGCCTCCTGGAGGTTTACTTCGGTGGTTTCGATCTGGGAGTAATCCTTCAACCCTGCCCGGTAGGCTTCCTGACCCATCTGATTGGCCTTTTCCGCCAGTTCCACGTTCAGTTTCAACACCTCGATGGATTTGGCCGATTTTTCGAGCCCTACAATGATGCGACGGATCTCGAGTTCTGCCCCCTGCAAGGCCTGGGACAATTGGACACGAATCTTTTCCTTGTCGAGAGATGCATTGTAGATCCTGTTCTTCTGGGCTGAGTTGGGAATCAGGTTATCCAAGGACATCGATAGGGTTATCCCGAACATCCCGGTTTGCTGTTTCCAGCTTTTATCGAACCAGAAATCCCCAAAAGGATCTCCCTGAAAGGTGGGGTCCATGCTGTACATCAGGGTGAGCACGGGAAGGAGGTTCGATTGTTCCAGCTTCCACACTTCATCGGTGATTTTTTGTGCCAGGATAAGCCCCTGGACATCCAGACGGTTGGACAGGAACCGGGCGGAAAGTTCCCGAGCATCGAACTTATGGATCACCGGTTCGATGGATCCGGAGAGTCGAATTGGGGTATCCAGATCGATTCCTAAAAGGGTCTTGAACGAAAGGAGCAGGGTTTCGTACCCGTTCCGTATTTCGGCAATTACCGGTTTCAGACTCTCCATGGCTACCTGGGCCGCCAGCATGGTGTACTGATCCACCAGACCGCTATTGTAGTTCGCCTCTGCCTGTTTGAAGCGTGTAACCGCGGCCTGGTAGTTCTGTTCCGCCAGCTTGATACTTTCCTCGATCACCAGGAGATTGTAGAAAGTCTTTTTTACATCCAGTTCCACCTTCTTTCGTGCCTTTTCCAGGTTGATCCGACCCGCCTCGTAGTCCATCTCGGTGAGCCGCAGGCCATGGATCATGGAGTAGGAAAAGGTAATACTGGCCGAGATGCTGGCCCCCAGGGAAAACCGGTGGGGGGTGACCGAACTAGGGCCCTGGTTCAGGCGGCTCAACTTTATGCTCGCCGAAATTTTAGGGTAGAACACGTTGTACATCGTGTCCTTCGTGTTCCGCTTTACTTCGAAGGATAGCTGTTCGGTTTCGAGCCCCAGATTTGCCCTGAGAGCCAGGGCAACGGCGGTTTGTACATCGAGGGTGAGAGGCTCTTTTACGGATGGCGAAGTTTGCGCGTGGAGTAAGCCGCCTCCTGTGTAGATAAAGAGAAGGATTATCTCCAGGATCCGTACATACATCTTCATACCGACTCCTTGGAAAGATGTGGGTTGGAAAGACCATACAGGTACAGTTGATGCATGGTGCGTATTTTAGATGACAAAGATTCAGTGAGTTCCGGGGGGCCTGCCGTGTCCCGTAGTGACCAGAAGGTCAGCACATGGAGAAGTACCGCAGCGGGGATAAGTTCCTCTTTCGCGCAGGAAAGTTCTCCCTTTTCATGGGCTTCGAAGAAGAAGTTGAAGT
>Ga0209018_1002522_pt1 | contig 12752 bp, 12 predicted proteins | sample YNPBryBLVA2012_FD_185814 | JGI IMG/M metagenome (GOLD analysis project Ga0209018, IMG submission 185814) | Anoxygenic and chlorotrophic microbial mat microbial communities from Yellowstone National Park, USA - YNP Bryant BLVA 2012 (SPAdes)... ...
TTTTCCCGCCCGGAGTCGAGGCTTCAGCCGGTTTGAGCCACGTTTGCGCCGGCTGAAGCCTTGACTCCGTCCCCAGGCTGGGATTTGCTTCGAAATCCCGTGCCCATCTCTGTTTGACAGTCCCGCGCGGGAATGGTAGAATCTCCCCCCACGGCGCCGGAAGAATCCTGCGACGCGGCGTCCGTCACGCTTGAGGCGCCGGGTACCTCTGAAAATCCCACAGGAGAGATGAAATGACCGACCGACTGCTTGCGCTGATCCCAGAGTTCAACCTTATCCAGGACCCCGACCTGCGCCAGAAGTGCCTCCAGGCCTACGCCCTGGCGATGGAGGAGGGGGGCTGGACCCCCGACGACCTGCCGCAAATCCCCTTTACCCTGCTCATCAACCCCTGCCCCGCTTCCTACGTGGACCACGTCCGTGCGGTGACGCTCACCGCCCTGCGCGCCGCCGAGGTCTTCGCTGAGGTGTACGGCGACCGCGTGCCGGTGAATCGGGACCTGCTGGTCGCCGGCGGCCTGCTACACGACATCGGCAAACTGGTGGAGTACGAGCGGCGTGACGACGGCATGACCGTTCAGACGCGCAGCGGCAAACTCCTGCGTCACCCCTTCAGCGGGATGGAACTGGCTGCCCGCTGTGGCCTGCCGGTCGAGGTGCAGCACATCATCGCCGCTCACGCGGAGGAGGGGGACAAGGTCAACCGCACCACCGAGGCCACCCTGGTCAACCACGCCGACTTCATGTCCTTCCACAGCATCCAGCGCATGCTGGTGAAGAAGGACGCCGCGGCGAAGGTGGGATGACGGACGACGGGCCACGCAACACGCAACACGTAAAACGTAAAACGTAAAGCGTAAAACGTAAAACGTAATGGAGTGAGTAATGGCCGGACAGACAGTCATTCAGAAGATCTTCGCTGCCCACACCTCTGCTGAGAGTTCGGTCGCGCCGGGGAGCATCATCTGGCTGGACCTGGACGTGCGCACGGCGCGTGACTTTGGCGGAGCCAATGTGGTCAAGAACTACCGCGCCAACTACGGCGACGACCCCGTGGCCGACAGGGACAAGACCTTCTTCACCTTCGACCTGGTGGTGCCGGCGAACAACATCCCCTACGCCAACAACCAGCAGGTCTGCCGCGTGTGGGCGCGGCAGCAGGGGGTGAAGGTCTACGACGTAGACGCCGGCATCGGTTCCCACGTGGCCATCGAGAAGGGGCTGGCCTACCCCGGCGTGACCCTGGTGGGCACCGACAGCCACCTGAACATCCTGGGGGCGGTGGGAGCCTTCGGCCAGGGGATGGGGGACCAGGACATCGCCTTCGCCTTCAAGACCGGGCGCACCTGGTTCGAGGTCCCGCCGACGATGCGGGTGGTGGTCAAAGGCGCGCTCAGGCCTCCCTGCACTGCCCGCGACCTGACCCTGGCCATCGTCGGGCGGCTGGGCTCCAGCGGGGCGCTGGGCCGGGCGATCGAGTTCTACGGCCCGGCCATCGAGTCGCTCGACCTGGCCGGGCGCATCACCCTGGCCAGCATGGTCACCGAGATGGGCGGGATCATCGGCTTCGTGCCCCCGTCGGAGGAGGTGCTGGCCTACGCGCGCGCCCGCGCCGGCCGCGATGACATCGTGGGCTTCTACGCCGACCCGGATGCGGAGTACGTCGAGACGGTGGAGGTGGAGGCCCCTGCGGAGCCGCTCATCGCCTGTCCCCCCAGCCCGGCCAACGTCAAGCCGGTGCGCGAGGTGGCCGGTCGGCGCATAGATAGCGTCTTCCTGGGTTCCTGCACCAATGGCCGCTTCGAGGACTTCGTCGCCGTGGCCGAGGTGGTAAAAGGCCAGCGCATCGCCCCGTGGGTGATGGCCTCGGTCGTGCCGGCCACCCGCGAGGTCTTCGAGCAGATGCTGCGTAGCGGGGTGCTGGAGACGCTCTTCAACGCCGGCTTCATCATCAGCAACCCCGGCTGCGGCGGCTGCGCCTCCGGCCACATCGGCATGACCGGCAAGGGGGAGGTGCAGATCTCCACCAGCAACCGCAACTTCCCCGGCAAGCAGGGGGACGGCGACACCTACCTGGCCAGTCCCCTCACCGCCGCCTGGAGCGCGCTGCGTGGGGAGATTGTGGCGCCGGGGTAGAGGTTGGAGGTTGGAAGTTGGAGGTTGGAGGGAGATGAAACCGACACAGATCAGAGGCCGGCTGTGGGTGCTCACTGACCCGCAGGGGAAGCTGTACGACGATATTGACACCGATCAGATTTTCCACAATCGCTATCTGCACATCACCGACGTGGCGCAGATGGGGCAGTACGCGCTGGATAACCTGAAGGGCTGGGAGGATTTCGCCAGGAAAGCCCGCCCCGGCGACGTGATTCTGGCCGGCAAGAACTTCGGTGCAGGCTCCTCCCGTCAGCAGGCGGTGGATTGCTTCCGCGCGCTGGGGATCGGCGCGATCCTGGCCGAGAGCATCGGCGCGATCTACAAGCGCAACGCCATCAACAGCGGCCTGCCTATCCTGGCGCTCCCCGGCCTGTCGGCGGTCGCCGACCGGTTCCACACCGGCGATGAGGTGGAGGTGGACTTCGCCACCGGACGGGTGGTGCTGAACGGCAAAGAGGTCTTCCAGGCCGAACCCTTCTCCCAGGTGCAGATGGACATCTACCAGGCGGGCGACCTCTTCGCCTACGGTAAGGGGATGGGGAGTTAGACCACGGACGACGGACCACGCAACACGCAACACGTAACACGTAAAACGTAACACGTAAAACGTAATACGTAACACGGAGGGGTGATATGGGATATACGTTCGCCGAAAAGGCGCTGGCGCGCAAGGCGGGGTTGGAGAGCGTCGTGGCCGGCCAGATCGTCACGGTGCGGCCCGACAAGTTGCTGACCCACGACAACACCGCCGCCATCGTCAAGGAGTTCCGCAAGATCGGGGTGGCGCGGGTGGCCGACCCCAAGGTCAACGTCATCGTGCTCGACCACGTGGTGCCGGCGGCGGATGAGACGCACGCCACGAACCACAAGGTCGCCCGCGAGTTCGCCGCCGAGCAGGGGATCTCTGCTTTCTACGACGTCGGCGAGGGCATCTGCCATCAGGTGCTGCCGGAGAAGGGGCACGCCTGGCCGGGCGCGGTCATCGTCGGCTCCGACTCGCATACGCCGCTCTACGGGGCGGTGGGCGCCTTCGCCGCGGGCATCGGCCGCACCGAGGCGGCGGCGGTGATGGCCACGGGCCAGATCTGGCTGCGCGTGCCGTCCACGTTCCGCATCATCATCAACGGCCCGCTCCCGCCGCGCGTGTCGGCCAAGGACGTCATCCTGCGCATCATCGGCGACCTGGGCGCCGACGGCGCCGACTACCGCTCGGTCGAGTTCGCCGGGCCGGTCATCCGGGACATGAGCATCGCCGGCCGCATGGTGCTGTGCAACATGTCCGCCGAGATGGGGGCCAAGAACGGCGTTGTCGAGCCGGATGAGAAGACCCGCGAATGGCTGAAGGGTCGGGTGACGCACCCTTACGAGGAGATTCACGCCGATCCTGACGCGCAGTACGAGCGGGTGATCGAGTACGACTTCAGCGACCTGGCCCCGCAGGTGGCCAGGCCGCACGCGGTGGACAACGTGGTGCCGGTCACGGAGGTGGCCGGGACGCGCATCAACCAGGCGCTCATCGGCACCTGCACCAACGGCCGGCTGGAGGACCTGCAGGCTGCCGCCGATATCCTGCGCGGCAAGCACATCGCCCCCCATGTGCGCCTGCTGGTGTTACCCGCTTCGCGCGAGATCCTGCTGGAGGCGCTCGACCGCGGCCTGGTGCGGGACCTGGTGGCGGCGGGGGCAACGCTGCTCAATCCCGGCTGCGGCCCCTGTCTGGGCGCGCACGAGGGCTGTATGGCCCCCGGCGAGGTGACCATCTCCACGGCCAACCGCAACTTCAAGGGGCGCATGGGCTCCAAGGAGGCCTTCATCTACTTGGCCAGTCCGGCTACCGTGGCCGCCTCGGCGCTCAAGGGTGTCATCGCCGACCCGAGGGAGGTGTGAGATGGAGACGAAGATCACCGGTCGCGTCTGGAAGTACGGCGACGACGTCAACACCGACGTCATCTTTCCCGGCAAGTACACCTACACCATCTCCGACCCGAAGGAGATGGCCCGGCATGCGCTGGAGGACCTCGACCCCGAGTTCGCGCAGAAGGTGCAACCGGGGGACATCATCGTGGCGGGGAAGAACTGGGGGTGTGGCTCTTCGCGCGAGCAGGCGGTGACCTGCCTGAAGGAGGCGGGGGTGGGGGCGGTGGTGGCCCGCTCTTTCGCGCGCATCTACTTCCGCAACTGCATCAACCAGGCGCTGCCGATTGTGACCTGTGATGCGGTGGACGGGGTGGAGTCGGGCGAGGAGGTCACGATTGACTTTGCCGCCGGGACGGTGACGACGCCGCGCGGTGTCTACACCTTCCCGCCGTTGCCGGCGGAGGTGATGCAGATTCTGGAGGCTGGGGGGCTGGTGCCCTACGTCCAGAAGCAGTTGGGCATCGGCTGAAGAGGGCGCGAAAGCGCGAAGGGGCACGAAATGACGCGAAAGGGCGCGAAAGGGCGCCCTTTCGTGTTCTTTCGCGCCTTTTCGTGTTCTCTCGTGCCCTTTTGTGTTCCTTCTTGCCTTTTCGTGTTCTTCGCGTCCTGCGTCTGTAGTTAGACCAATAATGGACAATGTATTGACAAAATGGCATTATCGTGCTATGATGGGGCCAGGATGGACTGGTCGATCAGGAGGGGAGCATGGCTGCAATTGACAGCGTTCCCATTTTCAACGTCAAGGCTGTGGTTCAGCAGACCGGCGTCAAGGCCGACAGGCTGCGGGTGTGGGAACGTCGCTATGGGTTGCCGGCGCCGATGCGCAACCCCGCGGGACGCCGCCTCTACTCGCGTCGGGATGTGGAGACTATCCGCTGGCTTGCTGCCCGACAGGCAGAGGGGCTGAACATCAGTCAGGCGGTGGCCCTGTGGCGCCGGATAGAGGCCGAAGGGCGTGACCCGCTCGATGTGGCTCCTCTTGCCCCTCCACTGCGCCCTGCCGCTGACAGCGGCCTGTCCGATCTCAGGGAGGCCTGGATTCAGGCCTGTCAGGCCTTCCACGAACCCAGGGCAGAAGAGACCCTGTCCCGCGCTTTCTCTCTCTACCCCCCCGAAACGGTCTGCCTGGAGGTCCTCCTGAGGGGCCTGGCCGAGATCGGTTCCCTCTGGTACGCGGGGAAGGTCACGGTACACCAGGAGCACTTCGCCTCTGCCCTGGCCATGCGGCGGGTCGAGGCGCTGCTGACCGGACTGCCGTCACCCTCTCGTCCCGGATGCATTCTCGTCGCCTGTCCGCCGCAGGAGGCCCATTCCTTCAACCTGCTCCTTCTCTCCTACCTGCTCCGCCGTCACGGTTGGGAGGTCGTCTACCTGGGAGCGGACGTGCCGCTGCAGCAGTGGGACCGGACGATCCAGGCCGCTCACCCGCAGTGGGTAGTCGCTGCCGCGCAGTACTTGCCGGCAGCGGCATCCCTTCTGGGCCTGGGCCAGGCTGTGAGGGACCTTGGTGTTCCAATGGCCTTCGGCGGCCGGGTCTTCAACCTGGTCCCCTCGCTACGGAGGCGCATCCCCGGCCATTTCCTGAGCGAGCGGCTGGAGGATGCTGTGGAGCGGCTGGAAGGGTTGATGGCGGCGCCTCTCCCTGTCCCCCAGCCTGAGCCTCCTGATGAGTCCTATCGGCAGGCGCTGGCCCGGTTCCGCGAGCGGGAGGTGGTGATTCATGCAGAGGTGTGGCTGGCATTGGCGCAGGAGGGGCGGGCGGAGGAGTGGCTGATCCCGGTCGGGCGGGAGTTTGGCCGTCACATGGAGGCGGCGCTGGCTCTGGGCGAGGTGGCCTTGCTGGAGACTTACCTCGATTGGCTGAGGGATCTCAGGGGAGAGGGGGCGCTCCCCCCGGGCTGGCTCTCCCGTTATCTGGCGCTGTATGTGCAGGCGCTGCGGCGATGGCTTGACAGGGCTGGTGGAATGGTGGCTGACTGGCTGGAGGCTTACAGAAAGGGAGAGGTTTGATGCGTGTGATCATCACTGGTGGTACCGGGCTCATCGGCCGGGCGTTAGCCGCCGAACTGGTTGGCGCGGGATATGAGGTCATCCTCTTGAGCCGTGACCCGCAGCGAGCGCACGGCCTCCCGGTGGGGACGGGGTTGGAAGCGTGGGATGGTCGAACATCTGGCGGCTGGGCTCCTCTTGTCGACGGCGCTCGCGCGGTCGTCAACCTGGCCGGGGAGAACCTGGCCGGGGGGCGGTGGACCACGGCGCGGAAACAGCGAATCCGTCAGAGCCGCCTGAACGCCGGGCAGGCGGTGGTGGAGGCTGTGCGGGCCGCGGCCCGGAAGCCCGCCGTCGTCATCCAGGCCTCCGGGGTTGGCTACTACGGCCCGCTTGGGGACGAAGAGGTGACGGAGGACTTCCCGCCCGGGTCCGACTTCCTGGGCCGACTGGCGGTCGAGTGGGAGGCTTCTACGGCTTTGGTGGAGGCGATGGGCGTGCGGCAGGTGGTAGTCCGCACCGGCGTGGTGCTCAGCGGCGAGGGTGGGGCGCTGCCGCGACTGGCATTCCCCTTTCGCTTTCTGCTCGGTGGGCCGCTGGGGGATGGGCGGCAGTGGGTCCCGTGGATCCACATCGCTGACGAGGTGCGGGCTATCCGTTTCCTGCTGGAGCGTGAGGAGGCCCGGGGCCCCTACAATCTGGTCGCGCCGAACCCTGTTGCCAACGCGCAACTGGCCCGCGTGCTGGGCCGGGTTCTGCGCCGACCAGCCTGGTTCCCCGTCCCGGCGGTGGCCCTGCGATTGCTCCTGGGAGAGATGTCCGCCATCCTCCTGACCGGCCAGCGGGCTGTTCCCCGCCGGTTGCTGGAAGCAGGCTTCTCTTTTCGGTTCGCGGAGGCCGAGTCCGCCCTGCGCGATCTCTTCCGGCCACGGGGGACGCGAAGATGAGGAGGGGCCTGGGGCGGCCGATTCTCGCGATCCTGCTCCTGGGCGGGTTGCTGCTGATGGCCGCGCCGGCCTGGGCCCATCAGCCCTTCTTCGAGGAGACGGATATTCCGCCCGAGCGGCCCTGGCGGATAGACGACCCTATGGTCTCTACGGCCGTCTACGCCACGCTGGAGTCCGCTGTGGATGTGGACGTGTTCGCCTTTGACGGGACGGAGGGCCGGGCTGTCTTTCTCTCCATCGTCATCCCTCAGATTCCCGGGCAGGAGGACTTTGCCCCGATGATGGCGCTGGTCGGGCCGGGGTTGGCGGAGGGGACGGAGGTCCTTCCAGCGGCCGTGTCCCTGGCGGGGACAGAAGGGGCGGAGGCGATCCCGGCTCCCGGCGGGCCGCCGTCTACCTTTTTCGAGCCGTTCACTCGCACCTCCTACTGGGAACGCCAGGAGCGTACGGTTGTGCTTCCCGCCGACGGCACCTATCGGGTTGTTGTCTGGCATCCGGACGGGGTGATGGGGCGGTACGTCTTCGTGGTTGGCCGGGAGGAGCGGATCGGCGGGGACCCGGCGTTTATGGGGAAGTTGCGGCGCTACTGGACGCCGGTTGGGGCTCCTCCGCCGGGCCCGCCCATCGCTGCGGTTCTGCTCTGGACGGTGGTGGGTTTCCTTTCGGGCTCTCTGCCCTTCTCGGTCTGGCTGGGGCGGCTGGTGGCCCGCGCTGATGTCCGTCAGTACGGGGACGGCAATCCCGGCGCGGCCAACGCCTGGCGGGCCGGCGGATGGCGGGCAGGAGCCCCGGCGGTGCTGTTGGACTTCCTGAAGGGCGCGACGCCGGTGGCGCTGGCCCGCTTTGGGGCTGGTCTTGATGGCTGGGCGCTGGTTCCTGTCGCCCTGGCGCCGGTCCTGGGGCACGCCTTCTCGCCCTTCCTGCGCTTCCGCGGCGGCAAGGCGATAGCGGTCACCTTCGGCATCTGGAGCGGCCTCACCCTCTGGGCCGCGCCGACGGTGATGGGGCTGACACTGCTTCTGGCTGTTGCCCTCAACGCCACCGATGCCTGGTCACCGTTCTTTGGGATGCTGGTCTTGCTGGCCTATCTGGCGCTGACCCGCTCCCCCGCCTCGCTTTGGGTCATATGGGCAGGAGTTTTCGCGATCCTGCTCTGGAAGCACTGGCGTGACCTGCGGACGCCACCCCAGGCCCGGCCCTGGCTCCGGCGGTTGTTCAGAGGTGACAGGTGACTGTCACCTGCGGGGAGGCTTCATTGACCCCTTTCTGGCTTCAGCACCAACTGGGGATCGCCGTCTTTCTGGGCGTCCTGCTGCTCATCGCGCTGAGCAACCTGCTGGCCCTGCGGCGCCTGGGAAGGTATCCCCTGCCAGCACATCTCCCGCGTGTTTCCATTCTTCTCCCCGCGCGTAACGAGGAGAGGGTCATCGAGGCATGCGTGCGCTCGTTGCTGGCGCAGGACTATCCGGACTTTGAGGTCCTGGTTCTGGACGATGGGTCCACCGATGGGACTGGCGGCCTGCTGGCCGGTTTGGCGGAAACGGATGATCGGCTGCGGCTTCTCTCTGATTCTCCGCTTCCAGAAGGTTGGTTGGGTAAGCACTGGGCCTGTCAGCAGCTGGCGGACGCGGCAACGGGGGACCTTTTGCTCTTCACTGACGCGGATACCGTCCATCACCCCCAGGCGTTGCGGGCGGGTGTCGCCGCGCTGCTGGCGGAGGAGGCCGACCTGGTGAGCGGGTTCCTCCACCAAAGGTTACTCACCTGGGGCGAGCGTCTGACTGTGTCTACCATCTTCTGGTGCTTCTTCTCTTTCCTGCCTCTGGCTCTGGCCCACCGTGTGCGCGCGCCGGGCCTCTCCCTGACCAACGGACAATGGATGCTCTTCCGCCGGTCGGCCTACGAAGAAGTCGGTGGCCACGCGGCGGTGCGACAAAGCCCCATAGACGACATCGCGCTGGGGCGGCAGGTGAAGGCGAAGGGGCTCCGCTGGCGGGTGGTGGACGTGGGGGATTTCGTCTCATGCCGGATGTATCCCGGCTTCCGCGCCGCTGTGGAAGGGTTCACGAAGAACCTCTTCGCCGTCTTCGACTTCCGCCTGGCGGAATACCTCTTCGTCTGGGTCTGGTTGGCCCTGATTACGGTGGAGCCGCTGGCGGTGCTGGCTTCCTGGCCGCTGGGGGTGGGCCGGACCATCTTCGTTCCCTGGCTGGCAGCGCTGGCGGTGGCGGAGATGCTGGCGCTGTGGGGGATCGCGATGTCCCGGCTGCGCTTCCCCCGCTACCTGGCTCTCCTGTATCCGGTCAGCATCCTGCTTCTGGTCTTCATCGCCTTTCGCTCCATGGTCTGGACGGCGACCGGCCGGGCGACCTGGAAGGGTCGCCCCCTGCCCCGACAGCGGGTCCGGCTGATCTGAGCAGAGGCTCTCCCGCAGGTTCCTGGTGCGTCTCGATCGAGCCTGCGGGAGGGTATGGGCAATGCGTGTGGAGAGTGAAATCAGGAGGAAACGATGTCAGACACGATTCTCGTTGTCTACGCGACCCGTTACGGGTCCACTCAGGAGGTTGCCGACAAGGTCGCGGCGACGTTGCGCGAAAGCGGGTTGGCGGTGGACGTACAACCCGCCCGGCAGGTGCGGAACCTGGTCGGCTACCGCGCGGTGGTGGTGGGGGCGCCGTTCTACGTCGGGCGTTGGCTCAAGGACGCGCGACGGTTCCTGGAGCGTCATCAGGCTGCGCTGGCGCAGATGCCCGTCGCCATCTTCTCCCTTGGTCCGGTACGCGCCGATGAGGGAATGGCGGAAGCGCGCGCCCAGTTGGACACGCAGTTGAGCAAGTATCCCTGGCTCAAACCCGTCGCAGCGGAGATGTTCGGCGGGAAGTATGACCCAGAGCGGCTTCGCTTTCCCGACAATCTGTTGGCCGCCCCGTCCGCCAGCCCGCTGCACGGCTTGCCGGCCAGCGACATCCGCGACTGGGATGCCATCCGCGCCTGGGCCAGTAGTCTGGCCGGAAAACTGTGACATCAACAGTTGCCCTACTCTAAGGAAAGCGCGCCATGAAGAGACTTCGCTGGTACGATTTCCTCACTATCAACCTGTTTTGGCTTGGCCTCAATATCCGCAACACGGCAGTCGGCTCGGTCTTCACGCCATATCTGGTGGCGCTCTTCGTGCCGGAAAACCAGCGGAACACCGCCCTGGGATTCATCAGCACGGCGGGTCTGATCATCGCGATGCTGGTCCAACCGGCGGCGGGCCTGTTGAGCGACCGCTCGACCTCCCGTTTTGGCCGCAGGCGCCCCTTCATCTTCGTGGGCACGCTGTTCGACCTGCTGTTTCTGACGGCGCTTGCCCTTTCGAGCAACTTCTGGATGCTGCTGGTGGCCACTCTGCTCATCCAGTTCTCGGCCAACGTCTCGCACGGCCCGCTCCAGGGGCTCATCCCCGACCTGGTGCCGGAAGCGCAACGGGGCCGCGCTTCGGCGATCAAAGCGGTGATGGAACTCATCCCTATCGTGTTGGTGGGTTTCACCATCGCGCAAGCGGTCGGCGGACTGGCGGGTCTCGTCGCCTGGCCGTTTCTCGGGAGGGCGACCGCCCTGGCGGTGGTGGTCGGCCTGGGCGGCGTGGTGACGATGGTGGTAGCGGTGATCGCGGGCGTCTGGTCCGGCGCGCTCGTGACGTTGGGGCAGGATGCCCGCCGCCAGTCCGGTTTCACCTGGTGGGTGGTCAACCGCCTGCTCTTCCTGGCTGCCGCCACCTCTTTCCAGGGCTTTCTGCCCTTCTTCCTGATGTACGCCTTCAGGGTCAGTGCGGAGGAAGCCGCCTCGATGAACGGGACGCTGATGACCATCATCGGCCTCTTCATCATGCTGGCGGCCTTCGCTGGCGGCTGGGTCTCTGACCGCTTCGGCAGGCGCATGACCGTTGGCGTGAGCGGGGTCATCTCGGCCGTGGGTGCAGCGTTGGCGCTGACGGTCATCTGGCTGCCGAATTTGACCATCATCTACGCCGCCGGGGTCATCATCGGCCTGGGGGCCGGGCTGTTCATGACCGCCAACTGGGCGCTTGGCACCGATCTGGTGCCAGCGGAAGAGGCCGGACGTTACCTGGGCATCTCGAACCTGGCGGGGGCCGGCGCAGGCATGATCGGAAAGGGCATTGGCGGCCCGATGGCAGATTACCTGAACGGTTATCTGCCCGGACTGGGCTATTTCGCCATTTTCGCCAGTTACGCGATCCTGTTCCTGGCCAGTGCCGTCAGCCTGAAGTGGATCAGGAGGAGCGGCGCATGATCTTCCTGTGGATATTCTCCGCTCTCCTCCTCGTGCTGTTGGCCGTGGGGTTGGGATTCTCCTGTTACCTGACGCGCCGCTTCGGCCTGACAGAGGTGCACACGCCGGCGGAATACGATCTGCCCTACGAAGAAGTAGCCTTCCCGGCCCGGGATGGGACAACCCTGCGCGGGGTCTGGATTCCCGCCTCAGATTCCGACTGCGCCATCGTCATCCTGCATGGTCACGGCGGAAGCATGGATTGGGACATTCAGCGCGCTCCGCACTTCCACCGTGCCGGCTTCAACGTCTTCCTATTCGACTTTCGCGCCCACGGGCGCAGCGACGGCCGCCTGGCGACCTTCGGCTACCTGGAACGGCAGGATGTCTTGGGCGCGGTGGATTTCTTGAAGGAGCGCGGTATGAGGCGGATCGGCCTGTTGGGGTTCTCCTACGGCGGGATCGCCTCCATGCTGTCTGCGCCGCTCTGCCCCGACATTCATGCGGTGGTCAGTGATGGCGGTCCGGCGCGCCTGCGCTCGGCGATTGCCGGGCGGGCCGTCGAGTTGGGGCTGCCGCGCTGGCTGGGACGTTTCCTCGGTGGGTGGGTGGTTGCCGTCACGTCGCTGCGGCTGGGCGTCAACCTGTTCCGCTACGAGCCCGTTCGCTGGGTCGGGAGAATCTCCCCGCGCCCGCTCTTCCTTGTGCACGGCGAACTCGACCCGTACCTGAGCGATTTCGATGACCTGGTCGCGGCGGCAGGAGAACCGAAGGAGGTCTGGCGTCTGGCCGGTGTGGGGCACACCAAGGCCAGCGAGGTGTACCCGGAAGAGTTCTATCGCCGTGTGGTGGGTTTCTTCCAGAGGAACCTGTAGTTTTGCAGATTTTACAATCTCGCCGGGAACAGCCGCTGTCAACGGATTATCGGAACGGATTGAACAGACATGCTTGCCCACCAGACGCCTAACCCGGACGAGCCGGAACCAAACAGGCTTTTGCCACGAATTACACGAATTTCACTAATCTTCTGCCATTTCGTGTTAATTCGTGCAATTCGTGGCAGACAGCCAGACTTTGCAGACACTGGTTACACAGAGACGCCCTCAGGTGGCACAGGTGCCATCGGCCCCGCCGGACTGTGGTCCGGCGGACGCAGGCTGAATAGATACAACTACTGACTGAAGGAGAAACATGATTCGCAACCAATGGTATGTCGTTCTGGATTCCCGCCAGGTGCGGGAACGCCCCATCGGCGTGACGCGGATGGGGGAGAAACTGGTCTTCTGGCGGGACGGCGAGGGGCGCGTGGCCTGTTTCCGCGATCTCTGCGCCCACCGGGGAGTGGCCCTGAGCGCCGGAAAGGTGCTCCCCAACGGCCGCCTGCAGTGCCCCTTCCACGGCTTTGAGTACGACCCCTCGGGCCGGGTGACCGCCATCCCCGCCAACAGCCGGAGCAGTCCGGTGCCG
>Ga0209018_1002523_pt1 | contig 12751 bp, 7 predicted proteins | sample YNPBryBLVA2012_FD_185814 | JGI IMG/M metagenome (GOLD analysis project Ga0209018, IMG submission 185814) | Anoxygenic and chlorotrophic microbial mat microbial communities from Yellowstone National Park, USA - YNP Bryant BLVA 2012 (SPAdes)... ...
AGGAAGAGCCGCCGCACCTCCTCACCCTCGGCGGCAGCGGCAAGGGCCTGGGACACCCCGCGCACGGCACGCGAGACGGCCCGGGCCAGGGACACGGGCGAGCGCACCGCCGGCACCGCCGCATCGAGAAGCGCTGCAGCCAGCACCGGCACCGCGGCAACTCGCGCCAGACGCGGCCACGCCCGCCACGCCAGCGCCAACGCCAAGCAGGCCAGGGGTGCCCGCCACAGGATGGAACCCGCAAAGGCCGGCCACGGCCCCGCCGCGAGGCCGCCCGCCACCGCCGGCAGCCACCGGCGTGGGGCTAGAGCATCGGGATGCGGATGCCGTGCCGCTTCGCGCAGTTGATGGCCTCCTCGTACCCCGCATCGGCGTGCCGCACGATGCCGGTACCCGGATCCGTGGTCAGCACCCGGGCCAGCCGCCGCGCTGCCCCTTCGCTCCCGTCGGCCACCACCACCATGCCGGCGTGGAGGGAGTAGCCGATGCCCACGCCACCCCCGTGGTGGAACGACACCCAGGTGGCGCCAGCCGCCGTGTTCAGGAGGGCGTTGAGGATCGGCCAGTCGGCGATGGCGTCGGATCCGTCGCGCATCCCCTCCGTCTCGCGGTTGGGGGAAGCGACCGAACCGGCGTCCAGGTGATCCCGGCCAATGACGATGGGGGCGGACACCTGGCCGGAGGCCACGAGCTCATTGAAGGCGAGGCCTGCCTTGGCGCGTTCCCCGTACCCGAGCCAGCAGATGCGGGCCGGCAACCCCTGGAAGTGGACCCGTTCCTGGGCCACGCGGATCCAGCGGCAGAGCGCCTCGTTCTCGGGGAACAGGTCGAGGATCGCCTGGTCGGTCCGGTAGAGGTCCTCGGGCTTTCCCGACAGCGGCGATCACGGTCTGAACGAGACGGTGCCGCCGCAGGACGGCGACGGGTACTACCGTGCCTTCGCTTATCTGGGCTATCCGATCGAGATCACGACCGCGGGGTATCTGCTGACGACGTTTCGCTTCGCGGCGGTAGCGCCCACGGACGCGACGCTGGTGGATATTCCGCCGGCCGGTGGTGACCCGCCGCCGCTGGAGACGGTCGTGTGGGGCGGCCCCGGGGCCAATACGAACGTGACGGGAACGCTGGGCGAAGCGTGGGTGACGGTGCTGGTTCCCGAACCGGGCGGCCTGGGTCTGATCGCGTTGGCGGGCGGGGCGCTGTGGCGGCGCCGGCGAGCGCCGGCATGCGTCCCGAGAGCGGGTCAGCACGGAATCTAGAGAGCTCTGCATTGGGCGGCTCTTGCGTGGAGGAATGGAAATGGCAGGACTCAGAGGACGTATGGGCATCGCCCTGGCAGCGGTCGTTCTCGGACCGCTGAGCGCCTGGGCGCAGTATCCCTCGGAGCTGGTCGGCTTCAACGGGCCGCCGATCGACGACCCGGCGACGTGCCAGGAGATGTTCCGGATGCCGGAATTCTCCGGGACGACCAGCGGGTACATTGTGCACAACAGCAGCGGGCAGTACGACTACAACGCCGCCTTCCGGGCCTCCGGGCTTCAGACGGAAGGCGCCGCGGCGATGCACGTGTTCTTCAACTGGGTCGATCCGTACGACCCGGAAGCCTGGGTGCGGCTGACGACCTACAACGGCCCCGAGCGTCCCAATCCGTGCCTGGACACGCGCGGCAAGGTGCGCCTGCGGATCACCAACCGCAGCGAGCTGTTTCTGGGCGCAATCGGCGTCTGCATCGGCATCCGCGAAACCGGCGCCGCAGGCGTGCCGCAGATGGGCGACGGCGGGACCGTCGGTCCGATCGAGTGGGTGGGCGTGACCGGCGTGATCACCGATCCGGGCAACCCGGACGTTCCCATCGCCCCCATTCCGGCCGTCACGCTGCCGCCCTCCCCGACGCCCTACAACCTCGAGTGGAATCTGTCCACGGGAGTCGTCAAGCTCAACGGCGTGCCGCAGGGCGGCGGGATCGCCGGCTTCACGGGCAACGGTACGCTGGCCGACGCGCCCAACAACCGCGGCACGCTGGAGCACGTGGCGATCACGAACGCGGCTGACGGGGCGGTGCTGATCGAGTTCGCCATCGACGAACTGCAATTCGAGGCGACGGTGCCCGATCCGACGCCGCCGCCGGTGATCCGTGCTCCGGTGGTCAACACCGATACGCAGGTGGTGGTGGACTGCATCCCGGCGGCGACGGCGGCCGAGCTGTTCATCAACGATCTGTCGGCCGGCAGCGTGACGCCGGTGAACGCGGTGGCCACCTTTACCAACCTGACGCTGCACGTCGGCGATGTGCTGACGGCGACGCAGACGGCCAACGGGCTGGAGAGCGAGCCGTCGGCGCCGGTGATCGTCTACGAGGAAGGGACGGCGCTGGCCGACAGCTTCGACGCCTATGCCTCGCAGGCGGAGCTGGAGACGATCTGGACGCAGACCGACCCGACCAACCCGCGGCGGATTCTGCTCAGCACCGGCAGCGCTTCGACCTGCGAGAACTTCGTCATGTCGGACTATCTGCCCGGCCCGGCGGTCTCGCGGCTGTACATGTCGATCGGTTCGGTGAACGGCACGGATGCGGAGCCGTTGCGCGTGACCTATCGCTTCAAGCACGACGAGAACAACACCAACGCCCGGGCGCGCTTCGAGCTGGCCACCGCGCTGACGCGCGCTCCGGGCGCGCTGGGGTTTGCGTTCACCAACGGGATCGGCGGGGCGTTCGGCGAGCAGTACACCAGCATGACGCTGAAGACGCTGCCCGACGACAACGACTGCCTGCTGGGCTACGTCGACGACTACTTCGGCTACGACTACGCCCTGACCGGCATCCAGCGCCAGCCCGGCGTGTGGCACACCATGCAGATCGAGGTCAAGTCCAGCGTCGTCAACTTCTATATCGACGGCCAGCTGGCCAACCCGATCGACCCCACCACGGGCGTACCCCTGTGGCCCAACGGCGTGCCGCGCGTCAACAGCGATCCGTTCCGCTATGTGATCATCGGCGTCGGCTACTCCAACAACGGTCCGGCGATGATGTACGACGACGTCGCGGTGACGCTGGGCGACACGCAGTATCCGTTCCCCGAGCCGAACCCCGTCGAGTCGCCGACGGTCGTCGGCCCGCTGTTCCCCGCCGACACCAGCGTCGATGTCGCTGACATCGACACGACCGCGACGGCGGTGGCGGTTTTCGCCGACGGCCAGCAGGTCGGCAGCGTCAGCGGCTCGTTCCCGTCCGGGACGGCGACAGTGCCGGTTTCCGCGCTGAGCGACGGGCAGACGATGACCGCCACCCAGACCGTCGGCGGCATCGAGAGCTGCTTCTCGGCGCCCGTGGTCGTCGCGGTCCCGTCGCCGGTGCTCGAGCCCGTGCTCGTGCCCGGCCAGACGCAGGTCCAGGTCGGGCAGATCGAGGAGAACCTGGCTTCCGCCGTCAAAGTCTACCGCGACCGCGGTCAGGGGATTCTCGAACTGCTCGGGTCGCTGTCGAACCCCGCCAGCGATCCGGCGGTCGTGACCACCACGCCGCTGGTCTTCGGCGACACGATCGTGGCCACGCAGACGGTCGGCGGGGTGGAGGGCCCGGCCTCCGCCGGCGTGCAGGTCGCCGTCCCGGCGCCGACGCTGGTGGGGCCGCTGGAACCGGGTGACACGGCGGTCACGGTTGCCGACGTGCATCCGCTGGCGGGGCTGGTGACGGCGTACGTCGGCGCGAATGCCTACAGCGTCAACCCTGGCGGGCAGACCACCGTCGACGTCCCCGTGCCGCCGCTCACCGCGAACACGACCGTCTACGCCACGCAGACCATCGGCGGCGTTGAGGGACCGCCGTCGAACACGCTGGTCGTCGGCAATTACGTGGTGATCAACGAGTTCAACTACGACGACACGGGCACGGACACGCTGGCGTTCGTGGAGCTCTATAACCGCAGCGATGAGCCGATCGACATCGGCGGCTGGGTGATCCAGGTGGGCGACTACATTCCGCCCGGCGTCTACTACGAGGTGACCATCCCGGCGGGCACGACGATCGCCGCTCACGGCTACTGGACGGTGGGCATGGCGGGCGTGGCGAGCATCCCGGGCGCGGTGGTGGACCTGATCGACAACAGCCTGCGTCTGGACGACGGGATGAACTACCTGGCGCTGCGCAGTCCCGCCGGGGTGCTGCTCGATGCGGCGGCGTGGGAGACGAATAAAGGCCCGGTTTACGGGTATGTGTTCATCCCCGAGGAGATCTACACGCAGATCGGTCTGGGCATCTGGGGCAATCACGTGAACGCGGAGAATCCGCCCACCGCCCAGTCCCGCTTCCTGGACGGCCTGGATACGGACGAGAACGGGCGCGATTTCGGCATCCAGCCGGCCACGCCCGGCTTCTCGAACAACCAGCCCGATCAGATGCCGTACTTCGAGAACGCCAGCGGTCTGGACCCGGTCGAGGCGGTGCCCGGGTGGGTGTTCAGCTACAAGCCGATGTTCGCTTTCGACCCCACCGACACCGACCCCAACGGGCCGAGCGGCCTGAAGCTCAACCCCTCGGCGATCCCGTACTCGCCCGACGGGGGTCTGGCGCTGATCGCCTGGGACGAAGAGGGCGGCGGCAACGCGGTGTACATGGCGCAGCTCGCCAAGGAGGACTTCACGCTGGAGACGTACCTCTACGTGCCGCCGGCGTTCTCGCCCGAGGGGTATGAGGAGACGAAGATCGGCGTGCGGGGCAGTGCTGACGGCGTGCACAACTTCGACTTCTACAGCGGCGCCACCGGCGTGTGCTGGCTGCTCCAGCACGGCTCGACGTGGCAGACGCTGTACCTGCTCGATGAGAACAACGGCGACGACGGCAATCCCGGCGACGCCATCTGTGCCACCGTGCTGGGCACGATCAGCATCGGCACCGACCCGGCGCTGACCGGCTGGCAGCGCCTGCTGCTGGAAGTCCGCGGCGACCAGGTGCTGGGCATTTTCGGTGGGACGTATGGATCGCGCAGCGACGGGATCCAGATCACCGGGACGCACGACTCGCCCGGTCCGGGCGGCGTGTACATCAGCTACCGCGAAGCGTTCACCAACAACGCCAATGCCCGGCCGCCGTCGCTCGACGCCCTGTCGATCACCGAGCCGCCGGCCGGCATCCCAGGCGACGTGGACGGCGACGGCGACGTCGATCTGACCGACCTGGCGCTGTTGCTGTCGGCGTACGGGACCAGCGTCGGTCATCCGGGCTACAACCCCAACGCCGACTTCGACGACGACGGCGACGTGGACCTGGCTGATCTGGCCCTGCTGCTGTCGCATTACGGCGAGGGCTGATTTCGGCGCATTGTTGCAGCGCTGCCGGCGGCGCCCCCCGGCTGTAGGGCCGCGGTCGCGCCGGCCGGCAGCGCGTGCCACAGCGAACAGCGCCGGCAAGCGCCGGCCACCAAGGGCGGCTTGCGCCCGCTCTCTGAGTGGTCTGCGGGGGGGGAGGCTCTGGCGGTTGCCAGGGGTCGCCGGAGTCAACAAAGACCCCGGGGCGTGACTGGAGTGCCGGGGGGAAACACTGCCGAGTCGAGCACCACCGGGGCCTATTGATGCTAGCGCGCCGCAGCAGCTTGGCAAGTCGCGCGCAGCATGCTTCCGCGGGACTGGGCCGTGGTCTGGGGAGGGCGAGGCGCGGAGCCTGGTGCGAGCGGCGGCGTGCGCGGTTTCGAAGGAGGCCGACCGCCGGGCTGGAGCGCCAACTGGGCCCAGCAGGATTCGAACCTGCGACCAGCGGATTATGAGTCCGCCGCTCTGACCACTGAGCTATGGGCCCGCTGGCCGGAATCGCGGCCGGTGGTCAGTATAACGCGCCGGCGGCGCAGCGCGCCGGGGCTGACACGCGTCGGGGGCGGCTGTGGTGCGTGGGGCGGACAGCGGGCGAGCGCCTGACGGGGCGCTGGTGGGTGCTGCCGGCCCCAAGGCGCTGACGTCGGGTGGCGGGGGCGCCGGCGGATCAGCTTTCCTCTTCTTCGGCGGCCTTCTTGGCCGCCGCGACGATCTGCTGCTGGATGTTGGGCGGGACGATGTCGTAGCGGTCGAACTCCATGGTGTAGCTGCCCTGGCCGCCGGTGACGCTCTTGAGCTGGGAGGCGTAGTTGGCGACTTCGGCCAGGGGCACGGAGGCGCGGATGAGCACCTGGTTGCCGGGCAGGACGTCCTGACCGAGGATCTGGCCGCGCTTGCCGGCCAGGTCGCGGGTGATGTCGCCGACGTACTCGCTGGGGGCGGTGACGTCGATGTTGACGATCGGCTCCAGCAGGATCGGCTTGCACTGCATGAAGGCCTTCTTGAAGACCTGGCGACCGGCGATCTGGAAGGCGATGTCCTTGCTGTCCACCGGGTGCGTCTTGCCGTCCACCAGGGTGACGCGCACGTCCACGACGGGGTAGCCGGCCAGCACGCCGCGTTTCATCTGCGTGCGGATGCCCTTGTCCACGCTAGGCCGGAAACTGAGGTCGATCGCCCCGCCGAAGATCTTGTCCACGAACTCGTAGCCGCCGCCCCGCTCCAGCGGCTCCAGGTCGATGAAGACCCGCGCGTACTGTCCGGCGCCGCCGGTCTGCTTCTTGTGGGTGTACTCGACGTACTTGGCGCTGGCGGAGATGGTTTCGCGGTAGGGGATCTTCGGCAGCTTGGTCTCCACCTCGAGCTTGAAGTGGCGGCGCATGCGGCTGCGGATGGCGGTCAGGTGCAGGTCGCCCAGTCCCTGCATGACCAGCTCGTTGGTCTCGGGGTCGCGTTCGTAGCGGAAGCAGGGATCCTCCTCGGCGAAGCGCTGGAGCGCGCCGCTGATCTTCTCGACGTCGCCGCGGGCCTTGGGTTCGACGGCCAGCGCGAACATGGGGGTGGGGAATCTGGGCCGGGCGATGCTGCCGACCGCGGCCTTGTCGAAGAGCACGTCGCCGATATGCATGTCGAGCTTGGCGAAAGCGATCAGGTCGCCGGCGGAGCCGGCCTCGATCTCGTGCTGCTGGTCGCCGCAGAGCTTGAGCAGGTGTCCGACGCGCTGGCCTTTGCGTTCGCCGCTGACGAAGACCGACCCGTCGCCGCGGAGGGTGCCCTGAAAGACGCGCGCCACCGAGTACCGGATGCTGCTGCGCGGGTCGGAAGTGATCTTGACCACCTGGGCGACGAAATCGCCCTGCGGGTCGGGGCGCAGGGGCGTCGCCAGCGCCGCCGGGCCCTCGCCGCTGTTCAGCACGCGCTGTTTGCCGACCAGCGGGGAGGGGGCAAAGAGCACCAGTGCGTCCAGCAGCTCGCTGATGCCGACCGCGCCGCGCGCGTTGGTGAAGAGCACCGGGATGAGGTGCCCGTCGGCGACGGCCCGGGCGATGGCCGGCCGGAGCTGGTCGGGGGGGACGCTCCCGCTCTCCATGTACGCTTCCATCAGCTGGTCGTCAGTCTCGACGATGGCGTCCAGCAGGGCGGTGTGACAGGCGCCCACGTCCAGCAGGTCGGCCGCCCCCGTCGCGCTTTCCAGGACATTTACCAGTCGCCGGCCGCCGTCGGCGGGCAGGTTGATCGGATGGCACTGGGGGCCGAAGGACTCGCGGAGGGCTTGCAGCACGGCGTCGGGGTCGGCGTTATCGGCGTCGATGCGGTTGATCACGATCATCCGCGCCAGTCCGAATTCCCCGGCCAGGTTGAACATACGGCGCGTATTGACGCCGATGCCGGCCGCGGCGGACACGACGACGACGGCGGTCTCGACGGCGCTGAGCGCGGCGATGGCGGTGCCGCAGTAGTCGGGCGTGCCGGGGGTGTCGAAGGCGTTGACGAGGGTGTGCTGGTGTTCAAAGAAGAAGACGCTGGAGGTGACGCTGAGCTTGCGTTCGCGGGACTCCTCGTCGCTGTCGAGCACGCTCGTGCCGTCGTCGACGCTGCCGAGCCGGTTGGTGACGCCGGCCTTGTACAGGAGCGCCTCGCACAGGGTGGTCTTTCCCGCGCCGGTGTGTCCGACGAAGGCGACGTTGCGGATGTCGCTGACTGATCTGGCGGCCATACATGGGCCTCCCTTGCTGCCTGAGACGGTCGGCACAGAGCCCCGAAGTCTGAGTATAGCGGAGCGGGGCGGACTGCCAACCCCCGGGGCGGCGTGGCCTGCGGCGCGCTGCGGGCTGTCGGCGGCCGGGCGGGCGCCAGCGGCGGCTGCGGCATTCCTACAACGTCATCTCCAGCGGGCCGACGGTTGCCACGCAGCGTGGGGCGCGCCGCAGGCGTTGTGCGTAAGCGGCGACGCGTGCCCGCGTGACAGCGCGGAGGGCGGCCAGTTTCGGTTCCGGTCCGACGGGCCGCGAGAAGTGAAACAGATCGTCGCTCAGCCCCGCCGCCCGGGCGCGTGTCAGGTCATCCTCCGTCTCCAGGTGCGCGATCAGGCCGTCGCGGGCGCGGCGCAGCTCCTCCTCGGTCAGGTCGGCCTGAAGCCGCTCCAGCTCGCGCAGCAGCGTGCGGTAGGTGCGTTGGCAGTTCTCGGGCGTGGTGCTGGCGCCCAGATGAATCACGCCGCGGCCGCGCGGCTGCTCATGCCAGGCGCCGACCCAGTAGACCAGGCCCTGTTTCTCGCGCACTTCGGTGAACAGCCGGCCGCTCATGCCGCCGGCCAGGATGGCGATCAGCACCTGCTCGACCGGATAGTCCGCCGTGCCTTTGGCGGCGCCGGGCAGCGTCAGCCCGATGTACTGCTGCTGGAGGTCCTTGGGCCGGTGCCGGCGGCCGGGCGCGAAGTCGAAGGCGGCCGGTTCCCGGCCGGCGCGTGCCGCGCTGCCCAGGCCGCGGAAGCTCCGCTCCAGCGTCTTCCGCAGGGCCGAGGGATCGACGGGTCCGGCGGCGGCGACCTGCAAGCGTCCGGCATGGTAGGTGCGCTGCCAGTGGGTCCGGACAGCCTGGGGTGTGATGCGTGCCAGGGTGTGCGGCTCGCCGCCGGGGTGGCGGCCGTAGATCGGCCCGAGGGTGAGGCGCTGGATGTCCGCCTGAAGCAGCTCCTGCGGCTCGTCCTCCATGTGGCGCAGGTCTTCCTGGGCCAGGCGGACGGCGACCTGGCAGGCATCGTCGGGGAAGGTGGGGCGGCAGATCATTTCGGCCAGCAGTTCGACGACGTCCAGCGCGAACTCTGGCAGGCAGACGGCGTGGAAGAGGGTGGACTGGCGGCCGGTGGCGCTGCCCCATTCGGCGCCCAGGGCGTCCAGGGCGTCGGCCAGTCCGCGGCCGTCGAAGCGGGCCGTGCCCTTGGAGACCGTGCGCTCGACGATCATGCTGATGCCGGTCAGGTCCGGGGGGTCGTCGGCCACGCCCACCAGCATGCGAAAGGAGAGGGCGACCGTGTCGCGCTGCGGCAGGCGATCGACGGCCAGTTCCACGCCGCAGTCCAGAAGCGCGTGGCTCAGGTCCGCGGCCGGTGGGGAAAGGCGCGGGGGCATCAGTGTTCCACCGCCGGCTCGCCCAGCAGCGGGCTCAGTTCCGCCAGCTTGCGGGCCAGCAGCTCCTCGGATTCGGCTTCCAGGTTGAGGCGCAGGAGCGGCTCGGTGTTGGAGGGGCGCACGTTGAACCACCACTTGGGGTACTGGACGGTGATGCCGTCGAGGTAGTCGATCTGAGCGTCGGCGTACTTGTCGGCGATGCGTTTGAAGGTGCCCTGCTTGTCGTCGTTGACGAAGTTGCGTTCGCCGCTGGAGACGTACTTTTCGAAGGGGCGCAGCAGGGTCGAGAGCGGCTGGCCGGTTCGCGAAAGCACATTGACCACGGCGATGAAGGCCAGCAGGCCCGAGTCGCAGTACCAGAAATCGCGGAAGTAGAAGTGTCCGCTCAGCTCGCCGCCGAAGATGGCGTGATTCTCGGCCATCGCCCGCTTCATGAACACGTGGCCCACACGCTGCCGCACCGGGACGCCGCCGAGCTGCCGCACCGTCTCGGGGACGATGCGGCTGGAGCGCAGGTCGTAGACCACGGCGGCGCCGGGGTGATCGCGGAGGTACTCGCCGGCCAGCAGCGCGGTCAGCAGATCGCAGGCGACGATCTTGGCGTGCTCATCGACGAACAGGCAGCGGTCGGCGTCGCCGTCGAAGCAGGCCCCGCAGTCTGCCTGCCGCTCGCGGACCGCGCGCCGCAACTGCTCCAGGTTGGCGGGCACCAGCGGGTTGGGGGGGTGGACGAACTCCCCGTCGTGCTCGAAGTTGAGGGGGACGATTTCCAGGTTCGGCACTCCGTCGAAGACGATCGGGAACCAGCGTCCTGCCATCCCGTTCGAGGCGTCCACCACGACGCGGAGCGGTCGCGGTGGGTGCAGGAACTGCAACAGGTGTGCGCGATACGGCGCTGACAGATCGACCGGGGTGACGCTTTCCAGCGGGCGGCCGTGGTGGTGCGAGACGGCCGCAGCGATGCGGGCGATCTCGGGCAGGCCGGAATCGGCGCCGATGGGGCGGCCGCCGGGGCCGCAGATCTTGAAGCCGTTGTAGTTGGCCGGGTTATGGCTGGCGGTCGTCTGCACTCCGCCGCAGCACTTCAGGTAGTTGGTCGCGAAATAGAGCTGCGAGGTGTCGATCAGGCCGATATCCAGGACGCCGGTGCCGCTGGCCAGGACGCCGTCGATGAAGGCCCGGCTCAGCGCCAGGCTGCTCTTGCGCATGTCGCGTCCGACGATCAGCCGGTTCATCTCGGGATCGCTGCGATCGTACCCGGACAGCGAGGTCCGCAGGAACTGGGCGGTGGCGTTGCCGATCCGCCAGGCGATGTCCTCATTCAGCGGCTCGGGGACCGTGGCCCGGATGTCGTAGGCCTTGAAGACGCGCTCGATCAGCTTCACATCGCTGGCGGTGATCTTGGGCGTCGGCGGTTGCGGCCGCTGGCCGACCAGACGGGCCACGAACGACGGTACGCCGCGCTCGTCATCGTTGAACTGGCAGCCCGGGCACTTGTGGTAGTTGGCCCGGCGCCGTCCCAGGCACACGGCATCGGAGATGCGGCTGTGCTCTTCGCCCGGGCAATAGCGTGTGAACTGCTGCGTCGCGGACGCCACGGTCAGACTCCTCAAGCAGGCAGCGCACGATGCTAGCCGACTTGTCGGGCATCGGCTACTCTCCGGCGGATGGGCGGCGCCGGCGGCTGCGGGCAGGAGATGAGCGGCGCGATGGCTGGCGAGTTCGGGATAGTTTACCCGCTGTGGGCCGAGCCGCAGGGGTGGGGCGACCTGCTCGAGCGCGCCATCGGCGAGGTGGGGTGCGAGCACATCACGGTGCCGGTGGTTACCGGGCCGATGGTGCAGTTGCGGCTGGCGGCGCCCGAAGGGCCGCGCCTTTTCCACACCGAGGGGGGCTGGCATTTTGCGCCCGCGGTGGAGCGCTATCGGCGGGGGGCGCTGCGGCCGCGGGTGGCCCGCTGGCTGGGCAAGCGGAACGTTCTGGGGCGCCTGAGCGAGTACGTCGCCGGGCGGAATGTGGCGCTGATTCTGCGCGTGGATGTGCGTGCGGCGGCGGGGCTGGTGGAGGAGGGCGGCGGGTTGCTGGCCCGCAACGCCTGGGGCGACGAGGAGCCGAGCGTCGGAGCCTGCGTGCTGAATGCGGAGCTGCGGGAACTGCTTTACAGCACGCTGGACGACCTGGCGCGCTTTCAGCCGGCAGGCTTCCAGCTTGTGGACTGGGCGCCCGACATCCCGGCGCAGCGCTGCCCGACCCGCCCGCTGGGATGGCTGCCCGCGGCGCGCGAGCTTCTGGACCTGTGTTTCTGCCCGGCTTGCCGGCAGTGCGCGACTCTGGCCGGAATCGATCCCGATCAGGCGGCGCGCAGCGCTGCGGTCCATTTCGCAGCCGTCGTGGCCGGACCGCTCGACCCGCAGACCGGCGCCCGCTGCCGCGCCGATCCCGTGCTGGCCGGCTACCGGCGCGCGCGTCAGGCGGCGTCGGCAGAGTGGCTGGGTCGATTGGCCGCCACCCGCCCGGGGGCGCGCCACTATCTGCTGACGTCCGCGGACCCGGAGCGCCAGTCCGCAGCGATGTCCGTACCGCCGACGGTGCTGCCCGTGCTGCGCACCGACCCCGTGCCGGGCGCTGCGGGCGAGGAGGACCTGATCCCGGCCGTCCGTGCGGCCGGCGGAAAGTGCGGGCTGGAGCTGCCGGTCTGGCGACCGGTGTTCGACCAGGCTGACCGGCTGGTGCGGGCGGTGAGGCAGAGCGTTGCGGCCGGCGTGACGTTCTTCGACTTTGCCGGTCTGGACGAGGCTCCCGTCGAGGCCATCACCTGGGCGCGCCAGGCGGTGCGCTTCGCACGCCGCGGTTAGCCAGCCGTGGTGCGGTACGTTAGCATGGTGAGCATGGGTGCGAGGGGTGCGAACCGGTACCGGCACCGGCGCTGCGGCACGTCCGGCATTGGAGCGCTGACGGTGCTGCTGGCCGGACTGCTGCTGGGCTGCGACAGTCGTCCGGGGTCCGGGGCGAGCAGCGAGCCGACGGCTGCGGAAGGCGTGAACGGCTCGGCTGGAGTTGCGCCGTCTCAGAGCACGGCCGGGGGCGGGCCAGCGCGGCCGCGGCGCCTGCCGGTCTACGACATCTCCGACGGGCTGCGTCAGGCATACCCCGATGTGGTCGTGTTTCTCAACGAGTTTCTGAACACGTGCCTAGTGGGCGACTACGCCGGGTATCGGCGACTGGTCAGCCGTGCAGCCACGCCGGAGAGCCGGGAGCGCTTCGAGGCGATCTACCAGGCCACCGTCGCCGTGACCGTCGAGTCGATCGAGCCGGTG
>Ga0209018_1002525_pt1 | contig 12749 bp, 5 predicted proteins | sample YNPBryBLVA2012_FD_185814 | JGI IMG/M metagenome (GOLD analysis project Ga0209018, IMG submission 185814) | Anoxygenic and chlorotrophic microbial mat microbial communities from Yellowstone National Park, USA - YNP Bryant BLVA 2012 (SPAdes)... ...
CCTGGGTGGCGCTGGCGGCGGCTCCGGGGCTGGCTGCGCCGCATTGTCGGCCTGCTGCGCCGCCCTCGGGGCAGACTCCCCGCTCAAGACATCGTGCGACTCGGTCCTGGCCGCCAACAACGACACAGCTTGCAGCACGACCTACGATGCCTGGAAGGCGGCTGGTAATTGCCCATAGCGCTTCGTGCCGGAGCCAACGACTGCCAGGCTGACCGTGTGCAGGTCAAAGGCACGAACGCAAAGCCCGAGAGTGCCCCAACCGCCGGACCCTGCCTCGCTCATGCGAACGTGCTTCTCCGGCGTGGATGCTGCCTTCGATGCAGTGCTCTCGCAACCTCGAGCAGTCCGCCGCACACGAGTCGGCCGCGTTGGCCGCCTCCTCGAATCGCCCTGCCTTCCTTGGCCTGTCGGTGAGCAGGCGACGGCCTGCGGGGCCAGCCGGATATGAGATCCAACGTTTCGCCAATCGGTGTTGCGACTCCTGCCATCCGGCGCTCCACAGCGGGATCGACGACCGCTGCGGGTTCGCGGATGCCTGGTCCTGCGCATCACGTTCCCACCTGTGCGCGCGTGGTCGGCACCGCGATCGCCAACCGGCCGATACCCTCGATGTGCATGCCTGAGACCAAGGCCGACCAGCCTGGCGGCAGGACAGCACGAGCCTCCGGTCGATGAAAGGCAAGGCCACGTGGACGACGTCCCCGCGGTCTGCGGTCGATTCGTGCCAGGCAACGCGGTGATTCTGCTCGCGTCCGGCGGGCGTCGTTACGGCCTGACATGGCGTGTCGGGCCGCAACGGATGCCCGGTGCAGATCGAAGGCTGGCGTGCAAGGGGCGGATGTGCCACGCTGCGCGCATCACGCCTGCGAGTTGCCCGGCGTCCGGGCCGCCCAGCGCTGCAGAGAGCAGGATTTCAGGATGAAGATACAGAAGAATGCATTCGTCGCCCTCGACTACACGTTGACCCTCGACTCGGGCGAGACCGTAGACAAGTCCGAGCCCGGGCAGCCCCTCGGGTTCGTCTTCGGCAAGGGTCAGATGATCCCGGGACTCGAGCGCCAGATCGAGGGCATGGAAGCCGGGCAGTGCGCCAAGGTCTCCGTCGAGCCCGAAGAAGCGTACGGCCCTTCGCGTCCGGATCTGTATCGGCAGATCCCCCGCGCCAACTTCCCCCAAGACACCGACATCGAGCCCGGCATGCTCTTCGAAGCGCATGGCCCTCATGGGTCCATTCCCATGTTCGTGCGGGAAGTCAGCGACTCGGCGGTCACGGTCGACCTGAACCACCCGCTGGCCGGGCAGACGCTCCATTTCGACCTGAAGGTTGCCGAGGTGCGCGAGGCCACGGCCGACGAACTGGCCGAATGCGAGGAGGGGCAGTGCGGGGACCACGAGTGCACGCACTGCGGCGCGCACTGACCGTTCGTTTCATCCCAGGCCCGCCAGCGCAGCCGGCCAGTCCTCATCCACGCCCCCGAGCTCCCGCCAGAGCTGCTTCAGCTCCGCGGGAACCGCCGCATGCACCACCCACGGTTCGCGGTTCGGCGCGAGTTGCACGCGCACCCACGCCGCATGCAGCGCGATGCGCCGGATGTCCCGCACCGCGCCGGATGCCAGCACGACCGTTCGACGGGGTGCGTAGACCGGATCACCGACGAGCGGCGCTCCCGCGTGGGCCAGATGTACACGAATCTGGTGGGTGCGTCCGGTCACCGGCTCGGCTGCGATGAGTGCGCAACCGCCTGCGGAGGCGGCAACCGCGTAGAGGGTTTTCGCGTCGACGGCATCCGCGCCGCCCACGCGACGCAGTCTGCGATCGGGCGCGCGTCCGATGGGAACGTCGAGGACGCCCTTCGGGGGCTCGGGCACGGCGCTGCCGATTGCCACGTAGTGACGCTGGTACAGGCCGGCCTCGCGCGCGGCTTTCAACGATTCTCTTGCGCGCGGCGTGGTTGCCACGAGCAACACGCCGCTGACGTCGGCATCGAGCCGGGAGCTGGCGTGTACCCGGGATGGGGTGCGCAGGCCCAGCAGGCGCGCGACCGCGGCGATGACGCTGGCTTCCGTGCCGCGTTGCGACGGAATCGTTGGGATACCCGCTGGCTTGAAGACGGCGACGACGCCGTCACGCTGCTCGAGAATCGCAACCCGCGCCGATCGTGCGCCATCTCGCAGAGGAAAGACATCGACCACCTGCCCGGCCGACAGGCGCGCGTTCGCCGAAGCACGCCTGCGGTCTACGAACACACGTCCTTGACCCACGGATCCAGGGTCTACTCCCCAGCGGAGCAGCGCGTGCTCGACCGGCCCGGCATCCTCCGCCTGGACCGTCCATCTGCGGGGTCTGTCCGGTGCCATCGCCTACTCCTGCCCGCTCGACAGGCGCTCCACGATTCCGCGGTCGCCGTCGACCCGCACACGGTCGCCCGTGTGAAGCGCGACCGTGGCGCCCGCCACGTTGACCACCGCGGGCACACCGTACTCCCGCGCAACGATGGCCGCGTGCGAGAGCGGGCCGCCGAGCTCGGTGACGACTGCGCCTGCCAGCAGGAACAGCGGGGTCAGGCCAACATCGGTCGTTCTGGCCACCAGCACCTCACCCGGCCCGATGCCGTCCTGCAACTCGTGGCCTGCCCGAAGCAGCCGCACTCGACCTTCCACCACGCCGCCGCTGGCCGGCAGCCCGCGTAGCTGGAAGCTCGACGCAGGAGGGAGAACCACCGGTGGCGGGCGGCCCACGAACGTCACAGGCGGGTCCGGGCGCTGTTCGTCTCGTGCGTGCTCTGCTCGTCGCATGCGGACCAGATGAGGCAACCCATCCCAGACATCGTCGTGAAGTGCTTGCAGGAGTTCGTCCATGGTGCAGAAGAAAACCGCTCCCGGACCGAGGTCGGGATGCCTTGCAAGCAGGCGGCGGTCCACCTCCATCGCCAAGTACCGGATCGAGCCGAGCGTGCGCGTGACCCATGCGCGCATGCGCTCCCGCAGACGCGTGGTCCGTTGCGCATGGTAGACCATGCCTCGCACCAGGCGCATCTCGAAGGGGCTTATCATGGACGCAAGGGCGGCCAACTGCTGCGCGGCTTGCGCCTTGGCGCGCTCCGGTGCGTGCGCACGCTCGGTGTCGACGTCGCGCAACGATGCCGCGACGAGCGCGAGCACCGACCGGTGGTCCTCGGTCCAGCGGGGGGTGGCGAGCTCGGCTTCCCGCACCGCACGATCGCCAAAGTCGGCCAGGAAGCGCTCCAGCGCGTTGCGCACCGCGCCGGGGTGGATCTGCTCGATACGATCGAACCGGCCATCGGCGAGCTGCCGAGCCAGCTCCGGCTGTTGCCGGGCAATCGATGCGATGCGAGCGATCGCAATACCGGGCTTCGCGCTGTCCAGGTCCGAGACTCCTGCCGTCAAGCTGCGCGCGAGCGCGTCGGCGTCGCCCGGCGCCACAAGGCTCAGAAGGAGCTTGAGCGCGACGTGTGCAGCGAGAGACGCGGAGGCACAGGCGAGCATCAGCGTGCCCGTGGAATCGAGCTCCGCGATGGCTTCGCGCAGCATCCGTTCGACCGCCCGGTGGCTCGCACGACGCAGGTCGATGTCGCGTCGCTCACGGTATCGCCGCCAGGCGAGGCGATCGTGCCGGGCCACACGGTCGCTCAGGCGAGCCTGCTCGATCAGCAAACGGGCGGCGGTTGCAGGCATTCGTGCAAGGAATCGCACCTTGGAAACCCCCCGGACCTGCCGCTCCAGCACTTCCACGCCGTCTCCGCCGCCGAGGCTGACGAGCGTGCGCGGGTCCAGCCCCGGCACCTGGGCCGCGATGCGCATGAACTGCGTCGTGTTCAGGTAGAAGCGCCCGTGCACGTTCGCCACGAGCACGACGTCGCGGGGAACGGTGCACCCCAACGAACCGAAAGCCTGGCGAAATCCACGCTCGGAAAAGCCACGCGCCACCGACCATGTCAGCGGCGTCGCCACGCCGGGAAGGGCTTCTCCCACGTTCGCGCGGGACCATACCGTGTCCTCGCCCCCTCCTTCCGGGAATCCAGTCCCTACCACGGGGCGGGCCTGCACCAAGATCACCCGTCCCGCCTCCACCGCGAATTCGACGTCGTGGGCTGCATCCTCGACACGTTCGAGGCGAGAAGCGATCTGCGCCAACCCCTGCAGCGCCACCTCGGAGATCGCAGGCGATCGCGCCTTTTCCTCGCCCACGTCGACGAACTCGGGGCCTGCGGCGCCGACGACCAGGGCCCGCGGTTTGTACGCTATCGTGGCGTCGCGCACTACGCCCCCTCGCGCGGAGAACCGGATCATGTCGGGTGAGACGGCGCCGTTGACCACCGGTGCGCCGAGCCCCAGCGTCGCATTCACGAGCCGCTCGTCGCGTCCCCAAACACGCTCGTCGGTCCCCGGCGGAGGCCTGGTAAACATCACCCCCGACGCTTCGGCACGCACCATCGACTGCACGACGACGGCCATGGACAGGTCGGAGATCCCGCGGGACGCCAGGTGACCGAGCGCGCGGGGGAGGAGGGCGCTTGCCCAGACCTGGCGAACGGCATGCTCGAGCCCGTCCCCACCGCGCACGCCGAGGACGCTGGACGCCAGACCGGCCATGGCGGTCAGCTGCACGTCTTCCGTGGTCGCGCTGGATCGTACGGCCATGCCCCACGGGCAGTGGGGTTCGGCCCGATGCCACAGCTCGCGCAGGCTTTCCCGGAGCATGGAGTCCAGCGGGGTGCGCAGAATGATGTCGCGTGCGTGCGCGATCCGTTCCAGCCCTTCTCGGGTTCCGACTCCAGAGAGCAGCGATGCCGGATCGCAGCCCCTGGGCAGATGCCGTTGCACCATGCGCAGGAAGAGGCGTGCATCCAGGATCCAGGTGCGAGGGATCGGAAAGCCGTGACGCGCCAGCCACACAAGCCGCGCCCCCTTGCCGCCGATCCATGCTGCGGACGGCTCTTCGTCGTGCAGGTACGCCTCGATGGGCACCGCGTGCTCGGCTCGTAGCACCACGCTAGCAGCCATACTACGCGTCGGGGCGCCACGCATCACCGAACGCGTCGCGCAACCAGCGTGAAGCCGGACTCGTTCGCATGCCGATTGGTTGGCACGGGCGCGTGCGTTCTTGCGGTCATTTCGTTCGGCCCGCGGGTCTGAGGCGGCGACGGTCGTTCGCGCACCCTCCGCGCCTTGTCGCCGGAGTCGACGCCGAAGGCTGGATCCATGATACGTTGGCTTGGGTGTGACCATGAGCGAGCGTGACGACAACCCTGCTGATGGAACTGGCACGCGCGACTCGACGAACCTTGACGAGTCCGCTTGGGACGAGGTGGTGGACGAGATGCAGACGCGGCCGAAGGCGGGCGTCGCGATGGCATCCGACGAAGGACCGCGCGGGCCGGACGTCACCGCGATCGGGCGGCAGGTGGTCGACGCGTTGTCGAGGGAATCGCTTCCCGAGATTCTGCCGGAGGACGACGAGCCGGCGAATCAGCCGCCGCCGAGCGTGCCGCGCGCGCCCCGCAGAGCCACCACGCCACCGCCTCCGCCGAGTGTGTCACGCCCTCCAGCCCCTGGGGTGTCGACGCTGGCGATTGCCACGATCGCGTCCGGCAGTTCTGCAGGTGGTGCGGCCGCTGCGGCGGACCAGCCGCTGATTGACGAGCTCGAATCCCGTGCCGACGCTTGCGACCGCAAGGCCGACCCGCTCGGTGCGTCGAGAGCTCGCACCGAGCGCGCGCTGGTGCTTGAGGTCATGGCGGGGGATCGACGCACGGCGTTGGCCGAGTACATGCGCGCTCATGGGACATGTCCCTCGCTGATGGCGCCTATCCTCGGTGCACGGTGGCTGACGCCTGTGCGACCGGTTGGTCCCGCCCTCGCGCTGGCCCTCGATCATCTGCGTGTCGTGCGAGACGACGCGGCGCGCGCGGAGCGATCGGTGGAGGTGGCGAGGCTGGCGCAAGCCGCGGGATCCATCGACCAGGCTCTCGAACACTACCAGCATGCGCTGTCACTGCGACCGTCGCATCCCTCGGCTCTGCGGGGGCTTGAAGGTCTGCTGCAGCTCGTATCGCGCAGGGGAGACGCCGAGTCGGCGGAGGCGCTCGCCAGGCACCTCGAGCAGATGGCGTCGGCCTGGGAGAAAGACAGCAGACTTGCCGCATGGCTCCACGTGGAGCGCGCCGTGCTGCTCGACCGGATCGGGCGAGCCGACGCTGCAAGGGCGGCGTTGCAGTGTGCCGTGCGGCTGGATGGACGCTCGCCTCTCGTGCGTCGTGCGCTCACGCGCCACCTGTCGATGCATCGGGAGCACGATGCGCTCGCGCTGGCCTGGGCGGAGGAAGCCGGATTCGAGAGCGATCCGCGGCGCGCCAGCAGGCTCGAGTATGCCGCCGGGCGTATTCTTTCCGAGCGGCTCGACGACGCGCGACGCGCCCTGGTCCTGTACGAGCGAGCTGCGCAAGGTGACGGCGCAGACGTCGAGACACGTCGGGCAGCGTGGCGTGAGCTGGCGCGGATCCATGAGATGCTCGGTGCTCCGAAGCGCAGCGCCGAGGCATGGGAACAAGTCCTCGCCTTGACCGATCATCTCGCGCTGCGCGCCTACATCCACCGTCGCCTGTCGGAGCTGTTCGAACTCATCGGCCAGCCCGCGCAGGCAGCTTTCCATGGCGAACAATTCCTGCAGTCCGAGCCTGACGACGTGGAAGCGCGCGAGCGCGTGGACCGAGCTCTCGAAGCGCTGGGAGAGCACGAGCGTCGTGTGTCGTTCTGGTCCGCAAATGCTGCTCGCGAACCGACGCCCGCGCAGCGTGCCGACTCGTTCGTGCGGGCCGCAGCCATCGCGGAGCGTCAGGTCAACAACCGTGCGCTCGCGCTCTCGATGTACCGCGCAGCGTGGGCCGCCGATCCTTCTCATGTCGACGCATTCGACGGGCTCGCGCGGTTGCTTGCCAGTCAGCAGACGGACCCCGCGACCGTACCGGCTGATGTGAGATCGCGCATCGATCTGTACGAGCAGGCCGCGGTCTCCACAGCAGATGTCGAACGCAGGATCGCGTGTCTGGAGACTGTCGCGGCGATCTATGAGGTGGAGCTGCAGATGCACGACCGCGCGATGGACGTGCACCGCCGGATTCTGGCTTTGGACCCGTCGCGGCGCAGCGCGCTGCTCGGCGTGCAGCGCACGGCGGCGCGGTGCAGGGACTATGGCGAGCTGGTCGCTGCCCTCGTGGCCGAGGCGTGTCTCGCCACCGACCCCGGCCTGCAACGCACGCTGCTGCTGCGGGCGAGCGCCGTGGCGAGCGAATCGATGGGCGACCCGGACCGCGCCGTGGAGATTATCGGACGCATTCTGGCGAAAAGCCCTGGGGACCTGGTGGCGCTTCGAGCCGCCTGGCGTGCCAACTACCGCAGTTCGCGGCATGAGGAGGCACTGGCCCAGCTTCGTCAGCTTCTCAAGCATTCGCGTCGCGGCGCGCCGTCGTTCGCCGTGTGCGTCGAGATGGCGTTGCTGCTCGAGGACCGGTTGCACCGGCATGCTGACGCCGTGCAGGCTTGGCGCGAAGCGCATCGGCAGGATCCCGCCCATCCGGTTCCACCGGCCGAGATCTCCCGTCTGCTGGTCGCCTCCGGTCAGTACCGGCAGGCCGCCGAGGCGCTTCAGCAGATGGCCGAGCATGCGACCGACCCGGCGTCGCGCGCGCGGTTGTACGCCCAGGCCGCCGAGATCCTCGACGATCGTCTGGAAGATCTAGAGGCTGCGCTGGCGGCGTGGCAGCTCGCCCATGCGAACGCGCCCGACGACGAAGGGATCTTCGAGCGGCTCGTGCGAGTCCTGCAACGCCGTGGCAAGCCCGGCGACCTGGTCGCGCTGTTCGAGCGCAAGCTGGCTGTTGCAACGGGCGATGCGCGCCCATCCCTGCTGTTCCAAATGGCCGAGCTGCTGGTGGGCGAGAGGGACTACGTGCGAGCTGGCGCGCTGTTGCAGGAGGTGATTGCTTCCGATCCCGACCACGTTGCGGCCCAGCGCTTGCTCGAGCAGTCGCTCCGCCGGACCGAGAGCTGGAAGGACCTCGCCCTGCTCCTTCGCAATCAGGCGCAACGTGCCGCCGTTCCCGAGGTGCGCGCCGCCGCGCTCTGGGAGGTGCGGTTCCTCGAAGAGCACCACGACGCGCCGCCGTCCGAGACCGAAGACACGCTCCTCACCATCCAGCGCACACTCCCCACGAATGCGTTCATCCACGAAGCGTTGATTCGCGCAAGCGGCCTCACCGCAGTCGACCCCAAAGCGGCCTCGATGCTCGCCGCGTCGTTGTCCATCGCTTCGACCAACGCGGGCGATCCCGCTGCGTCCGCAGCGCTCGATCTGGCGTCCGCACTGGTCATCGAACGCACCGCGCGGGAACTGGGCAATCCCGCACCCGTCGAGGCGATGCAGCGATACCGCGCTTGCCTGGCGCAATGGCCTGATTGCCTCACCGCGGCGCGCGGCCTGCTGCGTGTCGCGCACAGCCTGGGCGACCAGCCTGCCACCATCGAGGCGCACGCGGCGCTTGGCAGGATCGAGTCGGACAGTTCCGTGCGGGCCGAGCACTGCGCGGTGGCGGCGGACATGATAGTAGGCGCCGGGACGGGCGACATCCCGCGAGCGGTGTCTCTGTATGCACGCGCTCTGCAGGAAAACGCCGACCTACGGCGCGCCGCCAGCGGGCTGGTGGGAATCGTGGACCTGGGCGCCGACCCGGGCCAGGTCGCCGACGTGCTCCGCGATACGCTGGAGCGCGCTTCGAGTCAGGTTCAGGTCGTGGCGGTGGGCGGCGCGTTGGCCGATATCGCGCGGTCCAGGCTCCGCGAGCCTAACGTTGCAGTGGAGGCGCTGCGCCGCGTTCGCGCCAAAGCCCCCGGCCATGTGCCCACCCTCGTTGCCCTCGCCGAGGCTTGCAACGACGTACAGCTATGGCCTGACGCAGCGGATGCCGCACGCGCCGCACTGGCGATTTCACAAGACCCCATGGAACGAATGCGCGCCCTGCTGAGCCTCGCGGAAGCTCACGCGCACCAGCCCGACTGTGTCGAAGATGCGCGTCGCGAAGCCTTGGAAGCAGAAGCCGCCACGGACAGTCTCCCAGGCCCGGAACGGCTCCCGATCATCGAACGGTTGGAGCGTGTCTATGAACTGATCGGGCTCGCAACCGACCGTGAGCGACTCACATGCATGGCTGTCGCCTTGGCCGGAGACAATCCTGCACCGCTCGGCAGGCTCGCACGCCTGTTCCACCCCGAACAGGTAGATTCCGCCATCGCCTACGTGCAGGCTCTTCATCGTGTCCTTGCCATGGCCGACGCGCTGGGCCTCGCCCACCGTCCCGCATGGCTCATCGAGATCGGCCGTCTCGAAGCGGGTGTCCTGGCGCGTCCGAAAGAGGGCTTGTCGAGGCTGCGGCATGCTATCGCCCTCGACCCCACGCGCCTCGAGAGCACCATCGCCCTCGCCGACGCGCTCAGCGCGCTGGGCGCCCATGAAGAGGCACTCTCCGAGCTCCGCGAAGCCCTCTCGCGCCAGCCCGTCTCGCACCTGCAACCGGGCGCCCTCGTCGCCGTCATCCTCGCCATCGGCCGGAGCCTCCAGGCTACCGCCCGGACCGTCCAGTCCCGGGCCACCGAGGAGATCCTCGCTTGCTTCGGATATGGCGCGGAGGACCGGATCGCGGCGTTGCGCGCCCGACGTTTCTCCGATCAGGTGCTGCCCCACGGCTGTCTGGCGCGAACCGTCCTCGAACGAAGCGTCAGCCCCATGGTCGGCAGAGGCGTCGCCTTGCGTGTGGCGCTCGTCCTCGAGGACCTGATCCCCAAGCTGCTTCCCCCCGATCCGACCGCTTCCCGCGTGCCGCCGGGCGCGCGGATCGCCGCTCGATCCCCGCATCCGCTTCGGGCCCTGGCCGACCGCCTCGCCCAGCCGTTTGGCGAGCTTTCGTTCGACCTGCTCGTGGATGTGCCGGCGCTTCCCATCCCGCGTGTGGCAGCAGGCACACCGCCCCTCGTGATGCTTCCCGTCGGCTTCGACAGGCTCCCCGGCGCCGAGCAGGCAGCGGGAATCGCCAGGCTGTTGACGTTCGTCGCGCTTGGTGTGCCCTGGATCGACCAGGTTTCCGCCGGCGACCTCGACGGCCTGATCCTCGGCGCGTTGTCTGTCGGCCGTCCCGGCTGGGATGCTGGCGGGCTGCCTGCCGACCGCGAGCAGGCCGCCTCGCAATGGCGCCCGCGCATCGCCAAGGCCACGAGCCGCAAGCACCGTCGTGCGCTCGACGACCTCGCCGAGGAAGCGTCGCTCGACCTGGACGTGGAGGCGTGGCGTGCAGCAGTCAGGGCCGCGGCATGGCGCAGCGCGTGGCTCGTGTCGGGCGACTGGATTGCCACGTTCAACCATGTCTGGCGAACCGACCCCGACCTCGGCCGCACATGGGGCAACCAGGTCATCCCCGCTTCGCTCTCCCACCCCGTCCTTCGCGACCTGCTCCTCTGGACCCTGTCCCCCGAAGCTTCAGCCGTCGCCAGGCTGGCGTCCAGGACCGGCTGATCGCTGCGGCGCAACGCCCTTGCACAAGCGTGTGCGGGCCGCGCAGATCGAACCAGGTCATTGCGCCAGGTCCGGCACACCCTTAGGATTCGTTCCGTCCAAGGAACGCGAGCAGCGCATGAGCGAACGGGTAGCTTATCAGTTCGAATCGCTGGCAGACGATCTGCCCCGGCCGCCGCTGGCGGCGCTTCGTGCGCTGCTGCAGGCGGGTTTGCTGATCTCGCCGAAAGGCTGGGAGGCCATCCCTGTCGAAGCTCGATACCAGCTCGCACGGGCAGGGCTGCAAGGGGTGGTCGATACCAACGCCGTACGGGCGCTGGCGGAACGGGTGCCTCCGCGGTTCATCAAGCTCGTTCCACGCGTGTCCGACCCGGACCCGGACCACGTACCCGAGAAGGTCGCGAGGGCGCTGGGATCCTCCCGTCCTCTGTCCGACACCGACTGGCGAACCATGCGCGCGGTCGACCGCGCCGTGCTGGCGAGCCTGGCGCCCAACGCGCGGCTCATCGCCCTTGCGTACGAAGAAATAGCGGTTTCGCTGGGCAAGCCGCAGCAAGGATCGGCCGATCACTGGTTCGGGTTCGTCGCCCGCTGCGAGATCAAGCTGTCTTCGGCGGCCATCGATGAGCTGACGTCTCCCCGGTTCCTGGAGGGTCGTGCGCTGCTGCTCGCGAGGGTCGCCGGCATCCGCGCCGCCAGGCGGGTGACCGAGTTGCTCGACCTGCACGCCGACGCCAGCACCGGCCATGTCGAGCTGGATTGGACGGTCAGCCCTCGACGCGACGGGATTCTGTGGCAAGCGCATGTTAGCTCCTGGGAGGGCGCGTTCTTTCCGGCCGCCTCGCTCCTGGCTGCTACCACCGCGGCAAGCGCGGTGCTGGACATGATTCGGCATATCGACCCGGCTGCCAGCGTCAAGGCATCCCTGCGTGAGGAGGACTGGCTCGTAGGAAGTGCCTCGTCGAGGCTGGAAGAGGCCACAACCGTGTATACGACTTCCGCGTTGATGGGCGAAAAGCCTTTGTCCGACGCGCTTGCTGCCAAGGCGACCGTGCGTATGGACCCCGCAGACCTGCCTCGTCCACCCATCGAAGACCTGATCGCCAGCTCGCTCGCGGCGCCGGTGGCCGACGTCTCCGCGCCCGTTGCGCCAGTCGTGACCACTGCTCCGGCCGAACCTTTCGCGGACCCGCCTCAGCGTTCCTCCCAGCCATCGTCCGCCGGATCTGCGAAGCTGTCCTCGCCATCGCCGTCCTCGTCCCGCCTCGTCGCGCAGCCCGGCCCTGGGGCTACGGTCAACGTTTTGCAGCCATCGTCGCGAACCGGCGCCCCCATGCCACGTACGGCGTTGGCGATCTTCATCGGAGCCGCGGTCGTCTTCCTCGTATCGGTCGCTATTTTTGCGTATGTGTTTCTTCAGCGCTGACAGGCAAGACCGACGCCTCGTGTGCGAATCCGCACCCGCGCCCGGCCGCGCCTCGGTGCGCGCCGATCGTCATCAACATCACAATCGCAGCGCGAAAATCCCGCGCGCCCCGTACACCCGTCCCATGGTCGTGCCGTCGGTCCGGAGAAATGCGCTCGATGGCGACAGCACTCCTGCTTCGACCCCTGCCGTCAGCTCGCTGCCATACAGCAGAGCGCGGTAGCGCGCCCCGATATCGACCTCGACGCCCAGCGACCGGGAGGCCCGCGCGCCCAGCGACCCGTGCGGGGCACCGCCCGATATCTCCGTGTTGAACACGTCGGTGGCCGGGACGTTCGCGAACGCCACGAGCGGGCCGGAATATACTTCCAAGGCGGTTATCGGCCGTACCAGCAGCCTGGGAAAGATAGCCACGGTGTTGGTCACGCCGCCGCGCGTCGCGAGCCGCTCCACATCGGATGCCGGAGCGCCCACGAGCTGGGGGTCGCTCGCCGTGCCCACGCTCCGGGCGGTCTGTGCCGCCAGCACCTGCCGGAAGAGAAGCAGGCCGACTTCGTAGCCCGGGTCCGCTACGAAAGCGTTCTGGTCCTTGTCGTACGGGTTCTGATCCCCGGACGCATAGATGAAGTCCAACACAGTGGCCGTCCGGCCTGCGTCGACGGACAGGCGTGCGGCGCCGCCAAGCTGGAGCACGTCGTGCTCCGGATACTCGAATGTCGCCCCTAGCTGCGTCTTGCCGAG
>Ga0209018_1002527_pt1 | contig 12745 bp, 9 predicted proteins | sample YNPBryBLVA2012_FD_185814 | JGI IMG/M metagenome (GOLD analysis project Ga0209018, IMG submission 185814) | Anoxygenic and chlorotrophic microbial mat microbial communities from Yellowstone National Park, USA - YNP Bryant BLVA 2012 (SPAdes)... ...
TGGTTCGCCTTCCCGTGCGGTGGACTGCGGCGCCGCCTGCTCGGGACGGCCAGACTCGCCGGCGGACTCACCGCCTGCGGGGCGCGCATCTGCCGTGCGTGAAGCCGTGGGCTGCGACTGCGCTTCCGGCGCCTGTGCCTGGTTCGGCTCTGATGGGCCGCCCGCGGCGTGCTCTGCAATCGGCGGAGCTGGCGAGTCAGCCGGGGCTCCGTCCGGCATGGGTCGCTGCTGCTCGTCGCCGCCGCTGTCGCCGCCCGCGCCGCCCGCGCCTTCAGCCTCGCGGTCTTCCGGCTGCACCTGCTCGCCGCGCCCGCCAATGCGGCGGTTGAGCTCCGCCGCCTCGTTTCCGTGCTCGCGTCCGAACCGCCGCAGCTCATCCTCAAAGGCGCGGGCGGCCTGCGTTCTCTGCGGGGCGTCTTGCGGCTGCTCAACGTCCTGGGGCGTGCTCTGCTGCTCGCCGCCGCCCAGGACCAGATCTTCTGGTCCGAGCACGTCGGAAGGCTGCTGCTGCTCCGGGCCGGACTGACCATCGGCGCCGTCCGCGGCCCGGCGATACAGCCCGCCGGGCTGGTCGGGGCCGCCCGGCGACCGGCCGGCTGCGGCGGCCGCGTCGCCGGGGCGGTTCGGGTCGCCCGCCGCATCGCTGCGCACCTCCCGGCTGGTCCTGGTCGCCCGCGCCAGGGTGGTCGTATCGGCCGGGCTGCTGGCGGGCGCGTCCTCCTGAGCGAGCTGCGGCGGGGTCGCGTCCGGCGTGCGAACCAGCAGGAGCTCGCGGCTGCGAGCGACCTGCGGCGCCGACGTACCGTCCAGCAATACGCGGGTGTCGCGCGCCTCGAACCACACGCGCAGCGGCCGCCCGATCTCCAGCGGCAGGTCGCCGGTCGGCACCGCCACCTCGACGCTGCGCCCGCGGGCCGGCACCTGCGCGTCGAGCAGGCTCGTGCGGCGCGGCTCGCCATTGACATCGCGCACCAGGTCCAGCGCGGCCAGCCCCACGTCGTCGCCGGCCACCACCCGCAACGCCGCAAGGTGCGCGACATCCACCAGGCCGCCCGGGGCCTCGTCCTCGGCCGGCGCGGCGATCTGGACGTGCGGCGGCGCATCGTGGCGTACGCTGACGCGGTAGTGCGGCGGCTCAATGTTCGATCGCCCGAAGCGATCGGAGAACTCGATCCAGTACTCGCCGCTCTCAGTGAGACGCAGCGACGAAGAGGCCTGCTGCGGCTGAAACCGGTCGACCGTCATGCGCGTGCGCGTTTCGGCGCGGCTGCGGAAGACGAACACCGGGTCGCGCAGTTCGGTGGTGGCGCGGGCGACGAAAGTGGCCCGCGTGCCGGCCCAGACGCGGAGGTTCGGTTCGCTGGTCCGGGACGGCGGCTGGCCGAGGTACTCCGGTGGAGCCAGCTCGATCTCCAGCGCGCGCAGATCGGGCTGCGGCAGAACCGGGATGACGCCTGCGAGTCGCGCATCGCCGGCGAGGCAACGATAGTGCAGGTCCCGCGCCACTTCGTGTGCCGCCAGCGTGGTCTGGAAGCGCTCCGCGCCTTCCGCCTGCTCCGAGCGCCGCAGGCGCTGGCGCAGCAGCGGCGGAGCGTCGGCGGCGCCGGAGGCCAGCAGCTCGAACCACACCTCCGCTGCGCCCGGTCCTGAAACGGCCAGTTCTATGGCCAGCGGCTCGCCCGCGTATACGGGCTGATCCGGTCGCGGCCGGACCAGCTCGATCCGCGTCGCGCTGGGGGCATCCCGATCGGCGCCGAGCAAACGAGCCAGGGAAGGCAGGATGGGCTTGGGCGCCAATGCCGCATAAACGGCCCAGCAAGCGACCGCCGTCAGCACGAGCAGCAGGGGCATACGCAGCGGGACGGGGCTGTATCTGCCATCGGGCCGCCCTCCCGCCAGCGCCGTCGAGGCTTGCCGCACCGCCGCCTCGCGGGCGTAGTCCGCCCGGTCGGTGCGATGAAGCAGCACAGCGTTTACCAGCGGGTTGTGCGGAATGCCGCGCCCCCGCTCGACCTGACGGGCGACGAACACCGCGTTCAGGCGGCGCAGCAGCGTGCACGCCGATGCCGCCCCCGCCAGCAGCACCGTTGCGCCCAGCCAGACGAGGCCGGCGCCGAAGAGAACCCGCCGCGGCAGGCCACCCGGCAGCAGGTGGTCGCCGATCACCATTAGCAGCGGAAACAGCGCCGCCCCCGCCGCCACATACAGCAGCCAGGCCGTCAGCATGCGCCGCGCCAGACGCCGGGCGAAGTCCCGGAGAGCGGCGTACAGGCGTGCCTGCTGGGCGGCGTCGGGCGCCGCGCGGTCGCCAGCGCTGGATGTCGGGTGGCCGGACATTCGCCTCCCTCGGCCGTGGCGGCTGCCCGCCGGCCACCGATATTATAAGGTCAAGCGGAGCCGCAGTTTGACCCAGCCGCGCCGCACCGTACAATCGAGCCGGTGCTCGCGACGCGGGAGGTTTATGCCATGACGCTAAGAACGATGGCGCCCCGAGGCGCGCTGCGGTGCATGCTGGGTGCCAGCCTGGGCCTGGGCGCCGGCCTGCTGCCGGCCTGCAATGCGACGAATCGCGGCCAGGACATGGAGCAGCGCCCGGCGGCCTCGGCGGTGCGCGACCCGGTGCTGGAGGATATCCCCAAACCCGCCGGATTCGCACTCGTGGACGACGGGACTTTCGGCGTGTTCTCCGGGCAGGTCCGCATCGCCCGCTGCCAGTACGTCGGCTCAACCGACCGCGCCGCAGTGAAGCGGTTCTACGAAGAGTACATGCCGGCGGCCGGGTTCGAGCTGCGCAAGTGGAGCCTCGACAACGGCGTGTACATACTGAACTTCGAGAGCGCCACGGAGAGCTGCACGGTGCGGCTGCACCCGAAGGAGTGGGGCAAGACAGCAGTGGTGGTCGAGCTCCAGCCCAGGGCGCAGGGACCCGCGGAGCGCGAAGCGAAACCCCCGCTGCGCCGACCTCAATAGGCGCCGGCTGAGCGCGGCGCGCCAACGACCGCCTCAGCCGCTGGGCTTCTTCGCCCGGAAGCGCGGCCTTCCGACCGCAACGCGGCAGCGCCTGAGAACCACGACTGGAAGCGCGCCGCCGAAGTCAGTCTGCGTTCCCGGAGATACGCGATGGACGCCGACACAAGGCATCAGCTCAAGACCAACGAACTGGCTGACGCGCTGGCCCGGCTGAAGGATTTCACCGACCGCCGCACGCTCAGTTGGCTGGCCCTCATCGTGGCCATCGCGCTGGCCTGGGGCGGCTACAGGTACTGGGGCTGGCGGCAACAGGCCCGGCTCACCCAGGCTTCAGGCACCCTGCTGAGCGTCGGCAACGTGCTCGATCCGAGCCGCGGCGAAGCGCCGCTGGCACAGCTCCGACAGATCATCGCTGAGAACCACGACCCCGGTCTGGTGGCCCTGGCGCACCTGCGACTGGGACAGGGGCTGGAAGCACGCGGAATGGTCCGCGGCGACACCGCGACCCTGGATGAAGCCCAACGCCACTACCAGGCGGTCCTGGCCAGCGCCGCCGCGCCTAACCACGTAAAGGCGGCGGCCGGTTACCGGCTCGGTCTGGTGCACGAGAGCCGGCGCGACTTCGCCAAGGCGCGCGAGGCGTACACCGCGCTGACGCGCGATGGCGCATTTGCCGGCTCGCCCTTCGTCGGTCTGGCTGAGTCACGCCTCGCGCAACTCGACCGTCTGGCGGTGCCCATCGCGTTTGAGCCGGGTCTCAAGCCGCCGCCGGCAACGCAAGCGGCCGAGCAGCCGCAAGCCGAGGCGACGCCGGAGCAGGCCGTCCCCGGGGTCGAGCCGCCTGCGACCGGGCCGCCCGTGGTCGGAGAGCCCCCGGCCGCCGGCGCGTCGTCCGACATCCCGGCCGGCGCGGCTCCCGCCGGCGCCGCGCCGTCCGGCGCGGTGGCCTCCGACCAGCCGCCGGCCAGCCAGCCCGTCCAGCCACAGCAGCCGTGAATCACGAAGAGGAGATACTCGAGCGCCCGGTCCCGATCGACGAGACGACAGCCAAGCGGGTACGGCTGCGCATCCGGCGCAAACTGCCCGGGCGACGGCTCGACAAGTACCTGCACGGACGTTATCCGCGGCTGTCGCGCACCACGATCCAGCGCCTGATCCACCAGGGCGCGATCACGGTCAACGGCCGTCCGACCAAGCCCAGTTACGAGATGCGCGGCGGCGACCTGGTGGAGCTGCTCATTCCGGCACCGGAGCCGCCGCAGGTCATTCCGCAGAACATCCCGCTGGACATCCTCTACGAGGATGAGCATCTGCTGGCGCTGAACAAGGACGCCGGGATCATCTGCCACCCGGCCCATGCCGAGCAGACCGGCACGATCGTCAACGCCCTGGCGCACTATGCCGCGCAGCTCAGCCATGGCGCTGATCCGTTCCGCCCCGGCATCGTGCACCGCCTCGACAAGAACACGACCGGGGTGATGCTGGTGGCCAAGACCGACGAGGCGCACTGGCGCCTCTCGCTCCAGTTTGAACGCCGCACGGTCCAGAAAACCTACCTGGCGGTGGTGGTGGGAGAGGTCAACCTGGACAGCGACACGGTCAACACGCCCATCGGCGTGCACCCGGTGGTGCGCGAGAAGTTCGCGGTGCTGATCGGTGAAAACCGCCTGGACATCGCCAAGAAGGCCATCACGCATTACGAGGTGGCCGAGCGCTTCCGCGGCTTCACGCTGGTCAAGCTCATGCCCAAGACCGGCCGCACGCACCAGCTCCGCGTGCACATGTCCTGGATCGGACACCCGATCGTGGGGGATCAGATGTACGGCGGACCGCCGGTCAGCGAATACAGCATCACCGGCAAGGGCTCGCGGACGCCGTTTCTGACGCACCAGGCGCTGCACGCGTGGCGGATCGCATTCCGGCATCCGATCACCGAGCAGCCGATGGAGATCGAGGCGCCTTTCCGCGCCGGCTTCAGAAAGCTCATGCTCCTGCTGCGGGAGGCGCGCAGTGTCGAGTAGGGCAGGCGGGGTGGCCGCGTGCGGGGCTGCGGGGCGGCTGCTTGCGGTGGCGGACCGGACGTCCCCCCGAACAGGAGGCCGACGCGGGCGGCGCCGCCCGTCCTGCCTGGGCGTCGCGCTTGCGTACCTGGTGCTCGGCGCCGGCGCGGCGGCGCAGGCCGGCCAGTCGGCGCTGGCCACGCACCGCGCCGCCAGCGCCGTGCAGCAGCGCGTCGCCGCGCTGCTGGCCGAGCTGCCCGCCGACACGCGCGTGGGGTTGTACGTGGCTGACGCGGCGGACGGGGGGGCATGGGTGATGCGCGAGCCGGACGTGCCGCTCAAGCCGGCCAGCGTGATGAAGCTGTTCGTCACCGCCGCCGCCCTGGCGCGTCTCGGCCCGGATTTCGCCTACCGGACGCGTCTGTATCTGCTGGACGGCGAGCTGCTGGTGCAGGGCAGCGGCGATCCGGCGCTGGGCGACGAGCGCGTCGCCCGGCGGCACGGGCGGACGCCGCGGGCCGAGTTCGACGACTGGGCCGGCGCACTGCATGCTCGCGGGGTCACGGCGCTGCGGACCATCGCCCTGGACGACTCGATCTTCGATCAGGAATACCGCCACCCCGACTGGCCCGCCGATCAGGCGCAGAAGTGGTACCAGGCGCCGGTGGGCGGCATCAACTTCAACGACAACTGCCTGGACGTGCGCTATACGGCCGGCAACGGACAGGTGCTGCTGACCATGCAGCCGGAACTGCCGGCCGCTTTCTTCACCAACCGGCTGCGGGTCGACACCCGGCACGCACCCGTCGCGCAGCGCCGCATCGACGCGGACGTGTTCGAGTTCGTCGGGACCGTGGCGCGCGCCGGCAGCTTCGATCCCATCAGCGTCGGCCGCCCGAGCGTGTTCTTCGGCCACGCCCTGGCTCAGGCCCTGCAACGCCGCGGTATCGCAATCACCGGCAACGTCGTGCGGCGCCGGCTGGCGGCCGACGCGCTGCGCGACGCCGAGCTGCTCGACACGCGCGCGACACCGTTGGCGGACGTCGTCTGGCGCTGCAACACGTTCAGCCAGAACCTGTTCGCCGAGTGCCTGCTGAAATCGCTGGCTGCCTACGCGCCCGACGGCCGGCCCAGCGGCGTGGCGGGCAGTTGGGCGGGCGGCGTGCAGGTGCTGGAAGCCACGCTGCGCCAACTGGGGCTGAATCTCGATGGCGCCGTCTTCCGCGATGGCAGCGGCCTCAGCCACCGCAACCGCGCCACCGCGCGGCAGATCGTGCAACTGCTGCTGGCCATGCAGCACCACGCCGGCGGCAGCGTCTTCATTGACAGTCTGGCCGACGCCGGCGAAGCCGGCACCATGCGTCAGCAGTACGGCAGCGCCGTGCTGCGCGGGCGGCTGCGCGGCAAGACCGGGACGCTGGCCGGCGTGCGCAGCCTGGCGGGGTATGTCGACCGTCCCGACGGCCGGACGCTGGCGTTCGCGCTGCTCGTCGAGGGAACCGCCCGGCCGGACTGGCCCCGCCGCCTCGCCGAAGCCCTGGTCGCCAGCGACGCGCGGCCGGCGCCGTGACGGCCCGCGCCCCTGCTGGAGGCCGGCGGGCGGCGGAGCAGCGGGGCGCTGCGGCGCCCTTGTGATTGCCGGCTCGGCGGCGACAATAGCGCGCTGTCCAGTGCGGCGCGGGCCGCGACCTTCAGCACACAGGAGTCAGGCATGAATCGATCTTGGCGCATGGGCCGGTTGGCCGTCGTGGTGCTGGCGGCAGTCGTGCTGGCGACGGCAGGCCGGCTGCTGGCGCAGGGCCGCAGCGGCGCCGGCGGGGGGCGCGTCGCCTGCGTCGACGTGGTCAGAATCTTCAACGAGTACGAGCGGCAGAAGGACCTGACGGAAGAGATGCGCGCCATCGAGCAGCAGGTCCAGAACGAGATTGAACGCCGGCGCGGTCAGATCGACAGCCTTCAGGCCACGATCGACGCCCTGAGCGACAGCGACCCCCTGAAGGTCCGGCGCTACGACGAGTTCCTGCAACTCCAGCTCGACTTCAAGAACTGGAGCGAACTGATGCAGGCCCGCATGGCGCGCGAGGTCGGCGTCTGGACGCAGCGCGTCTACAAGGAAATCCTCAAAGCCACTGAAGAGGTCGCGCAGCGCGACGGCTATGACCTGGTGTTCTACAAGGAGGCACCCGAGCCGGTCGGCTACGAACCGGACGCCCTCAAGGAACAGATCCGCCTGCGCAAGCTCGTCTGGGCCAGCCCCGGCACCGAAATCACGCAGCAGATCCTCGACCGGCTGAACGCGGACTACCGCGCCCAGCCGAAGGTGCAGATGCTCCAGATCTCGCCCACTTTCGGCCCCTGATCCGATGAGCAGCCGTGCCGCGCTGACCGTCGCCGATATCGCCCGCCACCTGGGCGCCCCTGTCGAGGGCGACGCCTCGCGCCCGGTGGTCGGGGTCGAAACGCTCGAGCACGCCGGACCGGGCATGCTCTCCTGGCTCGGCGACGCCGCCTACCTGAAGCGCTTCGAGCGCACGCAGGCGGCCGCCGTGCTCGTGCCCCAGGACCTGCCCGACGCCAGGGGCAAGACGGTGATCCGCGTCGCCGACCCGAACCTGGCGCTGTGCACCGTCCTGGCGCTGCTGGGTCCGCCGGCCGAGTGCGTCCCGCCCGGCGTGCATCCCAGCGCCGTCCTGGGGCGCGGCGCCCGGGTGGAGGGGGCGGCGATCGGCCCGCACGTGACGGTCGGACCGGGCGCGGTCATCGGCCCGGGCACGCAGTTGCACGCCGGCGTCTACGTCGGCGCCGAGACCACGATCGGCCGCGACTGCGTGCTGTGGCCCAACGTCGTCGTCCGCGAGCGCAGCGTGATCGGCGACCGCGTGATCATCCACCCGAACGCCACCATCGGCGCCGACGGTTTCGGCTATCTCCAGCGCCACGGCAAGCACCACAAGATCCCCCAGATCGGGCGCGTGGTCATCGAAGATGACGTGGAGATCGGCGCCAACTCGGCCATTGATCGCGCCCGCAGCGGCGAGACCCGCATCCGCAGGGGCACGAAGATTGATAACCTGGTGCAGATCGGCCACAATTGCGACATCGGTGAAGACTGCATCATCGTCGGCCAGTGCGGCATCTCCGGCTCAGTGACGCTCGGGCGCTGCGTCGTGCTGGCCGGGCAGGTCGGCGTGGCCGACCACCTGCGCATCGGCGACGGGGCAGTCGTGGCCGCCAAGTCCGGCGTGGCGCGGGACCTGGCCGCCGGCGGCGTCTACCGCGGCATCCCGGCGACCGAACACAGCCTGTACGGGCGGCAACAGGTCGGCATCCAGCGGCTGCCCGAGATGATCAGGCAGCTCCGAGAACTGGCCAGACGGGTCGAGCAGCTTGAGTCAGCAGCAGACGATCCAGAAAGAAGCTGAGCTCACCGGCCGCGGACTGTTCACCGGCCTGCCGGTCACCGTGCGCTTCAAACCGGCGCCCCCGGGCAGCGGCATCACGTTCGTGCGCCGCGACCAGCCGGCGCCGGTGCGCATCGCCGCCCGCGTCGAGAATCTGACGCGCCGCGCCCGGCGGACGGCCCTGCGCAACGGGACGGTCACCGTCGAGACCGCCGAGCACTGTCTGGCGGCGCTGGCCGGCCTGGGCATCGACAATGTCGACATCGAGCTGGATGGCACGGAGCTGCCGGCGCTGGACGGCAGCGCCCAGCCCTTCGTCGAGGCCCTGCTGCAAGCCGGGCTGGCGCCCCAGCCGCCCGAGGCCCTCACGCTGCGCGTCGCCGAGCCGGTGCGCGTCGCCGACGGCGATGCCGAGCTGCTGGCCTGGCCGGGCGAAGCGGACCGCCTGGACATCATCTACGAGCTGGATTATGGCGCCGACCAGCCCCCCGGCTGGCAGATCTACCGTTGCACCGTCAACCACGACAGCTTCGTGCGCGAGATCGCTCCGGCCCGCACGTTCGTCACCGAGCGCGAGGCCGGCGAGCTGCGCGCCGCCGGCTTCGGCGCCCACCTGACCTATCAGGACATACTCGTCATCGGCCAGCAGGGGCCGATCCAGAACGCCTACCGCTACCCCGACGAGTGCGTCCGCCACAAGATCCTCGACCTGGTCGGCGACCTGCTGCTGCTCGGCTGCCGCGTCAGCGGCCGCATCTACGCCCGCAAGTCCGGACACAACCTCAACCACGAACTGGTACGCAAGCTCGCCGACCAGCTTCAGGCCGCCCGCGCCCGCGGCCGGCTGAGCGGTGCCCCCAGGCTCGACATCAGCCACATCCAGCGCATCCTCCCGCACCGCTATCCCATGTTGCTGGTGGACCGCGTGCTCGAGATCGAGGGCGACCGCCGCGCCGTCGGCATCAAGAACGTCACCATCAACGAGCCGTTCTTCCCCGGCCACTACCCGCGCCAGCCGATCATGCCCGGCGTGCTGATCATCGAAGCCATGGCGCAGCTCGGCGGCATCCTGTTGTCGCAGAAGCTGGAGCACACCGGCAAGGTCGCCGTGCTGCTCAGCCTGGACCGCGTCAAGTTCCGCCGCCCCGTCACGCCCGGGGATCAGCTCGTGCTGGAGGCGCAGGCGCGGCGCGTAAAATCGCGCACCGGCGAGGTATTCTGCCAGGCCAGAGTCCACGGCGAGCTGGCCGCGGAGGCCGAAATCCGATTCATGCTGATGGACGCGGACGCAAGCCAGGCGCAGCCATGAGCCAGATTCATCCGACGGCAGTGGTGGACCGCGAGGCCGTGCTGGGGCAGGACGTGTCCATCGGCCCGTTCTGCTACGTCGGGCCGGGCGTCGTCCTCGGCGACGGCTGCGTTCTGCACGCCCACGCCACCCTGCTGGGGCCGGCGACGTTCGGCGTCCGCAACGAGATCTACCCGTACTGCACGCTGGGCGCTGCCCCCCAGGATCTGAAGTACAAGGGCGGCCCGACACGCCTGATCGTCGGCGACCACAACGTGTTCCGCGAGAACGTCACCGTGCACCGCGGCACCGAGGTCGACCGCCGCAGCGGCGGCTGTACCCGCATCGGGCACCGCAATCTGCTGATGGTCGGCGTGCACGTGGCCCACGACGCCGAGGTGGGCAATCACGTCATCCTGGCCAATTGCGTGCAGATCGCCGGGCACGTGCGGATCGAGGACTGCGTCACCGTGGGCGGCGTCAGCGCCATGCACCACTTCGTCACCGTCGGGCGCTACGCCTACGTGGCGGGCATCACCCGCGTGACGCACGACGTCCCGCCCTACATGAAGGTCGAGGGCTACGATCAGGAGGTCCGCGCCGTCAACGTCACCGGCATGCAGCGCTGGCACATCGCCCCCGAGTCCATCGCCGCGATGAAAGCCGCCTTCCGGCTGCTGTTCGCCCGCAGCGGCGGCCGCTCGCCGGGACGCACTGTCGCCGCCATCCGCGAGATCGAGAACAACGGGCTGATCCGCGACGAGCACGTCCGCTACCTGGTCGATTTTCTGCGGCGCAAGCTGGAGGTCGGCGTTTTCGGTCGCGTGCGCGAGCATTATCGCACGGACCGCGACGCGGACCGGGCGGCCTTCTACGGCCAGGGGCACGCGGAGTCGTCGGGATGACTCAGCCCCTGCCCGTCGCGGTCATCGGCGCCGGACACATGGGCCGGCATCACGTGCGCAAGTACGCGCAGATGCCCCAGGCCCGGCTGGTGGCGATCGTCGATGTCGACTTGCAGCGCGCCCGGCAGCTCGCTGAGCCGCTGGGCGTGCGGTACGCAACCGAACTGACCCCTGAACTGGGCGACGTTGCGGCCGCGAGCGTCGCGGTGCCCACCGTCCGGCACCTGAGCGTGGCCGCCCCGCTGATCGAACGCGGCATCGCCCTGCTGATCGAGAAGCCCCTGGCCGCCTCGCTCGCCGATGCCGAGCAGATCGCCGCCCTGGCCGCGCGTTACAACACCATCGTGCAGGTGGGGCACACGGAGCGTTTCAACCCCGCGGTGCGCGCCGTGGAGCGCCTGGGACTGCGGCCCAAGTTCGTCGAAACGCACCGCATCAGCCCCTTCACCTTCCGCTCCGCCGACGTGGGCGTCGTCTTCGACATGATGATCCACGACATCGACATCCTCCTGCACCTGGTGCGCGATCAGGTGCGCCGCGTGGACGCCGTCGGCGTGAACGTCCTCGGCCCGCACGAGGACATCGCCAACGCCCGGGTGGCCTTTGGCGGCGGCGCCGTGGCGAATCTGACGGCCTCGCGCCTGGCGCTCAAGTCCGAGCGCAAGCTGCGCATCTTCTGCGAGCACGCCTACGTCTCGCTCGACTATCAGAAGAAATCGGGCATCGCCATCACGCTCGACAAGAACCTCGACGTGCTCAAACTGGCGCGCGAGCGGCAGGTCGAAGACCTCTCGCAACTGGCCGGTTTCGACTTCGGCAAGCTGGTGCACGTCGAGCCGCTCACGATCGAGGACCGCGACCCCCTCGCCGACGAGCTCGAGACGTTCCTCGACTGCGCCCGCCACCGCCGGCGACCGCCGGTCAGCGCCGAGGATGGCGTGGCTGCCGTCCGACTGGCCACCATGATCGTCGCCGCCGTCAAGAGTCACGCGTGGGACGGCGACGCCTCCGGGCGCGTCGGGCTGGAGGCCGACATCGTGCGCTCGCAGGCCGCCGCCACCTGAGACCCTGGCCGGGGCGGAAACCCGGCCGCGCGGCGCACGCCACCACGCCGTCGGAGCTGCCAGACGCAGGACGGCAGACGCGGCATCGGGCCGGCGTGAGCGACACCAGGGCGACAGCCGGGCAGCCCGACCCGGCATGCCAGCAGGCAATCGGAAAGCCGGCGGAGGTGCCGCATCCACCACAGCGACCGCTCACCATCGACACGGCGCGCGTGCAGGCACGCATGCTGCTGGCTCGTGGCGACCGCCGCCGCCTGGCTGCCGGTCAGCGGCGCCGGCTGCGGCGCGGGCGGCCTGCGCGGCGCGGGACAGCCCGGCGGCGCGCGACCGCAGCCCGGCCGCAGCCCCGCCAGCCCCCGGCCCCTGCCGCATCCGGTCCGGGCGGTCTGGGTGGCGCGCTTCCACTACCGCTATCCTGACGACATCCGCACCATCATGCGCAACTGCGCCCGGGCAGGACTGAATACGGTGCTGTGGCAGGTGCGCGGCGACGGGACGGTGGCGTATCCCTCGCGAATTGAGCCCTGGTCGGCGGAGTACGGTCATCGCAACCCGGGGTTCGACCCGCTAGCAATCGCCGTCCAGGAAGCCCACCGCCAGGGTCTGCGGATTGAGGCGTGGGTCAACGTCCTGCCCGGGTGGCGCGGCCCGGCCCCCCCGCCGATCAGCAACCAGCTCTGGCACACGCATCCCGACTGGTTCCTGTGCGACGCCGCCGGCCGGCGCCAGCCGCTGGGCGACTACTACGCCATCCTCAACCCATGCTGGCCTGAGGTGCGGCGCTACATCGTCAGCCTGATCGAGGAGATTGCGGCGAACTACGATGTGGACGGCGTGCACCTGGACTACGTGCGCTACGCGTGGGACACGACGCCCGGGGCCCGCGCGCTCTACCCGCGCGACCCGCAGACGCTGCGCCTCTACCGGGCACAAACCGGCCGGCACCCCGACGACGCACCGGCCGCCTGGGATTCCTGGCGCGCCCAGCAGCTTACGCGCCTCGTCGCCGACATTCGCGCCATGCTCGGCCGCCGGCGACCCGGCGCCACCCTCACCGCCGCCGTCTGGTCCGACCCGCAGCGCGGTTACGCCGACTATTTGCAGGACGCCGGCGGCT
>Ga0209018_1002529_pt1 | contig 12739 bp, 12 predicted proteins | sample YNPBryBLVA2012_FD_185814 | JGI IMG/M metagenome (GOLD analysis project Ga0209018, IMG submission 185814) | Anoxygenic and chlorotrophic microbial mat microbial communities from Yellowstone National Park, USA - YNP Bryant BLVA 2012 (SPAdes)... ...
TCGGGAACCGGCAGGAGCGACAGTGAGATGGCGGCAAGAACCGTGACCTGTGCCAAGCTGCGGCAGAAACTCCCCGGGCTCGACCCCGACACGCCCGAGGGCGACCGGGCGCTGCGGCTGGCGCTGCTGATCGGCGGACCGGAGCTGCGCCAGCGTGTGCTGGAATCGGTATCGGCCAGGGCCTGGGAGCTGTGGACGCAGCACATGCTCATGGTGGTCAACGAGTACCACCTCGACCCGACGTCCGACGAGGCGAACCGGGTGCTGCGGCCGCATATGGAGGCGTTCTTCTTCGGCCAGACGCAGCAGGTCCCCGGCTACGTCCCCCCATAGCGGCGCGCCTGATGCGCGGGCTGTCAGCGGTCCAGCGGTTCGACGATCCAGCAGTCCAGGACGGTGGTCGAGCTGCACGTGACGATGACGCGCGTCCGGCCCGCCTGAAGCGTGATTTCACCCACCGTGTACTGGCCCCCGGATTGGCGGCTGTATTCGACGGTGCCGATGGGCGTGCCGTCGGGGTAGGCGACGCTGACAGTTCCGAACGAGCGGCCCGGGACGACGCGCAGCTTCAGGCGGTACCTGCCCGGCTGGGCCCACGGGATGTCGACGGGGAGCGGGTCCGCGGTCGTCACCACCGCCGCCAGCTTCCCGGAGAGCTCGCTTCCGCCGGCGTACTTCTCCTTGAGCAGGTTGCCCCAGTTCTCGCCGACGATGTTGTCCTCGATCTCGACAGCGCCGGGGATGCGCAGACCCGGCAGCGTCAGCACCTGCGGAGTGACGCGCTCGAAGGCCGCAGGCGCCCCCGGTTGCCCGTACCAGTACACCACAGCGCCGTAGTACACATCGTCGGCCCGGTTGTACTGCCAGTTCTCCAGCGTCAGGCGTATGGATGTCCGAAAGTCGATGCAGTCGGCCGTGTGCCAGCGGTACACCGAGCTCTTGCCGGGCGACATGACGCGCGTGGCGCCGTGCAGCGCGACGCGAAAGGGGCGCAGGCCGCTGACGTTCCCGAAGTAGCCGGCGGTGCTGGTGCCGAGGATCGACGGGAAGTCCTCGCCGTCGATCCAGGCCTTGTGGTCGCCCTCGCCCCACCACTCCGCACGCGGACAGTCCACGTTGAGCACGCATCCGACCACCCGCCCCGCGCCACCCGTCTCCAGCAGCGGAAAATCAAACGTCCGGCACGGATTCTCGACGTGCATACGCGCCTTGAAACGCAGCGCTTCGGCGGGCGGCTCACGCCGGTCGACCCGCAGATAGGGCATCACGCCGACCTTGGTTGCCCGGTCCGGGTTGGCGTTCTCGATTTCGATACGGGCGCCGTTGCGGAACGGCATCGGGAAGTAGCAGTACATGAACCAGCCTTCGTTCTCGTTCTCGCCCGGCATCTGCGTGCCCAGGTCCGTGCCCATCACCAGGCTCTTGTACGGACTGCGCTGGTACCCCGACCCGAAGAACGCGATCAGCGGGACCTCGATGTCCGGCTCCGCCTGCCCGTCCCAGAACACCCGCAGAATCAGATTGTGCAGCGCGTACAGCTCGTTCGGCTCGCGCCGGTCGGTCAGCGACACCAGAAAAGCACGGATCGTGCCGGCTCCCCCGATCGTCAACTCCAGCTTCTGGCCCGGCTTCAGATCTTCCTGGGCCGCGTACGGCGCCAGCCGCTGCCCGGCGCAGAGCTGCTTGTCCGACAGCCCGCGCCGGAACGCGGCGGCCACCTCCTCCAGCGCCTGCTCGGCCCCCGGACTCAGACGCGGCCGGAACGTCTCCACCGCGGTCCCCGGCGCAAACGCGACGTAGTCGATCTGGTACTCGCCGGCAAAGTCGCGGCACAGCACGCGGCACGAACTGGCAAAACCTATCGGGAAGAACGAAACAGCGCCGCCCGTCTCCGGAATCTGGTAGCTGAGCGGCATGCCGAAAGGCTCGATCCCGCCGCTGAACAGCTCCGCCAACGGGCCGTCGATCGCCGTGGTCCCGTCGACCAGGACCCGCAGGTCGCCGGTCGGTCCCTCGCACCAGAAGCGCGTCAGCGCGCCGGGGCCCTGCACTTCGGCCATCACTTTCCAGCCCTCCGCCGCGTCGCGCAGGAACTGCCCGCGGTCGTCGTTGGCGTCCCAGCAGACGTACCGCCCCTCCGCGACGGTCGACTGCCGCCGGTCGTAGCTGGAAAACAGCCCCGTCCGCTCGCCGGGCGGCGGCGGCAGCGTCAGCCGCTCCAGATCGATCAGGCGGCGCAGCAGCTCCGCCTGGGTGACCGGCTGCGCAGCGCCGGAAGGGCCCGCTGCCAGCCAGCCCAGCCATACCGTCAGCAGCGCCGTCTGCCGCACGCCTGTCCTCCGCCGCCTGGTCAGTGTCCGGTGGGACGGAAGTTGATGTTCAGCACATCCCCGTCCTGCACGACGTAGTGTTTGGGCTCCATGCGCACCTTCCCGGCGGCCTTGGCCTCGCGCAGCGACCCGAGCGCATACAGGTCGTCGAAGGCCACCGTCTCCGCCCGGATGAAGCCGCGCTGCATGTCGGTGTGGACCTTGCCGGCAGCATCCACCGCCGTCGTCCCCTTGGGCACCGCCCAGGCACGGACCTCGTTCTCGTTGCCCGTGAAGAACGTGATCACGTTCAGCCCGTCCAGGCAGGCGCGGATGATCCGGTCGCGCGCCAGGGCCAGGATGCCGTATTCACGCATGAACGCCGGACGCTCGGCCGGTTCCATCTGCATGATGTCGGCCTCGATGGCAGCGCAGACGGCGAACGTGCCGGCGGCGTGCGCCGCCTGGAAGGGGGGCGGCTGGCCGATGTCCTGCTCGCCGATATTGACGACCACCAGCAGCGGCTTCTGCGTCAGGAACCCGAAGCTGCGCAGCAGCTTCTCCGGCTCGCCGGGAGAGACGATCTCGCGCAGCGGACGCTCGCCTTCCAGTGCTTCACGGCAGCGCTTCAGCAGCTCCAGCTCATGCTTCTGATGCTCGCGCTCCTGCGTCGGCTTGGCGAGCGCCTTCTCCAGCTTTTCGATGCGGCTGTCGCAGATCAGCAGGTCGGCCAGCAGCAGCTCGTCGCGCAGTTCATGCAGGTCGGCCTGCGGGTCGATGCGCTGCTTGCGCGCCGGCACCGCTTCCGAGGGGAAACTCCGCACGATCACGAGCAGCGCGTCGCACTGGCGCAGGGTCGGCAGATGCCGCTCCAGCCCGGCGTGTTCACGCTCGCCCTCGCCGCTGCCCGGCAGATCGACGAACTCGATCGTCACTTCCGTGCGCTTGCGCGACTTGAAGTACTTTTCCAGCCACTCCAGCCGCGGCTCCGGCACCTTCACTGCCGCCAGATTCTCTTCGGCCGGCTTCAGATGCTCGCGGGGAACGCCCGATATGGCCGTGAAAAGAGCCGTCCTGCCGCTGTACGGGAATCCGACGATCGCTACGCGCATCGTCCGGTCTCACGAAGGGCCCTGCCCGGGACGCCTCCGGGCTGCCCGCCCGGTGCACAGCCCCGCCCGGTCCGGCGGCGTTGTTCGCGGCCAGGTGCGAGCTATACTAGCGACACACCGGGCCGGCGCGTAGCCGGGAAGCGACGGAATCGGATACGGCAGGCGCGTCCGCCCCAGCGAGGCCGAACCATGGTTGAAAGGCTGCTTGTCGGCGCGGCACTTATCGTGGCCGGGCTGGCGTCCGGCCCGGGCTGCGGGCAGACCACCTTCCCGGCCGACCTCGGCCTGACCCTGAGCGACGTGGATGCCGTCCGCAACGACGACGGCCTCGAGCCGGCGGAGAAACGCGCCGCCCTGGCCGCTTACGGCCTCGATCCGGTCATCATCAACGGGCTTCTGGCCGCCGAGCGCCTGGCGAACCAGTTCGGCGGCGACCTGGCTTCCGCCTACGACAAGGTCGTCAACGACCGGCTCGCCGAGCTGACGCCTGACGAGGTCCAGTATTACGGCGACGCAACCGCGATCACGACCTACGGCGATGCCGAAGCCCAGGCGATTGTGGACCTGTTCCGGGAGCATGAGATCGACTCGGCCGATGAACTGGAGGCGTACCTGGACGACCCGGCCAATACGCTCCCGGCCGGGATAGATGAGGAGAATCTGCGCGGCGTGTTCCTGGAGACCAGTCCGGACGACGTTCAGGACGAACTGTTGTAAGCAGGGAGGTTTCTCGATGGATGCTCACAGGATGCTGAGGTTGCTGGTGCCCGTTTGCGGGCTGTCTCTGTTGCTGCCCGGGTGTCTGAGCGCACCGCCCGAGAACGAGGTCACCTGGGGCATCAAAGCGGCGACCGGGCAGCTTACGCAGACGACCCCGCGGGAATGGCAGGCGGTGGCGGAGGTGATCGACGAAGCGTTGCCCGCGGTGGACGTCACGCTATCGGATGCCCAGGCCCAGGCCATCGTCGATTTCGTTCAGGCCAACGACCTCGATTCATTCGCGGAGATACTCGAGCTGATAGAACGTGCCAAGAACGATCCCGCCGTCGTCCAGCAGTTGGAGATCCCCGACAGCGTGATGGAGTTTTTCGAGCAGATCGAGGGCGACGGCCAGGACATCATCGATCAGATCATCGCCCGCGCGCAGCCGTGAGCTTTCGGAACTGCAACCGCGCGTGAGCGGACGATGACGGCCGGCGCACGGGGGCGGGACCGGCGGACGCTAACGGCCTGACTCGGTCGGGCCGGTGCCGCTCACGCCCGTGGCCGGAGCGGAACGTGGCAGAACACCCACGCTTGCCAGCGCGGGTGTTCTCGCCGTTTAATAAGCAGCGGAAACATAGCGGCTTGCACGCGCCGCCGCCCGGCGCCGCGCAGCGCCAAGGCTGTTCGGTAAGCTCCATGTTTGCAGGTATCGTCGAACGCGTTTGCACCGTCGCCGCTGTCCACCCCACCCGCTGGGGCCAGGACCCCGCAGCGCCCGCCGCCACACCGGCTGTCTGTCTGGAGGTCGACTTGGCCGACCTGGCCGGAGACCTTGAAGTGGGGGCGAGTGTGGCGATCAACGGCGTCTGCCTGACGCTGGCCGGGCGCCGCGGCGCGATCGGCGCGTTCGACGTCGTTCCCGAGACGTGGCGCACCACCAACCTGAGTCGCCTGCGTCCCGGCGATGGCGTCAATGTCGAGCGCTCGCTGCGTCTGGGGGATCGCATCGACGGGCACTTCGTCCAGGGGCATGTGGACGGCGTCGGCACGGTCGCACGCGTCGACCAGGACGCCGGGGGCTACCAGCTCCACGTCCAGGCACCGGGCGGGCTGATGCCGTTCATCGTCCGCAAAGGCTCAGTGGCGCTGGACGGGACCAGCCTGACCGTCGTGGACGTCCAGGACGACCGCTTCTCCGTGGCCCTCATCCCCACCACGCTGACGCGCACGGTCCTCGGACGACGTCGCGTCGGCGATCCGGTCAACATCGAGACCGACATCGTCGCCCGGCTGGTGGTAGCCCGCACCGACGCCCTGGTCGCGAGCGGGGCGGCGCGCGGGGGCGGCGGCGTCACCTGGGAGCGCTTGCAGGAAAGCGGGTTCCTACCATGACCATCGCCCGGCCCGGCAACAGCAGCGAAAAGCCGCTGGTCGGCATCACAATGGGGGATCCGCTGGGAATCGGCCCCGAGGTGATCGTCAAAGCCCTGGCGGACCCGGAGCTCCGGTCACAGGCCCGCTACGTCGTGTTCGGACTCCACGACGCCCTCGAGTTCGCCGCCGACCAGGCCGAAATCAATCCTTTCTGGTGGCGCGAGCCGTACGACGGACGCCCGCGCGTGGCCAGCGGCGTGCTGCTCTTCGATTTCGACGACCTGCCACAGCCGTGCACCAACGGACAGCGCCGCCCGGATGAGGCGGCGGGCTTCGCTTCCTTCCGCTTCGTGGAGGAGGCCATCCGGCATCTGCGGTCGGGAGCGATCGACGCCCTGGTGACCGGGCCGATCAGCAAGAAGGCCTGGCAGCTCGCGCGCTACAGCTTCCGCGGGCATACGGACCTTCTGGCGCGCCGCTTCGAGGCCCGCCGCGTGTGCATGCTGTTCGTCGCCGACGAGCTGCGGGTGGCGCTGGCCAGCGATCATGTCCCGCTCTTCGAGCTGCGCGACCGCTTCACGATCGGTCTGGTGCATCAACCGATTGATCTGCTCGATCGTGCGCTGCGCGAGTGGTTCGCCATCGAGCGGCCGCGCATCGGCGTGCTGGGGCTGAACCCCCACGCCGGCGAGGGGGGACTGCTCGGCGACGAGGAAGAGCGCATCATCGAGCCGGCGCTGACGCTCGCCCGCAACGCCGGCATAGATGTCACCGGTCCGTTGCCGCCCGACACGGCGTTTACGCCGGAGGTGCTCAGCCAGCTCGACGGCGTCGTGGCCATGTACCATGACCAGGGGCTGATACCGGTGAAGATGCGGGCGCTGCACCGGGCGGTCAACGTCACTCTGGGCCTGGAAGCGATCCGCACCAGCCCGGACCACGGAACAGCATTCGGGATCGCCGGGCGCAACCTGGCCAACCCGGGCAGTATGAGCGCCGCAATCCGTCTGGCGATTCAGCTTGCCAGGACTCGGCAACGGCAGCGCGAATCGACCGCCCCCATCGCACACTGACTGGTCGGCGTCGTTCTTGCGCGGCCGCAGCAGCAGCCGGGCCGGCGCGCCGACTTGCTGCTCTAAGGTCTTGAAACGGAGAAAGTTACGCGAAGAACTGTGAGAGCTGCTCCGTGATCGCCCGGACGGTAGTGACCGTTCCCTCATCCTCTGGTGCCAGCACCGACTCGAAGAAAGCCTGGATGAAGGTCGTGATCAGCGTGGTCGTCGCCCCTTCCACGCCGGCCAGAACCGTCTCGCGCACGTTCGGGTCGCACCCCCCGAGCACAAACAGCGACCCGCCGGAAATCGCGGAAACCAGCCAGATCCGCCCACGCAGGAGCAAGCGTCGCATTCGGTCCTCCTTCGTCCGCAGCCGGGTCGGGCGCTCGGTCCGCGCCCCGTCTCCTGACTATCGGCGGCCCCGGCACCGCTGATTGAGCGCCCAGACGCGGAGCGCTCGCCCCCGCCCCGATATGAGAGCGTTCCTCGGGGCGCCGGTCAATCGTGCTTGCCGGAGGGTTTCTTGTCGTCCGCCTTGTCCCCGGGCTTCCTGCCGGGGGACTTCGTCTTGGCGCCGGCCTCGGCGGCCTGGCGCTGGGCCCGGGTCGGCAGCCGGTCCAGCCGGGGTTTGAGCTGCTGACTGAAAATCCTGTCGATCGGGTCCATCAACTTCTTGCGCTGTTCCTGGAGCTCCGCCTGCGTCTTGGCCTTGTTCTTGTCGCTGGACTGCTTGAGCTCCTCGATCTGCCGATCGATCTTCTCCAGCTCCTCCTTGCGGGCGGCCAGGTAGCGATCCGCCTGCGTCTGGCAGTCCGCCAGAATCGCACGCGCCTGCTGTGCCTGCTCGTTGTTCAGCTTGTACTTCTCTATGAACTCGCGGACGTACTTCTCCCACTCCGACTCAGCGCGTTTCTCGGTCGGCTGGCTGCTGGCCGCCCGCTCCGGCTGGCCACCGGGTCGCCCGGTCGCGCCCGGCTCGAAATCGCGCTTTATCTGCGGCGGCTGGTCTTCGCCGGCTTCGTGCGCAATGCTCGCAGCCTGGGGCTTTCCGCCCGCCGGGGATGTCCGCACCACGCGCGGACCTTCCATGCCCGGCTCGATGGGCGGCGGCGGGGGGGGCGGTGGCGGCGGGGGCACCTCTGACCCCAGGCGCTGCGCCGGCGGGACGCCCTTTGCCGGCGCCGCAGGTTCGACGCGACCCGCCGGCTCCGGGTGTTCGACGCTGCGCGGCCGGGCGGTCCGGCGTGCCGGGCGCCGGGGCGAGCGGAACTCGTCCACGGTCATCTGACCGGCAACGATGCGGTCGAGCTGGTCTTCGGTGGTGCTGAAGCTCTCATGCATCAGCTTGACGTCTTCGTCGTGAATCTTGCGCTGCTCGTCGGTCAGAATCTCGCGCCACTCGTTGTTGCCGTCGATGATCAGCCGCTTGGCGTCCTCGTAGATCGGACGGACCTGCCGTCCCCACTCGATCAGCTCCTCCTGGGTCATGTCGCCGCCGGTGCGTACGTCGAACATGCGGTCGACCAGACTCCGCAGCCTGGGTTCGTGCTTCTCGAGGAACTGATATGCCCGTTCGCGGAGCAGGAAACGCGTGTATTCGTCCTGCTCCTGCGTCAGGTCGTACTTGCGGCTCAGGAAGCGGGCATAGTTATCGACCAGCAGGTCGATGTTGTCGATGATCGCGTTGTAGCCGAGGTTGCGGTCGGCGTCCTGTGGGGAAGCGGTCTGCGGCAGGCCGCAAAGTCCCACAACCAGCAGCGCGAGGTGCGGTACGAACTTCAGGTGCATCGCCAAAGCTCCTGAGGGGCAGGCGCCGCCGTTGCCGGCTCGTTGAGCCGCGGGCGCCCCGGACCTATTATACGCTGTTTGCAGCATGCGGGTTGCGTCTCGCCCGCGGGGCGGTCGCCGACAGCATTATCGGAGCGGGGATGCCGCCAGCACACAACTGCCCGGCCCTGTGCATCTTCGACCTGGACGGGACCCTCGTCGATTCGCTGCGCGACATCGCCGAGGCGCTCAACGAGTGCCTCGAACTGCTCGCACTCCCTGCGCAACCGGCAGACGCCTACCGGTACCTGGTCGGCGAGGGGATGCCCAGACTCTGCGAGCGCGTCATCGGCCAGACCCACCCCCATCTGGTGGCCCGACTCAACGAACTGGCACGCCCGCGCTATCGCGTCCGCCCGCTGCGCCACACGCGCCCGTATCCCGGCGTCCCCGAGATGCTCAACGCACTGCGCCGACTCGGCATCAGGCTGGCTGTGCTCTCCAACAAGCCGCACGAAATGACGCTGGCGGTCGTGCGGGCTTTCTGGCCGGACGGGACCTTCGACCGGGTCCAGGGCTACATCGATGAGCGGCACCGCAAGCCCGAGCCCTACTGGGTGCTGCGCGTGTGCCAGGACCTCCGCGTCCCTCCCGCCGCCACCTGGCTGGTCGGCGACACGCCGACCGATATCGAGACCGCGCAGCGCAGCGGCACGTTCGCTGTCGGGGTCACCTGGGGCTTCCGTTCGCGGGCGGATCTGCTCGCGGCCGGCGCGACCTGCCTGGTGGACAGGCCGGCAGAACTGGTTTCGGCAATCGTTGCCGGACGATAAGCAGGGTCGGTCGGCGGACCGTGGCGGGCGGCGGCTTCCGCCCGCTGCCGGCTCATGGTAGGCTTCCGCCGACTGGCTGGTGGTCGAGCGCCCGCCTGCTTCGACCGGCGCAGGGCGTGGGATGGCTTATGTGGCGCAACGGAACAGTGTTCGAATTCAGCGGTACGGGAAGCGCTGGCGGCCTGTTGCTGGTGCCGCTGGCGATCAAACCCAGACCGCCGATGCAGATGCTGTCACAGGTGGACGCCTTCTGCGACGACGCCGTTTCCGAGCTGGTGGAGGTGGGCGCCGTCGGCGAGGAGGTCGGCCATATCGCTCACACCACGCGCAGCGGCGTCTACAAGCGGATCGCCGTCGTCAGCCTGGGCGAGGCCGGGAAGATCGACGAGGGCAAGCTGCGCAAGGCGTCCGATCGCGCGGCCCGCTGGCTGATCGCCGAGGGTGTGAAGCAGGCGGCGCTGTGGATCGACGGGCTGATGACTCAGGCCGTGGAGGCGCCCGTGCCGGAATGGGCGGGGGCGATGACCCTGGCCGGTTTCCGCTTCAGCGAGCACAGGGAACCCGACAAAGACCAGGTCGGTACCATCCGCGTGCGGGTGGCTTCGAGCGATGCGGCCTACGTCGCGGCACAGATGCCGCGCATCCGCGAGGCGGTGAAGATCGCGGAGGCCGTCAACTACGCACGCTGGCTGGCGCACCAGCCGGCGAACGTGATCAACCCGAAAACCCTGGCGGCCGAAGCCCGGCGTCTGGCGCGGCAGCACAAGCTGAAGTGCGCGGTCTTGGACTGGACCCGCCTCCAGCGGCTGGGCATGGGCGGCCTCGTGGCGGTCGGACGCGGGGCCGAACATAAACCCTGTCTCATTCGACTCGACTACCGGGGCAATCCGCGCGCCCGCACCAGCACCGTGCTGGTCGGAAAAGCCATCACCTTCGATACCGGCGGCTACTCCCTCAAGCCCGCCCAGGGGCTGGAGGCGCTGAAGTTTGACAAGTGCGGCGGCGCCGCCGTGCTGGGCGTGGTGAAGGCCGCGGCCGCCTTGCGGCTGCCCTGCAATCTGGTGGGGCTGATCGCGGCGGCGGAGAACGCCGTTTCGCAGGAGGCGTATCGCCCGGGCGACATCGTGCGCCTGGCCAGCGGCAAGACCGTGGAGGTGGTCAGCACGGATGCGGAAGGGCGGCTCGTGCTGGCCGATGCCCTCTGGTACGCGCAGAAATACTGCAAGCCCACGACGCTGATCGACATTGCCACGCTGACGGGCGGAGTAGTCACCGCGCTCGGCAAGGTGGCGGCCGGCCTGATGAGCAACGACGACGCGCTGTCCGCGGCCCTCGGCGAGTCGGGACGGCGCACCCAGGAGCGGCTGTGGCGACTGCCCCTGTGGGAGGAGTACCGCGAACTGATCAAGGGGCAGGACGCCGACCTCAGGAACGTCGGCAGCAAGCGCCACGCGCTGCCGATCGTCGGCGGCATGTTTCTCCGCGAGTTCGTGCGCGCGGGTGTCCCGTGGGCACACCTGGACATCGCCGGGCCGGCAACCGACGAACAGGACAAGGAGGCGACGGGCTTCGGCGTGCGGCTGCTGGTGGACTACCTGCGGCGCCGCGTGCCGTAGCGGGGGGCGCCGGCAGGCGGAGGATGGTTGCGAAGAACGATGGGTGAAGAAGAGAAGCACCAGAAAGCTCACGTGGACATCCCGCGGATCGAGCGCGCGGTGCGCGAGATCCTGCTGGCGATCGGCGAGAACCCCGACCGCGATGGCCTGCGCGAAACGCCGCGCCGCGTCGCGCGGACGTATGCCGAGCTGTTTGACGGGCTGTGGCAGGACCCGGAACGGCATCTGGCGACGATGTTCGACGAGGATCACCACGAGATGGTGGCGCTGCGGGATATCCCGTTCAACAGCATGTGCGAGCACCACCTGATGCCCTTCGAGGGCAAGGCCCACATCGCGTACATTCCGGGCGGCAAGGTGATCGGCCTGTCCAAGCTGGCGCGGATCGTGGACTGCTACGCGCATCGGCCGCAGGTGCAGGAACGATTGACCTCGCAGATCGCCGACCTGCTGGCGCAGCGACTGCACGTACTCGGCTGCGCCGTGGTGCTGGAAGCGGTGCACACCTGCATGACCTGCCGCGGAGTGCGCAAGTCCGGCAGCGTGATGGTCACCTCGGCCCTGCGCGGCCTGATGCAGACCGTCGACCGGACGCGGGCCGAGGCGCTGGCGCTGCTCCATCAGCGCTGAGCGCCGGGGAACACAGACGTGGAATCGGGGCACCGACGCGTCATGGAACCGGCAGAACGCGGGCATGATGCGGCGGCGCGAGCCGGTGAAAGCGTGACGAAACCATAACGCCGGCGCCTGAGGCGACCGGCACCTTCTTGCGTCCGCACGCCCTGGCGCGTATCGGCCCGCACGGGGCGAGGCTGTCAGCGGGGCGGGGCGTCTTTCGCGGCGGCCCGCCGGGTGCGCGCCTCTTCCAGGAGACGATCCAGCCCGGACGGAGCATTCCCCTGCGGCACGTGCAGGACGATCGCCGACTGCGCCTCGCGGTGCTGGAGGAAGTGGGCCACGAGCCAGGTCTGTTCCATCCGCACGACAGCGTCGAGCGCTGCGGCGGGTCGACTGAGTTGCCCGGTGAGCCAGCCCGGCACCTCGACAGCGAGCTTGTGTTCGGCGATCAGCGGCCCGTCGGTCAGGTCTCCTTCGCGGAACAGGAACGGCTTCCAGGCCTTGCGCCGTGTGGCCGGGAGCACCAGCAGCCACTGGAGCTGCGCGGCCGGGCGGACCACAGGCAGCCAGCGCTCGCGCCACAGGCGTGCAAACTCAAGCTGCTGCCTGAGCAGAGCGGCCAGTTCGTAGCGCTGCTGGGCGGCGGCGTGCCTCATGCGCTGCGTGGCCGACTGCATCCAGGACTCGATCTCCCCCGCCGCGAAGGCCCACGCGGCGCGGAGACGCTCGACATAGCGCGGCAGCGGAGCCGACCCGTCGCAGGGGGCGTCGCAGCGCCCCATTTCTGCGTAGGCGCAGGCGGTTCCGGCGGGGGCCTTGCGGACCTGCTCGGGGTAGCGGCACAGATCGAAGACGTCCCGCAGCCCGTCCAGCGCCTGCTGGCACGCCCGCTGCGTCGGCCACGGCCCGATGCAGTCGCCCGGCTGGCACCAGATGCGCTCCGTCACGCGCGGTTCGGGAACGCGTCGGCTCCAGTCGATGTGCAGGAACCACGCCGGCCCGAACCCCACCAGCTTCCGGTACCCGTCCGGGTGCAGCACACGCGCCACCCGGTAGTGCCACCAGCGCGTCTCAAAGCCGCTGTGCACCGGCCGCCAGCGCACACCGCGAACGACCCCGGCCAGGTCGGCGCGCCGCGTCCGCGGCGGGGACCCGCTCAAGCGCGACAGGACGACGCGCCGGAGGTGCTGGGCGGTGAGCAACTGGACCGGCGCGCCACGCCCGTCGACGAACAGGAACACCGCCGGACAGCCGGGCAGCAGCGCGACCTCGCTGGCTTGCGGCTGGCCGGACCAGGTGTGCACCTCCGGCAGGAGGCTCTCCAGAGATGCAGTTGCCTCAGCGGAAGCA
>Ga0209018_1002530_pt1 | contig 12736 bp, 8 predicted proteins | sample YNPBryBLVA2012_FD_185814 | JGI IMG/M metagenome (GOLD analysis project Ga0209018, IMG submission 185814) | Anoxygenic and chlorotrophic microbial mat microbial communities from Yellowstone National Park, USA - YNP Bryant BLVA 2012 (SPAdes)... ...
GACGGTCACCTGCTCTGGACTTCGCAGTGGAACACTGAGGCGTTCGCCTACGACGGTGTGGTCTTCGCCCCCGACGGCGACCTGATCGTCGGCGACTTCTACCACGTCGCCCGCATCAACGCTGAGGACGGCGCCACCGTCTGGGTCGCCTCCCGCTCCTGCCCGGTGAGCGGGAACTGCGGCGGGGCGGCGGCCGTCACACGCTCGGCTGTCTACATCGACGAGGCCGCACCCGGCGGAAACATCATCACCAAGCTCGACCTGGAGACCGGCGCCGAGCTGTATTCCAGCCCGGTCATGCCCGGCTTCACCGATCAGAACTCGCCGTTCGTCTCTCCCGATGAGACCACCGTGTACTTCTCGCGCACGCAGAACAACCCCGCCGTCGATTACCTGTACGCCTTCCTCGACGACGGCACGCAGTTCGTCGAGCTCTGGCGCCGCCCGGTGCGGTGGACGACGTCGCACGAACACGGCCTGGCGTCCGACGGCAGCATCTTCACCTTCCTGCCTGACGACCAGTTCGTCCGCCTCGACCCGTTCACCGGCGACGTCCTGTACTCGGCAGGAGTGCTCAGTCCCCTCGGCAGCCCCAACCTCAGCGCCAAGACAGCGGTGGATGCTGCGGGCAACGTCTACGTCTCCAACGGCTGGGCGAGCAGCCCGGCTACCAACGGGCGCCTGTGGGCGTTCACGCCCGACCTCTCCCAGATGCTCTTCGTGCTGACGCTCGACCGACAGAACCAGGGCGGGCCCGCAGTCGGCGCCGCCGGCACGCTGGTCGTTACCGACCGCCGCGCCGTCTACGCCTACCGCAGCAACCAGTGCCCCACCGACCTGGACGGTGACTGGGATACGGATCTGGCGGACCTGGCGCAGTTGCTGTCGGCGTACGGTACGGTGATGGGTGACGCGGGCCACCTGCCGGCCGCGGACTTCGACAAGGACGGTGACGTGGACCTGGCCGACCTGGCCGTGCTGCTGGCCGCCTACGGTTGCGATTCCTAGTCGGCAGGGTGGGGCAGCGGGGCGACTGAAGTCGCGCGCGAAGATGCGTCAGGCGCCCCGAGCTGCCTGCTCACCGTGCACAGCGCGCGAACGCCCCCGACCGCATCACTCGTCGCACTCCGGAAACAGCTTGCGCCGACACTCCGGGCACAGGCCGTGCGAAAAGTCCACGTCCAGGCGATCCCGGAAATGCTCCTCCACGGACTGCCAGTACTGGTCGTCGTCGCGGATCCGCTTGCACGAGGCGCAGATAGGGATGAGGCTGCGCAGCCGGATCAGTTCGCTGATATCCTGGATGATGAGCAGCGCAACGTCCGGGCCGGCCTCGCGGACCGGGCTGGCCGTCACGAGCAGATGCACGTCCCGGACAGCGCCTTCCGCCTGCAACTGGAGCGTGGCCTTCTCCTGGTGGACGCTCTGTCCGCCAAGCGCCGCCGCCACCGAGCGCCGGATCACACACTGCTCACAGGTCGCCCGGCTGCCGCAGCCCGCGCCGGTCTGAAAGCAGTGGAGCAGCTCGGCTGGCGCATGGCGACGCGAGTACTTGCGGATCACGCCGAGATGACTGACCGCCCAGTCGTTGGCCCACAGCAGGCGTACGTCGCGGGTGACAAGGAACAGGGGCACGGGAATGGCGTTGAGCATCGCCAGCGGCATGCCTTCCACGCCGACGACGCCCCCGGGTGCCGTCGGGCTGCCGCCGATGGAGTTCAACGGTTGGTCCTCGAAGTTCGCCCCGCGCCGGGCAGCGGCGTCGCCGGGCCCCGGTGGTTGGCAAAGATAGTATCCCCGAGAGCGCCCGGAAGCCAACGGCCGGCAGACGGCCGGTGACGGCTGCGAGGCCGGCGGGTGTCCGATAAACCCCGGCCTGGCCCGCGCGCACCCGGCGCCGACGGCCGCGGACGGCTCTACGGCGCTCGCTCCGCGCTGGTTCGGCCGTGCGGCCAGGTTGCAAACCGCCCGCCAGCCCCCTTAAATGCACCCTGACCCGCGCTGCGGTCTGACACACGGAGAGAGGAATGCCCGGCCCGACCAAACAGCTGGCGGCGGACGCGGCTGCACCGGCTGACGCCAAGCCGCTCATCGAACGCTTTCTGCATCACTTGCGCTTCACCCAGGGAGAGGCGTGGGACACCGCCTCGCCGCACGACCACTTCGTCGCCCTGGCGCGCTCGGTGCGCGACCTGATCGTGGACCGGATGGTGGCGACGCAGCGGGCCTACCACGAGCGTGACGTGAAGCGCGTCTACTACCTGTCGCTGGAGTACATGCTCGGGCGGCAACTGCGCAACAACCTGGTCTGCCTGGGGCTGTACGAGGCGGCGCGGGCCGGGCTGGCGCGCCTGGGCATCGATCTGGAGCACCTGTGCGAGCTGGAACCGGATGCCGGGCTGGGCAACGGCGGCCTGGGCCGCCTGGCTGCCTGCTACCTCGACTCGGCCACCACGCTGGAGCTGCCGTTCTACGGCTACGGCATCCGCTACGAGTTCGGCATCTTCGATCAGGACATCGTGGACGGCTGGCAGGTGGAGCGGCCCGACTACTGGCTCCGCTTCGGCTCGCCCTGGGAGATCCCGCGCCCGGAGTTCACCACCGCGGTCCGGCTCTACGGGCGGGTCGAGCATCGGACCGACGAGCGCGGGCGCTTCCGCGCCGCCTGGACCGGCTGCCGCACCGTGCTGGGGCTGCCCTACGACATTCCGATCGTGGCCTACGGCGTGAACACGGTGAACATCCTGCGTTTGTGGTCGGCGCGGGCGCCGGAGACGTTTGACCTGGCGGCATTCAACCGCGGCGGGTACGTGGAGGCGGTGCGCGAGAACGCGCTCAGCGAAACGATCTCGAAGGTGCTGTACCCCAGCGACCAGACGGAGGCGGGGCGGGAGCTGCGCCTGATGCAGCAGTACTTCTTCGTCGCCTGCACGCTGGCCGACATCATCCGCCGCTATGAGAAGAACCACGACACCTTCGACGCCCTGCCGGACAAGGTGGCGATCCAGCTCAACGACACGCACCCGGCGCTGGCGATCGCCGAGCTGATGCGCGTGCTGGTGGACGAGCGCGGCATGGAGTGGGAGCCGGCCTGGGAGCTGACGCAGGCCTGCTTCGGCTATACCAACCACACGCTGCTGCCCGAGGCGCTGGAGACCTGGCCGGTGGCCCTGCTGGGGCGCATGCTGCCGCGCCACCTGGAGATCATCTACGAGATCAACCGGCGCTTTCTGGACCAGGTCGAGGAGCGCTGGCCGGGCGACCTGGAGCGCCGGCGCCGCCTGTCGCTGATCGAGGAAGAGCCGGTCAAGTCGGTGCGCATGGCGCACCTGGCGCTGGTCGGCAGCCACAGTGTCAACGGGGTGGCCGCCCTGCACACCGAGCTGCTGCGCTCACGCGTGCTGCCCGATTTCGCCGCCTTCTGTCCCGAGAAGTTTCGCAGCGTGACCAACGGCGTCACGCCCCGGCGCTGGCTGCTGGCCTGCAACCCGGGGCTGGCGGCGGCGATCAGCCGGCGCATCGGCGACGGCTGGGTGCGCGACCTGAGCGAGCTGCGGCGACTGGAGTCCTATGCCGATGATCCCGCTTTTCAGGACGAGTTCCGCCAGGTGAAGGGCGCCAACAAGCGGCGGCTGGCGGAAGCGATCCGGCGCCGCTCGGGGCTGGCGGTCTGCCCGGAGGCGCTGTTCGACGTGCAGGTCAAGCGGCTGCACGAGTACAAGCGCCAGTTGCTGAACCTGCTGCACGTGGTGCTGCGCTATCACCGGATTCTGGACGGGGACGGCGCGCTCGTGCCGCGCGTCGTCATCTTCGGCGCCAAGGCCGCTGCGGCCTACGGACGGGCCAAGCTGATCATCAAGCTGATCAACGACGTGGCGCGCACGATCAACCGCGACCCGCGCGTCGGCGACCGGCTGCGCGTCGTCTTCCTGCCCAACTACCGCGTCTCGCTGGCCGAGCTGGTCATCCCCGCCGCCGACCTGTCGGAGCAGATCTCGACCGCCGGCATGGAGGCTTCCGGCACCGGCAACATGAAGTTCGCCCTGAACGGCGCACTGACGATCGGGACGCTGGACGGCGCCAACATCGAGATCCGCCAGGCCGTCGGCGAGGAGAACTTCTTCCTCTTCGGCCTCACCGCCGACCAGGTCACCCAGTATCGCCCCCAGCATGACCCCTGGGAGGTGTATCGGAACAATCCGGCGCTGCGGCGGGCGCTGGACGCGATCGCGGGCGGCGAGTTCAACCCCGCAGTCCCCGACCTGTTCCGCCCGGTTTTCGACTGGCTGACGCAGGAGCGGGACTACTACATGATTCTGGCGGACATCCAGTCCTACCTGGCCGCGCAGGAGCAGGTCGACCTGGTGTGGCGTCAGCCCGCGGTCTGGACGCGGTCGGCGATCCTCAACGTTGCGCGCATCGGCTACTTCTCCAGCGATCGCGCCGTCCGCGAATATGCCGAGCAGATCTGGCACGCCACCCCGACGCGCATCCGCATGCCGTCGGAGGCCCTGTGGCAGCGACCGGCCGCCCTGGCGGGGGTGGCGATTCCCGTTCGCAGCCGCAGCCAGCAGCGGGCGCGCGCCGCGCCCGCGCGCCGCGGCAGCTCCGACCGCAAAGCCCCGCGGTGACGGCGCTGCCCGACGCTCCGCCCGGCGGCGCGCAGCGCAGCTTTGCCCCGGCGCGCCCCGCAGCAGGACCGATTGCCCCATGGACAAGCTCGCCCGCTACTTCGATCCGCACGCCGCCGGCCGGGAGCTGACAGCGCTGGCCGGACAGCTCGGCGTGACCGAGCTGGCCTGCGTGCGGAACATCGACTACGTGTACGCACCGTGGGAGTTCTACCCGCTGGCGCCGCGCGTGCGGCCGCCCCTGCCGCGGATCGTCGCCTTTGCCGCCGACATGGATGGGACGAGTACGACGACCGAGCCGCTGGCGCTGCACGCTCTGGAATACATGGTGCGCCGCTTCACCGGCCGGCTGAGCAGGGCCGAGTGGGCAGGCCTCGACCCGCAGCGCGATTACCCGCACGTGATCGGCAGCAGCAATGTCCGGCACACCGAGTTCCTGGTCGAGCGCTACCGCGACCGGCTGGATCACGCCGCCCTGCGGCAGGCGTTCTTCGAGGCCGTCTGCTGGACGCTGGCGGCCATGGACGACCCGCAGCGCCGGCGCGACGTCGTGCAGCACGCCCGGCACTGCGGCCTCGGCCAGATGCTGGAGGATCCGGAGTTCGCGCGGCTGGTCGCTGCCGGCGGCGTCACTGCGGACAACGTCGCCGCGCTGGTCGCTCCGCTGGTGCGACGCTACGGCGCAGCTTTCCGCTGCGCACATTTCGGCGCGCTGGTGGCCGCGGCATTGGACGTTTACTACCTGCGCTATCACTCGATTCTGCGGGCGATCGAGCAGGGCCGCGGGGCGGAACTGAGCCGGCAGTTGCTGGGCGACGGCGGCCGGCGGCTGATCGAGCCCATGCCCGGCTATGACGTGTTCGTGCCGCTGATCAAGGGCTGGCTCGGGCCGGAGATCGACGGGCTGTACGAAATGCTGCGCGCGGCGCTGCTGCGCAATCCGCCGGCAGACTGCACACCGGCCCGGCTCGACGCCGCCCGTCCGCGCCTCGTGCGCCTGGCCGAACGCTTCCGCCGCAGCCCGGCAAAGCTGGCGCTGGTGACGGCGTCGATCGCCTACGAGGCCCACGCTTCCATGAAAGAAGTGATGGCGGTGGCGGCCGAGCGCGTCCGCGCCTGGCCGCTGGCGACGGAGCACCGCGACCGCATCGCGGCGCTTCTGGCGGACTATCGCGCCGTCTTCGACGGCTTCGTGAACGCCAGCGACGCCTGCGAGCACCGGCTCAAGCCGCACCGCGACCTGTACAGCCTGGCCCTGTACCAGATGTCGATCCCGAAGCAGGACTACGCCGCCTGCGTCGGGCTGGAGGATACGGAGCCGGGGATCATCGCCCTGCGGGCGGCCGGGATCGGCTGCGCCGTGGCGCTGCCCAACCGCGACACCAGCGGGCAGGACTATTCTGCCGCCACGCTGGTCGTCGGCGGCGGCCTGCCGGAGCTGATCCTGGTGCACAATCTGCTGCTGCCTGACGACGCATGAGCGCGCCCGACGCCTGGACGATCACGAACCGCCGCCACGATGCCCACGCCCTGAGCTGGCACAACAGCGTCTTCACCGTCTCCAACGGTTACCTGGGCCTGAAGGGCAACCTTCAGGAGCAGCGCGACGGGCCCTGCCCGGTGACCCTGATCAACGGGGTCTACGACGAGATCGACCAGTTCGGCACGCTGCGGGCCTCGAACCGCGAGCGGCGCTATCTCGATCCGCGGCATTTCGACTCCGCCGGCAGAAGCCCCGCCGTCGCGAACCTGCCCAACCCCCTGCTGGTGCGCGTGTTCGTGGGCGAGCGCGAAATCTCTTTGGGCCGCGGCACGGTGAGCGGCTTCGTGCAGACGCTGGATCTGCGCACCGGCCTGTACCGCTACGCGTTCGACTATCGCGATGCCGCCGGGCGCACGACGCGGATCGAGATGCAGCGCTTCGCGGCCCTGCGGCATCCGCATCGCGTGTTCATGCGCTATGCGGTCACGCCGCTCGACCACAGCGCGCCGCTGCGCATCCTCAGCGGCATCGACGGCAACGTGTGGTCGAACACGACGCGCGAGCGCCAGCCGATCACCCGCGCAGCGCACGCCGACCCGCCCGAACGCTGCCGCCTGCACGCCTTCCTGCCCGCGCGGAAACACGATGTCCGGGTCGGCGTCCAGAACATCTGGCGCGGCCCGGCAGCCTGCCCGGCGCCGCGCGGCGTGATCGAGCACGACGCCGTCTACACCTGCTATGAGCCTGCGACCGGCGCGCTGTCGGCCGGGCTTCACCCGGGGGGAACTGAAGCCCCCGGCGACGGCCCCGCAGGGCCGGCGTCGCACAGCGCGGAACCGCCGGCCCCGTCCCGGCCCGACCTCCCGCAGGTCGCGCAGCCCTGCGCCGCGGGGCCGACCGTGACCATCGACCGCTGCATCGTGCTGACCTGTTCCGAAGACGCACGCCACGGCATCGCCGTCGCCCTGGAGGATGAACTGAGCGCCGCGGCGGCCCAGGGCTTCGACGCGGCGCTGGAGGAGCAGCGCGCCGCCTGGGCGGCGCTGTGGGAGCGGGCTGATGTGCAGATCGACGGCGACGAGCGGGCGCAGCTTTACCTGCGCTTCTGCGTCTATCACCTGCTGGCTGCGGCGCCGTGGCACACCGATCGCCTCAGCGTGCCGGTGAAGCTGCTCTCCGGCGAGTATTACCAGGGCAATACGTTCTGGGACACCGATCTCTACATCGTGCCGTTCTACACGTTCACGTTCCCGGAGCTGGCCCGCACCTGCCTGAACTTCCGCTACCACGGCCTGACCTGCGCCCGGGCCCTGGCGCGCCGCTACGGCTACCAGGGCGCCAAGTTCGCCTGGCAGGCCGGGCCGTACGGCGAGGAGTGCCTCGGTCCCTGGTATCGCTTCGTCCACACCAACATCCACATCAACGCCGACGTCGCTTATGCCCTGATGCACTACTGGCAGGCCACCGGCGACGAGGAGTTCATGCGCGAGCGCGGGATCGACATCCTGGTCGAGACGGCGCGCTTCTACCACTCGCGGGCGGCGCTCGACCCGGAGCGCGGCGGGCAGACGTTCGAGGACGTGGCCGGGCCGGACGAGGGGCACTGCGAAAGCACGAGCAACTTCTACACCAACTACCTGGCCAGACGGAACCTGTGCTGGGCGGCGGACATGCTCGACCGCCTGCGCCGCCAGGACTTCGAAGAGTTCCAGCGCAGCGCCAGACGCCTGCGCCTTCAGCCCGACGAGCCGGCCAGGTGGCGTGAGACTGCCGCGCAGCTCATCCTGCTCTTCGACCCCGCCACCAGGCTCTACGAGCAGTACGACGGGTTCTTCAGGCTGCAACCGGCGCCGGCCGACCTGCTGGAGGGCCGGCAGGAATGGTTCGCGACGGTCTTCCCGTATCAGGCCCTGAACCAGCCGGACGTCGTCATGGCCCTGATGCTGTTCCGCGACGATTTCGCCCCGGAGGTCCGCCGCGCCAACTGGGAGTTCTACAAAGACAAGAGCATGAACTTCTCGTCGATGAGCTTCGCGATCAACGCCCTGGCCGCACTGGACGCCGGGTCGCGCGACGAAGCCTACCGCAACTTCCTGATCAGCGCCGGTATGGACCTGGACGAAGAGCTGACCGGGCGGCGCGACACGCACGCCGGGCTGCACGGCACGGCCATGGGCGGGGCGTGGCTGGCAGCGGTGTGCGGTTTCGGGGGTGTGCGGCTGGCGGAGCGCGGCCTGCACATCGACCCGGCCCTGCCGCGGCACTGGCGGCGCCTGCGGTTCAACCTGGTGCTGCGGGGCGTGGTGATCGGCGTGGCGATCGACGGGCGGGAGGTTACACTGTCCGCGGGCAGTGAGCATGCGGTCGAGCTGCCGCTGATCGTGGCCGGCCGGGAAGTCGTGCTGAGCAGCGGCCAGTGCGTTCGGACTGCCTGCCCCGGAGACCAGCCAGCATGAACCACACTGCGGAAAGCGCCGATTCGCGACGTTCCGGATGCGCCGCTGCCGGCATTGACCGGCGGACGGCCCTGCGCACCGCGGCCCTGGCCGCCGGCGGTCTGATACTGAGCCCGCTGCGTGCTCTCGCACAGCAGACGCCGGCCCGGCCGGCCCCGCAGGGTCAACCCCGCGCGGCGCACACCAACGCCCCGCTGTTCAGCATCTCCCTGGCCGAGTGGTCGCTGCATCGGACGATCTTCGGCGGCCGGCTGGATCACCTGGACTTCGCGCGCACCGCCAGACAGGAGTTCGGCCTGGACGCCGTCGAGTACGTCAACCAGTTCTTTCGGGACAAGGCCGAGGACCGCGCGTACCTGGCGGAGATGAAGCAGCGCGCCGCCGACGTCGGCGTGCGCAGCCTGCTGATCATGATCGACGGCGAGGGAGCGCTGGGCGACGCCGACGAGGGCCGGCGGCGCCGGGCGGTCGAGAATCACCACAAGTGGGTGGTGGCGGCCCGCGAGCTGGGCTGTCACTCGATCCGCGTCAACGCCGAGAGCAGCGGCAGCTACGACGAGCAGCTCGAACGGGCGGCGGACGGCCTGCGCCGCCTGGTCGAGTTCGCCGCCCAGCACGAGATCAACGTCATCGTCGAGAATCACGGCGGCCTGTCGTCCAACGGCCAGTGGCTGGCGGCGGTGATGAAGCGCGTCAATCACCCGCGGCTCGGCACGCTCCCCGATTTCGGCAACTTCGACCTCGGCGGCGGCCGGCAGTACGACCGCTACCAGGGCGTGGCGGAGATGATGCCGTTCGCCAAAGCCGTCAGCGCCAAGTCGCACGACTTCGACGAACAGGGAAACGAGACCAGCACGGACTTCCGCCGCATGCTGAAGATCGTGATCGACGCCGGCTATCACGGCTACGTCGGCATCGAGTATGAAGGTCCGCGCTTGAGCGAGCCGGACGGCATCCGCGCCACCAGGCGGCTGCTGGAGCGCGTCCGCGACGAGCTGTCCTGATTATCTGCCGGCGCTCCGCACCGGGCGGTATTCTCCGGGCCGGGAGTCGGACAGGCCGGCCCGGGTTCCGGCACCAGCGGGGCCGGCTGCGCACTACGCGGCCCACCGGGCGCAGGGCCGGCGTGGCCGGCGCCGGCGTAGCATTCTGCCGGGCCGACCAGCTCCGGCCAGATGCCCCGGCCGTGCAGGAACTGGCGCACATGGTGGCACAGGTGGCACTTGCTGGCGTAGCCGCCGCTCAACTCCTGATACCCGAACGCGGTCGCCTGCTGCATCAGCTCGAAACTGCCGCCCGAGACGACCGCCGCTACCACCGGGTGCGCGCACCAGCCGTCAGCCAGGCGCTGCCATAACTGCTCCGGCGCCTGCTCCAGCGCCCGGCCCAGGATGATCCCGTTGCACACGCCGGGAAACACGTTGCCGTAGGGGTCGATGTGCACGTGCCGGCTGTACAGGATCTCGCGGATGCAGTTGCGGCCGCGGAAGTACGGCGCCGGGTGGCGCGGCAGCAGCTCCGCCAGCTCGTCGGCCGCCCGGCCGGTCAGTCGGTCCCTGTGGCGCCGCAGCGCTGCGGCGTAGGCGCGCCGTCGGCGGCCGCTGTCGGTCCGGCACGTTTCCCGTGGCAGCGTCGGGTCGGCCTGTCCGCCGGTCTGGGTGGCGTGTCTGAAGAAGTCCCACCAGCGCACGCGGACGCGGGCCGGTCCGAGCACCTGGCGCGCGATTTCCACGCAGCGGCGCACGCGTTCCAGCGGCACGAATTCCTGGTGATACACGTCGCTGCTGACAACCAGCATCTGCATGCCCAGCGCGTCGAGCTGCTCCAGCCGCGACCGCACGATCCCGTCCCCCGTCGCCCAGTAGGCGTTGGTCTCGATCTTCTCGACCGGACTCAGCCCCGTTTCGCGCGCCGCCCGCACCAGCGACAGCAGCCGCGGCCAGTCGCCGAACGGCTCGCCGCCGGAAAGGTGGATGCGCATCTGCTTGCCATGCCGGGCAGCGAGCCGGTCCAGGCTGCCCCACAGGCGCAGCGCGTCCTGAACACGCATCTGGCCGCCGCGCTCCGGACCGCTGTACACGTAGCAGAACGCGCAGCGGGCGTTGCACCAGTACGTGAGCAGCAGACCGGCGAACTCCCAGACCGCGGGCCGGGCGGAAGCCAGATCGGCCGGCAGCGGTGGCGTTGGTGACGGACGCATGGTGGCCTGATTGTACAACGGACGAGCGGCGCCCGACGGCGCGACGCGCTGCCCGTCCGGGAGCACCGCGCCGATCCGGGGGCGTGAAAGGCCCCCCGCGCGGGCCAGGTGCGTGCCGGCCTGCGGCCTGGGAAAGCCTGGCCCTCCGGCCTCCGCTGCGCAACCGCGCCGCCGTGCAGCGTGCCGGCGGCGCTGGCCGGCCGGAGCGCGCCGCGATAGACTGGGGGCGGCTATGAAGACGATCGGCCTGATCGGCGGCATGAGCTGGGAATCGACGGCCGAGTATTACCGCATCATCAACCAGTGCGTCCGCCAGCGGCTCGGGGGGCTGCATTCGGCCCCCTGCGTGCTGTGGTCCTTCGACTTCAGCGAGATCGACGCGCTCCAGCGCCGCGAGGCGTGGGAAGTTGCCGGGCGGCGGATGATCGCTGCCGCCCGTGCTCTCGAACGCGCGGGAGCCGAGCTGCTGCTCATCTGCACGAACACGATGCACATGCTGGCGGATGCGGTGCAGCGCGAGGTGCGCATCCCGCTGCTGCATATCGCCGATGCCACGGCCGACGCCATCCACGCCGCCGGCCTGACGCGCGTCGGCCTGCTGGCGACGCGCTTCACGATGGAGCGCGACTTCTACAGGCAACGCCTGAACCAGCGCTGCCGCCTTGAGGTGCTGATCCCGGATGAAGACGACCGCGCGACGGTCCACGCCGTAATCTACAATGAGCTGTGCTGCGGCTGTGTGCGTGATGAGTCGCGCGCGCGTCTGGGGGCGGTTATCGGCCGGCTGGCGCAGGCCGGAGCGCAGGGCGTCATTCTCGGCTGCACCGAGCTGGGACTGCTGCTGGGGCCGGAGGACAGCCCGCTGCCCCTCTTCGACACGACCAGGATTCACGCCCAGGCGGCCGTGAACCGGGCGCTGGCCTGAACCGCAGCGGCGCGGCGGAGTTGGGGCGATGTCGCAGTCCACCCCGGAACCGGAGCCGGCCGGGCTTCAGCGGGGACCGGCCAACGCACTCGACGCGACGGAAAGCGCCCGCTACTTCGAGCTGGAGCGCCTGGAGGAGCGGCGCAAGCGTCTGGCATCCTGCGCGCTGCTGTCGGGGCTGCTCAGTGTGCTGCTGTTGCTGGTGCCCAACCCCGTGCCCTGGCTCTTCGGCCCGCTGGCGCTGCTGCTGGGGAGCTGGGCCCTGCTGCGCTCCGTCTTGCAGCCCCAGCGCTGCGCCGGGCGGCTGCGCGCGACGATCGGACTGGTACTGGGGGCTGTTTCAACTCTGATTGCGCTTCGCCTCTGGGAACGGGGCGCCTGATCGGCGTGCGACGGGCGGCCGGCTGCCGCTTCCGGTCCGTTCCCGCGCCGGCAGGCACGGGGCGCGGCCGGGCGCAGGTCGGCGGCAGCAGCGGGGCGCGCGAGTCATTGCGGCAGGCATGCGCTGCGGGCCAGTGCGGGCAGTTCGCGGCGGGCGCGGTCGATCTGCTTCTGCCAACGCACGCGGTGGGTCTTGAGTTCTTCGGCCAGCAGCTCGACGAAGTCGGGGTCGAACTGCCGCCCGGACTCATGCTGGAAGAGTGCCACGGCCGCGTCGAGCGAGCGGGCCGCCCGGTAGGCCCGGTCGCAGGTGATCGAGTCGAAGGCCTCGGCGACTGCCAGCAGTCGCGAGCCGATCGGGATGGCGCTGCCGGCCAGCCCGTCGGGGTAGCCCGAGCCGTCGTAGTGCTCGCGCAGGTGGCGGATGATGAGGATTTCGGTCTCGAAAACGCGCAAGGGTTCGAGGATCTTGCAGGTGATCAGCGGGACCTGGCGGATCAGCGCCGCCTCCTCCTGGTCGAGCGGACCGGGCTTCATGAGCACCCGATCCGGAATGCCGATCTTGCCCAGGTCGTGGAGCATGGCGGCGTTGGTGGTCGCCAGACGCAGGGAGCGCGACCAGCCGGCCGCTGTCACCAGCCAGCTGGTGTAGAGCATGAC
>Ga0209018_1002531_pt1 | contig 12734 bp, 8 predicted proteins | sample YNPBryBLVA2012_FD_185814 | JGI IMG/M metagenome (GOLD analysis project Ga0209018, IMG submission 185814) | Anoxygenic and chlorotrophic microbial mat microbial communities from Yellowstone National Park, USA - YNP Bryant BLVA 2012 (SPAdes)... ...
CGGCCTCCGGGCCGGTCATCCGTCCGGAGGACCTGCCGTTGTCCAGGGGAGGCCGGCCGACGGGCCCGTCCCAGGCGCGGGACCTGGTCACTGCGCTCTCAGAAGGACGGCCGATCGACATGGAGCAGGTCGAGCGGGCCCTGATCGAACAGGCGCTGGAGCAGACCAAGGGGAACGTATCGGCGGCGGCGCGGCTGCTGTCGATCGGGCGGGAGGCCATGCGGTACCGCATGTCGAAGTTCGGACTGCTGGCCAAGGAAGCCGCCGGCGAAGAATGACCGGGCGTAGTGTCCGGCCGGCCGTGACTGAAGGCCGGCGGCCGGCGTAGCTCTGCGGTCGCTACGGGGCAGGGCGTCCGAAGCCTGATACCGGGTCACCGTGCGACGAGTTGCGTGAGGCCGCGCGAGTGGTCGTCGGCCAGGTGGACGGCCCGGTGTAGGGAGAAAAGGTGTCGTTAAGGAGGCGACCCAACCGAACGCCGGCGGCCATGAGGCGTTCCTCGACGACTGGCAGGGCCCGGTGGTAGTAGGGGAAGCCCAGCCACCGGTCCGGCGGGATCGGATAGGCGACCGCCTCGGCAAGCCGAAACGACTCCGTTGCCCACTCGCTCGGGTCGGTCGACGACGACCAGGTGGAGGACTCGAGGGGGCCGATCCGTGCGCGCAAGTCGGCGGCGTATTCGCGCCAAGGACGCCCGGCGTACTGGAGGATGGCCGAGTCCCACACCTCGTGCAGGTCCATCGGCGAGCCGAAGAACTCGACGCGAATATCATTGCCGCCCCGGTCGGCGGCATGGGCCACGTGCAGGGGCTGATGGACGTCGGCGACGAAATGGACGAGGAAGCGCAGCGCATCGCGTCTGCGCGCGCGGTCGCCGGTGGGGTTGCGGAGATCCTCGGCGAATTGCCGGATGGCCCAGACTACGCAGCCGGCGTCCGGGCAGTCGCGCTGGTAATCGAACTCGGAGCAGCCCGGGCATACGTTGGCGTAATGCAGCGGGGCGGTCCAAGCATAGGCGGGGTCTCGTCGGACCGTATCGGCCCAGTCGGACACGTCGGGCAGGGTCTGGCCGTTCAGCAGGGCGGTTGCCTCGGCGCGGCTTGCCGGCGTGAGGTAGGACCAGGCGATCTGGGCCACGATGCGGTGCCCTTCGGGGCCCCAGGCGCCGCAGGGAACGGGAAGAGCCAACCCCAGGCAGAGGGCCACCAAGGCGCGGGGACCGGGCGTGCGGGACGGCGCCGAGGCCGCAGGGGGCAGGCGGTCCAGGGGACCGGGGCTATCGAATCGTGAAGGAATAGAGCGATCCTCCGGGTTCCACGGTGAACCGCAGGCGGGCCGTATCGTCGTCAACAAGGTCGCCCAGCGGTCTTCCGTCGAATCGTGCACGGTGCGAGAGGGCGTCGCCCGTGAGGGTCGTGGAGCCCACCGACCGGCCGTCGGATGACAGTGCCTCGACCCGCACGGGGCCGACGGCATTCACAAACAGCTCCTTGCCTGCGAGCCGAAGCGCGGGCGTGGTGAAGGTACCGGCGTCGACCGAGACGAAACCGTCGGGGCGCAGGCGGGCCCGGAAAATTCCGCCGCCGCTGATGCGCTTTTCCGGCCCCGCGTTCTTGCCCCAGGAGGAGCAGCCGTAGTAGTAGATCAACTCGTCGCCGATTCGCAGGGGGCCCTGGCTGAACTCGGTGAGGTATCCGCCGTCGTTGCGGCCGTTGCTGCCGCCCTCGGGACCGTTCGGGATAAATACCTCGGGTATGCCGTCGTCGTTGGCGAAAGGCACCTTCTTCCAGGTGAGACCGTCGCGGCTGACCACGAGCTTGAGAAAGGCGCAGCCGGCGGCCGACCAGGGGTAATCGCCGCCTCCGTGCCAGACCTTCAGGCCGCCCAGGAAGTGGGAGCCGTACCGGAACGCCGTGGAGGCGTAATACTCGTCATGGGGTTTGTCGCCGTGGACCTCGTCCGCGGGGGGCAGCAGCGCGATGCGATCCAGGCGGTTCGTATCGAATGGTTCGTCGATGCGGTCGAGCCAGGCGTACGCCCGCGAGCGGAGGTTGTTCTTCGGGCCGACCGGGGCGACGCTGAGGAACTTGAAAAGGCCCAGGAACCGACCGGTCTGTTCGTCGTGATAGAAGAGGGTTACATCGCTGGGGCCGCGGAGCACGCGTCCGTCCTGCCGGATCTCACGGCAGGAGGGATCGTCGCCGCCGGCCCACGCGTTGACCACCTGACGGACCCGTTCCCACCGACGGCCATTCTCTGAACGGACATAGTAGACGCCTTCGAGGTCGTCGCCCCAGTTGGCAAAGTAGAGCCAGCCCTTGTAAGGGAATCTCGCGTCACGGCGGTCGTAGTAGAACGAGAAGAGGTCGGTGTTGGTGGCTCGTCTGCCGGTTGCTTCGTCGACGAGGCTGAAGTCGATCCGTTCGAGGTTGCCGTCGTCGCCGGCGATCCAGTTCATGGCGTCGGGCGAGGTGAAGCGGTACAGGTGGACTTCGTAGCGGCCTTCGGGGGGCTGATAGAACGCCGAAGCGATCATGACCCATCGGTTGAGCTTCGGATCGAAGACGATCGTGCCGCTGGCCATGAGCGTCCGCAGGCCGGCCGGAGCGATCACGGGCCGGCGGCCGCCGTCGTCCTTTTTCGGTTGATGAAGCGTCCGTCTGAGACCCTGCTGCGAATCGATGAGCAGGTCGTCGACAAAGAGCTGCGGTACGCCCGGTGGAATTTCGAGGACGTCGGTCGGGGCTGCGGCGGCCGGCCGGGCGTGCAGCACAGACCAGACCAGCAGAAAAGCCGCGATGACGCGAGCCAGGCAAGTCATTCGGTGCTCCTTATACGAGGTCGCGGTCGTCCGGTTCCGTACCGACCCGGAGTATCCCGGGCGGGGGCGATCGTGACAAGCATCGGAGAAACGGAGACGGCTGCGCTGGGTGGCGGACCCGCTGATCCGACCGTCTGCTCGGCGGTCGGACCGCTCCAGCGGCGGCTGCCAGAGCGAGTGGAAAGTCGGCGTCATTTCCGCGGTTGCCTGGCGCCGATGCCGGCCTGGGGTCACCCGGGCCCGATGCTTTACGGCCGCGTTCGTGGTTTCTATGATCTCGGCCCCGTGTGGCTGGTGATGGACACCGTCTATCTGTTGGCCGCCGTGGTGGTCCTGCCGCTGCTGGTCTGGCAGCGGTGGGTGGGCGGGAAGCGACGGGGCGGCTGGGGGCAGCGGTTCGGCCGGATTCCCGCCCGGTGCGGCGCGCGGCCATGCGTCTGGGTGCATGCGGTCTCGCTCGGGGAGACGAACGCGACTCGCGGGATCGTTGCCGCCCTGCGCCGCGGGCTGCCGGGTCACGACATCGTCATCTCCGCCACCACGGACACGGGGTACGCCCGGGCCCGCGAGATCTATCCCGATTTGCAGGTTTTCCGGTATCCGCTCGATTTCTCATGGGTGGTCCGACGGGTTCTCGACGCGGTCCGGCCCAGTCTCATCGTTCTGATGGAACTCGAGGTGTGGCCGAACCTGATCGAACTGGCGACGCGCAGGGGGATACCGGTGGCGGTGGCGAACGGGCGCGTGACCGAGGCCAGATCCATGCTTCGGTTCCGCAAACCCGTCGTTCGGCGTGTCGCCCGGCGGATGTTCCGCAGGCTGGCGTGGGTAGGGGCACAGAACCGGACGTACGCGGAGCGGTTTGCGGAACTGGGCGTTCCGTCGGAGCGGATCGAGGTCACCGGGATGCTCAAGTGGGACACAGCCGAGATCGCCGACCAGTTGCCCGGCGCCGCCGAGCTGGCCCGGTGCGTGGGGATCGTCGGAGCGGCCGGGGGACGGCGGCTGTGGGTATGCGGGCAGACGGGACCGGGTGAAGAGGCCGTCGCACTGGAGGCGTTCCGCCGGCTCCGGGCCGGGATGCCCGACCTGCAACTGGCGATCATCCCGCGTCGGCCCGAGCGATTCGATGAGGTGGCCGATCTGCTCGGGCGGTCGGGATTGTCGTTTCTCCGGCGGAGCCGGCAGAAGGACGGCCAGCCGCCGCCGGCGAGTCCGCCGGATGTGATCCTGGGCGATACGATGGGCGAACTGCGGAAGTTCTATTGCCTGGCGGATGTCGTGTTTGTGGGCCGTTCGCTTGTACCGCTGGGCGGCTCGGACCCGATCGAGGTGGCGGCCCTCGGCCGACCGATGATCGTGGGGCCGCACACGTGGAACTTCGCGGATTCCATCGACAAGTTCGCGGCCGCCGGGGCCATCCGCATCCTGCCTACGAGCACGGAGGACCCGGAGGCGGCGGAGAAGCTGGCGGCGGCCGTTCGAGAGATTCTGACAGAACCCGGGGCCCGTGCGATCGGTCTTGCCGCCCAGCGAGTCGTTCGCGAGAATCAGGGCGTTACGGAGAAGACGGCAGCCGCGTTGATAAGCCTGGTGCAGCGTGCCCAGCAGTGAACTGCGCCAACGCCTGATTCGGTCGGCAAGATCCCTCGTTGTGAAGGTGGGTACGGCCGTTCTTGCCAAGGAGGACGGTTCGCCATCGGCCGCCCGGATCGGGGCGCTTGCCGACCAGGTAGCGCAGCTGACGGCGAGGGGCCTGCGGGTGACGATCGTGACGTCCGGCGCCATCGGCGCCGGCGTCGCCCGTGCGGAGATGGCCGGCCGGCCGCGGGATCTGCCGGGCCTCCAGGCGGCGGCCGCCATCGGCCAGCCCGCACTGATGAGTGCCTACGAGAGGGCGCTGGCCCGGCACGGGCTGCACGCGGCGCAGATCCTGGTGACGCGGAGCGACTTTGAGAATCGTCAGCGTTATCTCAACATCCGCAACACCATCACCGCACTGCACGCTGTGAAGGCCGTTCCGCTGATCAACGAGAACGATACGGTCGCGGTGGAGGAGATCCGCTTCGGCGAGAACGACATCATCGCCGCGCAGGTGGCGAACCTTCTTCGGGCCGACCTGCTGATTATCCTGAGCGTTGTGGACGGGTTGCTCGACGGCGATGGGCGGGTGGTGGACCTGGTTCCCGCGGTCTCCGACGAGACGCTCGGGATGGTCTGCCGGAGCAAAAGCGGTCTGGGGACCGGTGGTATGCTGACCAAGCTCCAGGCGGTCCGGCTGGTGACGCAGGCCGGGGAGGGGGCCGTAATCGCCAACGGCCGGACCGACGGCATCCTTCTGCGGATCCTGGGCGGGGAGAAAGTCGGGACGGTGTTCGCTCCGGCTCCCGAAAAGCTCTCGGCCCGCCAGCGGTGGATCGGCATGACGGTGCGGCCGCACGGCCGTGTCCGCGTGGATGACGGAGCGGCGGCGGTTCTGCGTCGGGGGGGCAAGAGCCTGCTGGCTACGGGAGTGATCGGCGTCGAGGGCGACTTTGCGCGCGGCGACATTGTGGACGTGGTCGACGCGAAGGACCGCCGGATCGCCCGCGGGAAGACCAACTATGCGTCGGGCGAGCTGGAGAAGATCAAAGGCCTCAGGACGGCGCAGATCCGACAGGTTCTGGGAGCGAGGCCCTTCGACGAGGTCATTCACTGCGACAACATGGTGCTCCTGGCCGAGTAGGCCGAGCGAGCCCCGTCGGCGGTGCGCCGGGCGTGAGGGTTGGCAGGGGGGAGGCCGGGGTTTATAATCCCGCCCCGAGTGGCGGCGCGGGCGCCTATTGTCTTCCTGGCACACAATGAGTTCAGTGGGCTTGTCACACCGTTGGGCGTTGCGGCTGCTTGCCGGCGCCCTGCTGGCCGGTTCCGGAACGGCGGCTGCCGATGGCGGCAAGGACCGACCGCGATTCGTGGAGACGTGGCGGTTCGATCCGCAGACCGGGCGCTGGGTTGAGCAGGCCCCGCCGCAGCCGGGGACCGAGGACGGGGACCTGGACTTGGCGCGTCAATCGCTGGCCCGGCAGGACTACAAGGATGCGCTTGAACGGGTGGAGGCGTGGATCAAGGCATACGGCGGATCCGCTCCGCGATACCCGGAGGCGCTGTATTTGAAGGGAACCGCAGCCCTGGAGCTGGCGGATTACCGGAAGGCTCACGATACGTACAAGTCGTTGCTCACTGATTTCCCCGGATCGCCCTATGCCGACCGGGCCCTATCGGGCGAGTTCCGGATCTCGGAGCAGTACCTTGCCGGACAGAAGCGCAAGGCCTGGCGGGGGCTTCTGCGGGTGCGGGATTACGAGGAGGGGATCAAGATTCTCGACGACATCGTCGCTAATCATCCGGATAGCGAGCTGGCCGAGTACGCCCTGAAAACCAAGGCTGACTACTACTACCAGAAGGGGGAGTTCCAGCTGGCCGAGGAGGAATACGCGCGGCTCGGACGGGAATTCCCCAACGGCCGGTACGAGCCGTACGCGCTCCTGCGGAGCGCCCAGGCAGCCCTGGCCGCCTACCCGGGGCCGAAGTTCGACGATGCGGGGCTGGTCGAGGCGGAGGAGCGGTTCCGGCAGTATCAGCAGCGCTATCCGCAACTGGCCGAGGCTCAGCGGGTCCCGGTGCTGTTGGACCAGATCCGCGCGGCTCGCGGCCAGAAGGAATACGAGATCGCCCGCTTTTACGAGCGGACACGCAAGCGGGATGCGGCCGCCTTCTACTACCGTTCAACGGTCGAGAACTGGCCGGGTACGACGTGGGCGGCGCAGGCGGAGGCCCGGCTGGCGTTGCTGGGGCTGGGAACGTGGACGCCGCCGGCCAGTCAGCCGGCGGCCGGAGTCCGGGCGGCTCCGTGGACGGCCGAGGGGGTCTTGGCGCGGGCCGTCCCGGGGGAATGAGGCGGTTGTGAGGTTGGGGCATGTGGCGGACGTGGCAACGGGCGTTGGGCCTGATCGCGGTGGGCACGTGCCTGACCGGGTGCGGGTACTCCTCGGCTTCGCTGCATCCTTCGGGCATCCGGACGGTGTACGTGGAGATGTTCCAGTCGCGGGAGTTCCGCCGGGACATCGAGTTCGAGCTGACCGAGGCGCTGCGGAAGGAGATCGACCGGAGCACGCCGTATCGGAATGCGCCCAAGTCCAGGGCCGACACCGTTCTGTCGGGGGAGATTCTCGAGGTGCGGCAAGGAACGCTCGGGCGGGACTTTTTGACCGATATGCCGCGCGAGCTGGCGGCGACGTTCGTCATCAGCTACCGGTGGAAGGACCTGCGCACGGGCAGAATCCTCGTGGAGAACCCGAACTTCGTCCAGACGGTGGATTATGTTCCGCCGGTGCGCGAGGATTTCTTCGTGGCGCGTCAGGAGGCCGTGAATCGGCTTGCCCGCCGGATCGTCGACACGATGGAAACGCCCTGGTGAAGGGGCTAAGATGACATAGTGCGGGGTTGCGTTTCCCGGCGTGCGTGTCGGGGACGAGGTTTCGGCTGCCGGCGTAAGGGTTGGGGCGGCCCGTCAGAAGGCACCCATGGCAGATCTTCAGCCGGATCGCGAAGACCGTCCGGCCCAGCGGGGCCCCGGGGGGCCTATGCGCGTCAGCCGGGGGATCTTCGGGTGGGTCGTTTTCATTCTGTTCGCGCTCATGCTGGTCATGCTGCTGATGCAGGGCAGGGGAGGCCGGCAGACGATCAGCATGAACGACTTCTGGCGGTACGTTGAGAACAACAGCATCGAGTCGCTGGTGATTCAGGACAACTCGCTGAAGGGGCGGCTCAAGCCCGAGTCGGTCAAGGGACTGGGTGAATCGCCCGAGTTCGAACTCAAGTATCCGCCGGGGGCCATCGACAGCCGCTTCATCGACAAGATCCAGGGGAAGATCCCCAACGCGCACGTGAAGTACGACGAGACGAGTCAGCTGTACGTCAACGTGCTCCTGACGATCGTGCCGTGGATTCTGATCTTCGCCTTCATCTGGTTTTTCGTGTTCCGGCAGCTTCGCAGCGCGGGCGGCGGGGCCGGGATGCTGGGCAACTTCGGCCGCAGCCGGCACCGGATCAGCAGCAAGGAGCACACGAACGTCACGTTCGCCGACGTGGCCGGGATCGAGGAGGCCAAGGAGGAGGTCGCCGAGATCATCGAGTTTCTCAAGAACCCGAAGCGCTTCCAGCGACTCGGGGCGCGGATCCCGCGGGGGGTTCTCCTGGTGGGCGAGCCTGGGTGCGGCAAGACGCTGCTGGCCAAGGCGATCGCCGGGGAGGCGGACGTTCCATTTTTCTCGATCAGCGGCTCGGACTTCGTGGAGATGTTCGTGGGCGTCGGCGCCAGCCGCGTCCGCGACCTGTTCAAGCAGGCCAAGGACAACTCGCCCTGCATCATTTTTCTGGACGAGATCGATGCCGTGGGGCGCCGTCGCGGGGCGGGCTACAACGGCGGGGGCCACGACGAACGCGAGCAGACGCTGAATGCGATCCTCGTGGAGATGGACGGCTTCGACACGTCGGATCAGGTGATCGTGATCGCGGCGACGAACCGGGTCGATGTGCTCGATCCGGCGCTGATCCGACCGGGGCGATTCGACCGCCAGGTCTACGTTCCGCTGCCCGATGTGAAGGGGCGGCTGGAGATCCTGCGGGTGCACGCCAAGAAGATCAAACTCGGCCCCGGCGTGGATCTGCACCGGCTGGCCCGGGGGACGCCCATGTTCAGCGGGGCCGACCTGGCCGCCATCATCAATGAGGCTGCTCTGCTGGCCACGATGGCCAACAAGGACTTCGTCGATATGGCCGACCTGGAGGAGGCCCGCGACAAGGTCCGCTGGGGCCGCGCGCGCCGCAGCCGCGAGGTCGATGAGAAGGAACGTCTGGCCACGGCCTATCACGAAGCCGGGCACGCGCTGGCGCAGGTGCTGCTGCCGGACACCGATCCGCTTCATAAGGTCAGCATCATTCCGCGCGGCCCCTATGGAGGTGCGACGTTCACGCTTCCCGAAAAGGACCGGATGACCTACGGTCGCAAGTGGGTACACGCGAATCTGCGGGTGCTCTGTGCGGGCCGCATCGCCGAGGAACTCTTCTGCCAGGATGTCAACACCGGCGCGTCGATGGACATCCGGCAGGCGACCGAGCTGGCCCGGAAGATGGTCATCGAGTGGGGCATGAGCGATGAGGTCGGCTTCGTCTATTACGGCGAGGACGGTCGATCGAACTTCTGGGGCATCCCAGGAGCCCGGGAGTATTCGGAAGAGACGGCCCGGCTGATCGACGCGGAGATCAAGAAGATCCTGGACACCGCCTTCCGCGATACGCGCCAACTGCTCACGGAGAACCGGGACAAGCTGCACAATCTGGCGATGGCTCTGCTCAAGTACGAGACGCTGGAGGCGGACGAAGTGAAGCGCGTGATCGAGGGCGAGTCGCTGGACCGTCCGACGATCTCCGACATCCTGGACGGCCAGACCCCCTCGGAGCGCAAAATCCCGGCCGAGGTTCCAAAGGCCAAACCGATCATTCACCCACCCAATCTCGGCCCCGGGCCGTTGCCGCAACCGGGCTGAGGCCGGGGGGCTGGCCCGCGTGAAAAGGATCGGGCCTCCGAGCGCAGGTTCTCAGGGGGCAGCCGCCGTGAGGCCGCCGTCCGTGTCGGTCACGTAGGCCACGGCCTGGTCGTCCGCCGCCACGGCCCCCATCACATGCAGGCCCGGCGTAACCTGGAAGGAGGCGACGGGTGCGCCGTCGGCGGCTGTCAGGATCGTCAGTCGTCCCCGATTGGAGCAGACGTAGACCTTGCCCCCGCGTTCGGTGGGCGGGACCGGAAAGCGGCCTGCGGGGACGGGCACATCCCAGATGACCGAGCCGGCCGCGTCGTAACGGATCAGCCGGTCGTCGAGCGTGCGGGCGTACACCGAGTGCCCATCCTCCGAGGGGCCGATGGCCGAGACGTTCTCGCGCAACTGGCGGAGGTATCGGCCCTCCGGCTCGTACATGCCCAGGCGGTAACTGCGATCTGTAACGAAGATGCGCCCGCCCACGAAGACGGGCGGGCAATCCGCGGCCGCATAGTATCGGTTCACCGTGCCCTGGAACTGGCCCATCGGACAGGGTTGTTTCCAGCGGACCGAGCCGTTCCGGCGATCAAGCATGTAGACGTAGCCGTCCCAGGCTCCCACGCAGAAGCCGTCGCCCACAATGGCGCCCTCGGACTCGATCGTGAACGTGGCGACTTTGCGTCTCCAGACGGGCCGACCATTCCGAGTTTCGATGGCGTGCACAAACCCCTCGATGTCGCCCACGTAGGCGATCCCGTCGTGGACCGCTGGACGGGCGTACACCGGCGCCTTCGCATCGTATTGCCAGATCCGGCTCCCGTCGTCGGCTGAGACGCCGTAGACAAAACCGTCGCCCGACCCGAACAGGATCCGGTCGCCGTCCACGGCGGGCGTGCAGAGCACTTCGCCGCCGGTCTTCATGCTCCACCGCCGCCGGAAGCTGCGGTCGAGGCCCGTGACGGTTCCCGCCGTATCCGCGACGATCACGAGGTTGTTGAGCAGGAGCGGCCCGGCCTTGAAACCGGCTCCGTGCTCGCACCGGGCAAAGCGTCCCGAGGAGGGCGCGAGGGTGAACGCGGCGGCCCTGTGGAACGGGGGGCCTGCGGCCGGCCTGAATTCCACTCGCACGAAGTGCCGGCCGGGCAGAAGCCCTCGGATATCCAGTCGAGCGGTGTAGCCTTGGCCGTTCCTGGTGAGCCGGCCTTTCCGTTCATCGGTGCCGTCGACATCGAGGGAGACGGCCTCGACGTCCTTCGGGGTGCGGACGTGGAACAGGGCGTCGTTCGCAGCTCCCGCCGGGAGCGTGCCGCGGCCCGGCAGCACGATGTCCACGTCCGGCAGGGGCGGTCCGAGAGCGGGTTTCTCGAGGGAGGCCTTCATGGGCTTGCCTTCCCGGAAGCGATAGGTGATCCGGAGCGTGCCGCCGAGAACGGAAACCACGCCGTACCCGGCGTTCGGCCCGAACGTCGAGCCGCCCATGACGCGGTCGATGCCCTCCCACTGGCCTGCCGAGACGTTGTGGCCGTGCCCGTCCAGGATGACGGAGACCCGCCGGCCCTCGAGGACATCCAGGAGGCGGAGCTGTTCGTACGGGGAAGCGAACTCGTTCGTGTAGAGGGGATGATGCATGAAGAGGATGAGCGGCGTCCTGGGGCTGACCCTCTTCAGGTCGGCGCGAAGCCACTCCAGGGTACGCCGGTCGAGGCAGGGCAGCGGTTCCTGGGGGCTCGCTGTGTTAAGCCCCACGAAGTGGAACCCGCCATAGTCGAACGAGTGCGAGTCCCCTCCGTGCCGGCGGCGCATGATCCAGAGCATGGCCGTCCAGGTGTTATCGTGGTTTCCGGGCACGACGTAGAGCCGGCCGGGCAGAGGCTCGAAGAGCCTTTCGAAGAAGGGCCACGTAGAGCCGATCACGCCGAACTCGGTCAGGTCGCCGGTGGCAATGACGAAAGCGGGCGGCGGCGCCGTTACGCCGTAGGGGTCCTGGCGTTGCGGTTTGCCGGCCTGTTCGCAGATCCAGTGGATGGTTTCCACGCTGCGGGCACCCTCGTCCCCCGGAGCGGTCTCGGGCATAGGCCCGATGTGGATGTCGGAGATGTGCAGGAAGCTGAAGTTCGATGGTTCCGCAGCGGCCCGGAGCGCCTGCGGGGTGGTCGCACCGATCAGGAAGGACGCGAGAAGCAGACAGCGGAGGGACGTCCCGGCCCGCGCGGTGCGGCAGGCCCCTGGGGCATCGACGACGGTCATGCGGGTCTCCCGGTGTATGGCTGCGTGCGTTTCCCGAGAGGGAATTCTACGCCGGGGGTCGGGTTTTGCCCAAGCGGCCGTTGCCGCGTCACCGGGCGACCGGCAGGCGGCGGGACGACCGTGGAAAAGCGGGCCCGGATCCGCTACAAATGGCGGTTACAGGAGTGACCTGGCACGCCAACAGCCGTTTTCTTGGCGCACCAAAGAGCAACCACGGGAGTCGAAATGGCGGAAACCCCCGAGCGCATTCAGGACATGCCCATCATCGAGGAGATGCAGGACTCGTACCTGACCTACGCGATGAGCGTGATCATGGCGCGGGCCCTGCCGGATGTTCGCGACGGTCTCAAGCCGAGCCAGCGGCGCATCCTCGTGGCCATGAACGACCTGAATCTCGGGCCGCGGGCTCAGCACCGCAAGTGTGCGAAGATCGCGGGCGACACGTCGGGCAACTACCACCCGCACGGGGAGGCCGTGATCTACCCCACGCTCGTGCGTATGGCCCAGCCGTTCAACATGCGGTACGTGCTGGTGGATGGGCAGGGCAACTTCGGGTCGATCGACGGCGACCCGCCGGCGGCCATGCGCTACACCGAGGCGCGCCTGACGACCTACGCCGTCCAGATGCTGGAGGATCTCGACAAGGACACGGTGGATTTCGTGTCCAATTACGACGAGACGCGCCAGGAGCCCGTGGTCCTTCCCTCCCGCTTCCCGAACCTCCTCTGCAACGGGGCGGTGGGCATCGCCGTGGGCATGGCCACCTCGATCCCTCCCCACAACCTGGCCGAGGTCTGCGACGCCCTCATCCACCTGATCGCGAATCCCGAGGCGCCGGTCGAGGACCTGATGCGGTACCTGCCCGGGCCCGATTTCCCCACGGGGGGGATCATCTGCGGGACGGCCGGCATCCGTGAGGCCTACGAGACCGGCCGGGGCCTGATCACGGTGCGGGGCCGCGCGGCCATCGAGGAGGGGCGCGGGGGGCGCCGCGTCATCGCCGTCACCGAGATTCCCTACAACGTCAGCAAGGCCGGCCTCATCGAGCGGATCGCCGAGCTCGTCAAGGACGGCACGCTCGACGCCAT